>ERZ791625.993-NODE-993-length-16230-cov-3.457063_pt1 | contig 16230 bp, 10 predicted proteins | sample MGYA00510267_ERZ791625 | MGnify/ENA primary metagenome ERZ791625 (study PRJEB30046, sample SAMN00715229) | human gut metagenome | study: EMG produced TPA metagenomics assembly of the A metagenome-wide association study of gut microbiota in type 2...
AAATAGCTAAACTCTTTGACGAAGAATTTTGGGGTACGCAATGACGAAGTCAGGAAAAACACCGGATCATCTCTATCGAAGTATGGATAGCTGAGCTACTTTATCAGAATAATTTCCTGTAAGGCATTGATTTTGAAACCAATTTTACTACAAGAGATCGGAAAACCTCTGTTTCGTTGAAATTTATGGTTTCCAAGTCCGGTGGTGTCTGACAGAAACGTAACGTAAAGTTTTTTATACAACTGCCAAAGTTTTTTGTCTAACTCTTAGGGTTCGCTTCAGTATCGAGACAGCTTGTTTTTATACCTGTACGATTTTACCGGACTTTACATACCATACATACCCCTCTACTTCTTTAAATCCCATTTTCCGTAAGGTATTACAATAAAAACCGACCTGTTTCAAATATTTATTTTCCTCACTTTGTCCGAATTTATAATCGATGATACGGACTACCGAACCGTTGAAAATAATTCGGTCCGGACGGGTTTTCCTGCCTCCGGGAAATAAAATATCCCTCTCATTCATAATATTATTTTCGGGTCCGAACCATTCAGAAGCTTGTGGGTTGGAAATATATGCTTCGATCTTCGCACAGTAAGCCTCCTTTTCCCGGATAGAAATCAATCCCTCCAAATAGGCTTGTTGAACAGCCTGTGACACATCCCCGGCATACCGGATGTGTTTAAAAATTTCATGCAATAATTTTCCTTCGTCGATCGCCGAAAGAGAAGCTTGCTGAGGCTCGGTATAGTCCCGGAATTTGTACTTGATACTGATTCTTTCTCCCGGTTGAAAAACCGGATAATTCTGAAGAGTAACAGAAGTCTGACCTGCTCCGGCTTTTGAAGGGAAACACTGTTTTTCTCCCAATGCGACCTGCATAGTTGCATTATCCACTAATTCGGTTTCAGCTAATACACTATAAATAAAAGCTCCGATATCCGGCATCGAGATGCTACCGTCTTTATTGATTTTGGGAGAGTACGGACGTACATAAAGCTCGGTCTTGGCACGCGTCAGGGCAACATATAACAAGTTCAGGTTATCGATATAGGCTTTCAGGTGTTCGTCCAGGTAATCTTTTTTAAAGATGGTGTTCGTTAACTTGGAGGAATAGTTCAATGGAGCATAGTCTAATTGATTGAATCCTTGTTCGTTATTCATACACCAAATTCGTCTGACGGGCCGGACACTATCCAGTTCCCAGCTACAGAACGGCAAAAGTACGAATTCAAATTCCAGTCCCTTGGATTTGTGGATAGTTAAAATACGCACTGCATCGACTTCTTCGGAAGTGGTCAGTACTCTTTTACCCTGCTCTTTCTCCCACCAATCCAGAAATAAAGTTATACTATTGGAGTTATTGGTTTCATATTCATATATAATATCTTGAAACGCAATCAAATAAGGAATTTCTTCCAGTTTCTTACGAAGTGAAAATTTATCCAGAATAGTTTCAATTGTCTCATATAAGGAATAAGACATGATTTTATTTTTATCCAATTCAAAATCAGTTCCTAAGACCTCGAATAATTCTTTTTCCCCTATTCCGGAAAAAATATCGTGCAAATCCGGATTGTTCTCATCCTGAATAAAAACCCGATAAAAATAAAGAATCTGGGTCTTATTGACCATATCGCAGGGATCTACCATATATTTCAGAATGGCGATGATAAATTGTATATAGGGAGACGACCAGACGTACAACGAATCATTTGAGATAAAACCGATCGGCCGGTCAGCTGTCTTATTGTATTCCATCAGAAAATCGGCAACCAGCGCACCTTCCTTCCCACCCCTCACCAAAATAACGATATCTTTTAACTGTCCTCCCCTTTGCCGGATATCCCGAATGATTGCGATCAGGTCTGCCAGGATTATATTCTCCCCCCCTTCTGCCTTTTTGTCGGGGCCGAACACAATATCGACATATCCTTTTTTCTTTTTCCGGGGAATCTGTTGAAGTCCCTGATAAGCTTCAGCTATCGTTTTTTCCTTTACTTCCCCACCTGCATCGGCAATGTATAGATCGGTCAGCATACCGACTGCTTTCTCAAAGAAGGTATTATTGAAATTTACGATTTCAGGGGCACTACGCCAGTTATTTTTTAAAATGACGGTATTCACTCCCAAGCTGCTGAATTGCCGCTCTACCTCGTTGGCCAGCAGACTCCAATCTCCGTTTCGCCAACGGTAGATACTTTGCTTGACATCTCCCACAATCATAGTCCGGCACCCTTCCGATAAACTGTTTACCACCAGGGGGCGGAAATTTTTCCATTGCATCCCCGAAGTATCCTGAAATTCGTCGATCATCAGATGCTTATAATAATTCCCACACTTTTCAAATAAAAACGACGTATCGTTATCTGCAATCAGCATATTCAGAATATGCGTCGTATCACTCAGCAACATGAGCCCTTTCTCGTCACAATAGGCCCTAACCTCCTGATAAAGGTCATTTAAAATCCCCAACTGGTACAAATTATCGGACAGCATCCGGGCTGACAAATAATAGCTGTAATCCTGGTCGAACCGATTCAGAATATCCTGCAGGAGTTGCATAAGCCGGGGGCATATAGACCCGATGGTTGCTTTGCGGGGAGAAGTTTTGGTTACCCACGCCGCACTATCCTGAGCTCCCTTTCTTACGGTAGCCGTCGGTTCGTCGAAATTCCCGGCAACCAGTTTATAAAAATAAGATACACATCCTGCCTTTCCACCTTTAAAGTCGGTTTGTTCAAGCCCTTCGCTCCGGATCAATCCGATCGCTTCCTGTCCGATAGCAGCCTGCCGGCTTTCGTAAGCTTGAACGGTAGCGGTCAAAAAAGAGCGGTAATTCTTCAAAAATTCCTTATCACTGAATTTATCCAGAATATGCTTGTCAAAAAGCATGTAGTTCTCTTTGAACAGTTCTTCACCGAGCTCGGCTATTTTTGATTTGATACTCCACGATTTTCCCTCTTCTACATTACTACTCATCAATTCACTGATCCAATTTTTCAATCCCGGATTGTCTTTCACCTGTTGCATGACTTTGTCGACAGCTTTGAGCAATACAAAATCACTATCCAATTCTACATTATAGCCCGGAAAGATGCCCAATTCCCTGGTAAAAGCTTTGATAATGCGTTGAAAAAAACGATCGATCGTCGTCACTGCCAATCGTCCGTAATCATGCAATAACATTGTACGAAGCAAAACAGCTCTGTTTTTCAATTGCTCGTCGGTAAATCCGAATTCCTGCTTCAAGGCCTCTCCGTAATCACTTGTTTTCCCGTCTGCCAAACGATGCAGTTCATTGATAATACGCGACTTCATCTCTTCGGTGGCCTTATTGGTGAAGGTCACGGCTAAAATATTCTTATATTCAGCAGGAGAAGCAAAAATCGTCCTGAAATATTCCAGGGTCAGGGCAAAAGTCTTTCCTGCTCCAGCCGAAGCTTTATAAATATCTAACATATACTTTTCTGTTTTTAAGGCTCGGCAGGCAAAGTTTGTCGATCCAGAATTTCCATCTCTGTAATTCTCCGGCAAATGATTTCGAGATAATCTTTCAGGTAATTCACTTCTTCCCCTTTTAGCTTATTCTCTTCTGCCAGCTTCCGGCATTCCGATAAAATATCTCTTGCCTGTTCGAAATCTCCGGCATTTTCATACAACCATCCCAAATTAATCCCGGCCTGGACAGCTGTTTTAGGCGTCAATTTTAAGGCACCGGTCCATATATTGAATGCCTCTTCGCTATCACCATGCCTCAAAAAAGTATCCCCCAGCCGCAACACTTTCCCGGAAGTATACACTCTTCGCTGTGTTTTTTGCCACGAAGGAACCAAATGCCGGCCTGAAATCATTCCTGCTTCCCAAAAACTATTGCGGATACATTCCGGTATGTTATCGAACTCCCCGAGTTTTTCCTGATCCAGTTTAAAAGAGATCTTCACAGAATCGACCGGTTCGCCTTGTTCTTTATCGTACAACCGGGTAAACCAAATGGTATTTATCTCTCCTCCAGGATCTGCGTTATCATAATACTGTAGTTCTATGGATAAGAGGTAGTCCACGTGAAAATTCCGGCACATATTCATTATACTATCCGGAGCGAAAGGGGGCGGAGTAGAGGATTGGTTCCAATAGCCCATTTCCTGTTCTTTTAAACATATTATAGCATCTTTGTACCCCGAAGTTTCCCAGATAAATTTCACCCCTTCACAGAAATCTTCAAATAAATACTCCCGGTCTAATTCAGGAATATTCTTCATAAAAGTCAATATACTGTTTTCGTTGCGGATGTTTCTTTCTAGCAAAGCCAGTTTTTTTCCTTGTTCGATATGAAAACCGGCAGGTTGAAGTATCTCGATCGATAAGGTGCGATAGGTGGTACACGAACACAGGGTGGCCCCCCAAAGGCCCAAAATCAACCGGCGAAAAATTTTAGTAAAAACCATTCCATGCATAATAGCAAAAGTATTATCAACCCTAATATTTTTATCTCACTGAGGTCTGAAAATCCCGTTTCACTTTTGTATTCGGATATATATCTGTCATTTGAATTCAATTCATTCGTCAATCGGACCATATCCCGTACACTTACCGACTCCCCTCCGGTATGCCGGGCTATTTCTTTGAGTAAGGACAGATCGGCCACTAAACGATTCAATTCCGGATTATGGCTCTTCACATAAAAAATTCCCTTTTTGGTGAATCGTTCTCCTTTCAAATCTGTACTCAGACGAAAATTGTACTCTCCGGCCTGCAGGTTACCCAAAGTCATTCTATATTTTTCCCCGTTCCGATTGAAAAGATAGTTATACGTTTTCCCGCCAATATTTAATTCCATCTTTAGATCAGGAGTATTAATAAGTTCATAACTATCGTTATACAACTCTACATTAATCACAATCTCTTCCGACTCTTCGTAGAGAGGTTCAATGTCATCCACCAAGCGTTCCGTTCCCTGACGGGTAGTCAGATAACCCACAATTTTATTGATCAGCGTGTTGAACGGTTCGTGATTACCATTTTCCTGATAGGAATATAATCGCCATTTCCAAAGACCTTCTCCCCAAAAATAAGAAATTTTTTGTCCATTCAAATCATAAAAACCAAGAATTCCATTCGAAGTAGGTGTATTTTTAATTTTCTGACTGAATAAAATTTTCCCAGCACCGGTGTTGATCTCTCCAAAAGGTACGATTATAGGAGGGTAATCCTTATAAGCCGCTTTTTCCGTCTCCGAGAATTCGAAATAGGAAAATTGTTCATTGATCTGTAAAGAGGCATATTCGGTTTGATCGGCACTAATATCGGAAGTGTATAAATTTTGGAGTTTGGAGAAACCAGCGATACATTCGGGCGTAGTCAATATATACCAAACCGACAATTTTCTGCGGTTTATTTCCTGCATCAATTGCTGATAGCCTGTACTATGCGGATCAGGATTATGCAAGATAACCAGATTAGCATTCAGACTATCCAGCGGTTCTTCCCAGCGATAAAGTTTACATCGGTATATACCGGATACACCGACTGCATTCTTAATTGCAGCAATATCCGGATGTGGAGCAGTGGTATAAATAGCAACTTTAGCAGAATTATCTATAATATTCATCCAGGTTTCTATCCGGTTGTTTTCATAAGTACGTTCCACCCTATCGTTTTCCAGTTCGACACTATACCGGAATATTCCTTTTTTCGGAGCTTCTACTTCGAAGGAGACTTCCTGAAAAAAATAATCTTGTCCAATAGTTAAAATCTGTCGGGCAATGACCTGATCATTTTGTTTTAAACTGCATTTTACCTGGCTTCCTTTCTGTTTTATGGCACCGACTTCGACTTTTATCGGAAAAATAGTATTTACAAAATTGAATTTATCCGTTTCCACATTCCGGATATAGACATCGGGATAAGCAACGGTATCCCCCAAAGCAACGGTATAGACCGGAAAATCAGGTGTTTTGTATTTCGGATTCACACCGGTATTGTAGATCCCGTCGGAGAATAAAATCATAGCCGCCGGGCGGCGGACGATAAAATGCTGGTCGGTATAGTCGAATACTGCTGAGATATTCGTGTATTGTTCCGAGAAATCGTATTCATCGTTTTGACGGATCGAAGCTCCGAAAGTTAAAGGAACGATATCGAACTTGCTTTTCAAAGCCTTGCTCATCTTTTCTAAAGATGCCTTGTATTCATTCCGATAGTACAAGGAATCCTTCGTTTTTATCAGAGAAGCAGAATTATCCTGAGCCAAGACCAGCAAAGGTTTCTCTTTCGTCTTTTCAACCCACGAAAAAGCAGGATTTAAAAGTAAAGCAAGTAAAGTAAAAATGACAATAAAACGAAGCCCGGAAATAAGCAGGGCCATTCCTTTAGAAATATCCGGTAATTTTGAAAGTTTCCTGAATTTAAGCCAGGCAATAACAAACGATAAACCTGCAATAGGCAAAAGCCATGCCATAGAATACTCAAATACCACCCCGAACCGCTTTAGCATACCCCGAAGCAGCGTTTTTTCTGCTTCGGAGCATCACCTATATTACATATTCATACCGCCGCAAACATGGATCACTTGTCCGGTAACATATCTGGACATATCCGAAGCCAGGAAGGTACATACATCGGCAATATCCTCAGGCGTACCTCCTCTTCTCAAAGGAATTTTAGCGGCCCATTCTTTACGCACATCTTCGGGCAACTGTGCCGTCATATCTGTAATGATAAATCCCGGAGCAACGGCATTGGCCCGGATATTTCTGGATCCCAATTCTTTGGCCACACTCTTGGTAAAACCGATAATACCGGCTTTGGAAGCAGAATAGTTCGCCTGTCCGGCATTTCCGCTCACGCCGACAACAGAGCTCATGCTGATAATCGAACCGCTTTTCTGTTTCAGCATGATAGCCGATACGGCTTTGGTAAAATTAAATACAGATTTCAGGTTGACATTGATAACGGCATCCCATTGTTCTTCCGTCATTCTCATCAACAAAGTATCTTTAGTAATACCGGCGTTGTTCACTAAAATATCGATCCGGCCGAATTCTTTTGCAATCTCTTCTACAGTAGCGGCAGTCTGGGCAAAATCAGCAGCATTGGAGGCATACATTTTAGCTTTCACTCCACAAGCTTCGATTTCTTTTTCAGTAGCCTGTGCATTCTCGTCATATCTCAAATCCGTAAAAGCAATATTTGCACCTTGTTTGGCAAATGCCAGAGCCACCGCTTTCCCAATACCTCTGGAAGCACCGGTAATCAGTGCTGTCTTTCCTTCTAATAACTTCATAATAACAGTTTTACTTCAACTATAATTAATTAGACTTTTAACCGTCGTAACGATTAATTAAATTTTAAACCACAAAGATAATGAAACAAATGAAATGCCGAAAAAATAGACCGGATTAAAGCTCCAGTTTGAATCTTAAACGCAGACGGTTCGATTCAAAATCCCAGGATATAATCTTAAACTTTCCAATTTCGGCAGTCGTACCGACATGTTGTCCGATACAAGCACAAGTGTCGTACTCTCCGATCTTTACAATCCGTAAAGTAGCACTGGCATCCTCAGGAAGTTTACTCAGATCCACCCCTTCAGGCACCTCTTCCCGGGTAACAAAACAAGTAGTGACAGGTAAATCTTGTCCGATCACTTCGTTCACTCTGTTTTCTATTTCTGTGATCATTTCCGCAGTTGGCTCGACGGATAAAATATAATCGCATTTTGATTTTTTTCGTTCGATATGCGTATTTTTCGAACGTTCACAGCCGAACATCCGGATCATAGTCTGATTCAGTATATGCTCTGCCGTATGCATAGGAGGATACTCCTGTTTGTTGTGGCCGTTGAGTTGTATTTCTTGTTCCATATAGTTTTTTAGTAGAGACAAATATAGGTGTTTTTATATTTACGACATAAGAACAAAAGAACATATTTTTCTTAAATAATAGTCTGCATTTTTAAAGAAATCATTTTTTTAACGATTTTTGGATATAAAACACCCTCCATTCAAATATTTTATATAGATTTGTACGTGTTTGTGTGTAATTGAAATGTTAAAACCTAAAATAATCATTTTATATGTTGAAGTCTTACAATTTTCCTAGCGTATATGAAGCGACTAATCAGGAACTTGCTAACGTTGCAGAAAATATACTGGATGGGATAAAGATCAATCTCGATGATACGGATTACATCGTCGGTAACCTGGCACTGGTCGAAGGCTATTCTCCACATAAGAGTATCAATGCAGCCCCGACAGACGAAGAGTATAAATTATTGAGTGAAGCCAGTTTGTTGCTTACCCAACCGAAAGGAGAAGAGGAAATCTATCTGACGACAGGATTCCCGTTCGCAACTTATATACTCTACCGGGATAAAGCGATGGAAGTCTTACAAGGACGACATATTATCAATTACGATGCTTCCACTTTCGGTGGTCCGAATACAACCAAACGTGAAGTGAACGTAGGTAAAGTCGAGATTATTCCTGAAATCATGGGATGTACGACAGCAATCCGCGAGGGGAACCTGCAAGAAAAAGAAAACTTTTTTATCGTCAGCCTCGGATACGGCACCTGCGAAGCCGTCGTTTCGACAAGAGCCGGACTGATCAACCGTTCAGCCGTCAGTACACACGGTATCCGTCATGCCGTAAATTTATTGGCCAATGAGCTCAGTAAAAATTTCTATCTGAACCTCAAAACAGAACACCAGATAGATGTAGCTTTCCAAAAAGGAAATATCACTGTAAACCGGGTTAAACACAACATATTGGATATACGTGAAAAAGTATTGAAAATGTACTATAATGAAATCGTCGCTCCTAACTTAAGAAAAGCATTTATAGACGATGATTTCAATAAATGTACGAAAATGTATTTAGTCGGTGGTGGTGCTTTGTATCCTGAACTGGTCGATTGCTTCAAAGAAGAATTCGGCGATATCGTATCGGTCAATGTATATCCTGAACCGGAGAAATGTGCTTCTCAGGGGTATTGTCTGAACTCTAAAATCAAATCTTCCGTCGCCCGTTCGAATATCCCGCATAATATTGAAGCGGAAGAAATTAAGATATTCAGAAATCCTCAGCTAGCTGTCGGTATCGATATAGGCAATGCGAATACTTGTGTCACCATCTACAAAGAAGGGGAATAAGCCAAAATTCGAATTCGATATAAAGAGTTGACCTTTTAAAGGCAACTCTTTTTCTTTTTTAGTTATTTTATTCCTACTTTTGCAAACGTTTAAAAGAAACTGGATAAAAAATACAATACAATGGAACTTTTAGAACAAATCAAAGAAAATGCCAAAAAACAGTGTAAAACAATTGTTCTCCCGGAAGGTACAGAAGAACGGACGATTCAGGCAGCAGACCAGATTATCGGAGAAGGGATCGCTAAGATTATCCTGATCGGTAATCCGGCCGAAATACAGGCTTTAGCTCAAAAACACAATCTGAAAAACATCGGCAAAGCTACCGTTATCGATCCTGAATCACATGCCAAAAAAGAACAATATGCCGATTTATTGGTAGAGCTGCGTAAAAGTAAAGGAATGACCAGAGAACAAGCTTTAAAACTGGTTACAGATCCCCTTTACCTGGCGACTTTGATGATTAAGAGCGGAGATGCAGACGGAGAAGTTGCCGGTGCTAAAAATGCAACGGGCGATGTTTTACGTCCTGCTCTGCAAATTGTAAAGACTTTACCGGGGATTTCCGTCGTTTCAGGTGCCTTCTTGTTGCTGACCAACAAACCCGAATATGGTGAAAACGGTTTAATTGTTTGTGCTGACTGTGCAGTACTTCCTAATCCGACAGCAGAAGAACTGGCACAAATTGCGGTATCTACAGCCGGAACAGCCCGTGCCATTGCCAAAATCGAGCCCCGGGTAGCTATGTTGAGTTTCTCGACAAAAGGTTCTGCCAAAAATGAATTGGTCGACAAAGTGGTAAAAGCAACAGAACTGGCCAAACAAATGGCTCCGGACGTTATGATCGACGGAGAAATGCAGGCCGATGCAGCGCTGGTTCCTTCCGTAGGGGCAAGCAAAGCTCCGGGTAGCCCTGTCGCCGGCAAAGCCAATGTTTTGATTTTCCCTAGTCTGGAAGTTGGAAATATCAGTTATAAATTAGTACAACGTATCGCCGGTATCGAAGCTGTAGGTCCTGTACTTCAGGGGATGGCCGCTCCTATCAACGACCTGTCCAGAGGTTGTTCTGTCAGTGATATCGTCAATCTGGTAGCGATCACAGTAAATCAGGCCGCCGGAATAAATTAACGGAATAAAAACGTTTAATAAAATAGAAATGAATGTTTTAGTATTAAACTGCGGTAGTTCGTCCATCAAGTATCAATTACTGAATATGGATGCAGTACCTGTCGTGCTCGCCAAAGGTATTGTAGAAAAAATCGGTTTGACTTACGGTAGTTTTACTTATAAACCGGAAGGTAAAGACAAAGTAGTCGCCGAGCAACCGATTATGGATCATAGTGTCGGTATGGATCTGATCCTGAAAGCATTGGTTCATCCTGATCATGGAGTATTGAAATCTCTGAACGAAATCGATGCTGTCGGCCATCGTGTTGCACACGGAGGTGAATATTTCTCCGAGAGCGTGAAAATCGACGATGAAGCCAAAGCTAAAATCAAAGCTTTAGGTGAAATCGCTCCTCTGCACAATCCGGCAAACCTGAAAGGGATCGAAACGATGGAAAAATTGCTTCCTTCCGTACCTCAGGTGGCCGTTTTCGATACTTCTTTCCATCAGACTCTGCCTAAAAAAGCTTTCATTTATGGTATTCCTTACGAATATTATGAAGAATACGGAGTCAGAAGATATGGCTTCCACGGTACTTCCCATAAATTTGTAGCAGAGAAAGCATGCCGGATCTTAGGTTGGGATATTACCGAAAAGAAAATCATCACTTGCCATTTGGGTAACGGAGCTTCGATTACGGCGATCGATAAAGGTAAATCGGTCGATACCTCGATGGGATTTACTCCTGTAGCCGGACTAGTGATGGGAACGCGGGCCGGAGATCTGGATTTGGGTGCCCTACTCTATATCTGTGAAAAAGAAGGGCTGGATCTTCCCAAAGCCAACAATTTGATTAATAAGAAATCAGGGGTTCAGGGAATCTCCGGTGTTTCTTCTGACTTCCGCGAATTGCAGGCAGCCATGGAAAAAGGCAACGAAAAAGCGGCCTTGGCTCTCGATGTCTTCTGTTACAATGTGAAGAAATATATCGGAGCTTACGCCGCAGTACTGAACGGTGTAGACTTGATTATCTTCACGGGAGGTATCGGCGAAAACGACAATCTGGTACGCTGGGAAACCTGTAAGAATATGGACTACCTTGGCATCCAGGTCGACAAACAAAAGAACGAAGTCCGGGGAAAAGATACGATTATCAGCACAGAACAATCGACTACCACGGTGATGACGGTTACTACAGATGAAGAGCTTGTGATCGCTATGGATACAGTAAGATTGAGCTAATCCTTCGGTACATACCGTTTTTACCCCTCTTGCTTATCGGCTCGGGGGGTTCATTTTAATATATTCTTTTGCCGCCGATTCCCATCTCATTTTCCGGTATCATTCAGGACCGAATTCAACTCAGACACGGAATCGGCAAAAATACAGACAAAAGAAAAACGGGATCGATAAAATCCCGTTTTCCGATATGATTTTTCTAAAAAAGCTTAGTTGATAGAAGCATCTTTTCCGCCGGTAACACGCAAAGTAGGGTAGGATACTCTCAAAGCTGTCTTATAGGTAGCTCCGATTGCAATTTCATATTCATCGTCTTTAGTAAAAGGAATATTTGTCGTTGCAGAGGGATTCTCTTTATCGGTGACAGACAACTGAACATACGGAAGCCACATATTATCTCCGAACATCATAGAAGAACTTTTGATCCGATACAATAAATAATAGGCTTCTGCATTTTCGACTTTATTCCATTCTGCAGTTACTTTACCATCAGCTCCGGAATAAGAAAATTTTGTCAGCGTAACATTTCCGATTTTTTTATCCGTACCATAAAACTGGAGTTGGCTGACTGCCGAATTGCCTTCGGCATTAAAAGCAGTAACGGTGCATAAACCTTCCTTGATCGTATCCAATGTCGGTGCTGAATAAGCATTGATCTGCATCAAAAAATTTTGGGAGCCTTCCACAGCAGAAAAAGAATAGTTTTTACCATTCAAAGAAGCTGAAGCCGACTTTATTTGTTCATTTCCCTGCACTTGAATTTGCAGCTGATAGCTGTTCCCTTCCTGAAGAATATAAGCCGGTGATGCATAAATGGCGAATTTCTTATCGTTCTTTAAACAGGAACTCATTCCCAATACTAAAGCAGCAGAAACTGCTATTAATTTCAATTTTCCTAATGTTCTCATTCTTAATTGTTTTTTGATAATAATAAAATCTTTTCCCGATATGATAAATTCGCCCGCGAAGATGTAGATTTTTTTTTAATCTTACAAGAAAATAGATAGATATCTCCATGTAAATGAAACATTTTTGAATTATTTGTGTACAATTTGTTAGAGTATAAAAAAAAGGTATGATACTACAATTTGCTTTTGTTTTAACAGCGATCATCGTCGGTGCCCGTTTAGGAGGTATCGGTTTGGGGGTTATGGGAGGTATCGGTCTGGGAATTTTGACTTTTGTTTTCGGTTTACAACCGACAGCCCCTCCTATCGATGTGATGCTGATGATAGTTGCTGTTATTACTGCCGCTGCTTGTATGCAGGCAGCCGGAGGATTGGACCTGATGGTACGCGGAGCCGAGCACCTCTTACGGAAACGTCCCGCCCAAATCACCTTCCTAAGTCCCCTGGTGACCTATTTCTTTTCTTTTGTAGCCGGAACAGGCCATGTCGCTTATTCTGTTCTTCCGGTCATTGCCGAAGTAGCCCGGGAAACCAAAATACGCCCCGAACGTCCTTTAGGAATAGCTGTCATCGCTTCCCAGCAAGCCATTACGGCCAGTCCGATCTCTGCGGCTACCGTTGCCCTTTTGGGACTTTTAACCGGATTCAATATCTCTTTGCTCGATATCCTGATCATTACAATTCCATCCACGCTATGCGGCGTCTTTCTCGGAGCTTTGTATTCGCTAAGGGTAGGTAAAGAATTAGTCGACGATCCCGAATACCAAAGACGTCTGAAGGAAGGTTTATTAGACAACAGCCATTATGAACTCAAAGATATAGGTAATAAACATAAGGCTTTACTTTCTGTTCTTATCTTTGTGATTGCCACTGTTTTCATCGTTATCTTCGGGTCTTTCGACAACCTCCGTCCCTCTCATATTATCGATGGGAAGCCGGTCACTGTCGATATGGCTTCTATTATCGAGATCCTGATGTTATCGGCCGCAGCTTTGATTTTATTATTCACGAAAGCAAACGGAATCAAAGCAGCTCAGGGTAGTGTCTTTTCGGCCGGAATGCAGGCCGTTGTCGCGATCTTCGGTATCGCTTGGATGGGTGATACTTTCTTACAAGGAAATATGACCGAACTGAAAGGATCTATCGAGGGAATAGTCACACAAATGCCTTGGTTGTTCGGGATCGCCCTGTTCATCATGTCTATCCTGTTATACAGCCAGGCCGCTACCGTCCGGGCTTTTATGCCCTTGGGGATTGCCCTGGGTATTTCACCTTTTTTGTTGATCGCCATGTTTCCGGCTGTAAACGGTTATTTCTTTATTCCCAACTACCCGACAGTTGTCGCGGCCATTAATTTCGACCGGACAGGGACCACCCGTATCGGAAAATATGTCCTGAACCACTCTTTTATGATGCCGGGACTGATCGCTACCATCACCTCCGTCGTGACCGGACTGATTTTGGTACAATTCATTTTCTAAGCATTTTATTGACTTTTAAACCGAATGATATGAAAACACTTAGATTTATTTTCTTATTTGCCACACTCTTTCTGTTTTTACAGGCAGGAAGTTTCGCACAAAAACTGCCTAACATTCACATTCTGGCTACGGGAGGAACCATTGCCGGCACAGGGACCAGTACTACCGGAAGCAGTTACCGGGCCGGTCAGGTTGCGATCAACGAATTAATTTCGGCGGTACCCGAATTGAAAGAGATCGCTAACATCACCGGAGAGCAGATTGTAAAAATCGGTTCCCAGGATATGTCCGACGAAGTTTGGTTGAAACTGGCTCATTATCTGAACGAACTGCTACAAAGAAAAGAGGTGGACGGTGTAGTGATCACCCACGGCACAGATACCATGGAGGAAACGGCCTTTTTCTTAAACCTGACCGTAAAAAGCAATAAACCGGTAGTACTTGTCGGAGCGATGCGTCCGGCAACCTCATTGAGTGCCGACGGTCCGCTGAATCTTTATAATGCAGTAGTTACCGCTGCAGCTAAAGAATCAAAAGACAAAGGTGTACTGGTTGCCATGAACGGTCTGATTCTAGGTGCAGAAAGCGTAGTTAAAATGAACACGGTCGATGTACAGACTTTCCAGGCTCCCAACTCCGGCGCATTGGGATATGTACTGAACGGTAAAGTATGTTATAATCAGATCACACTGAAGAAACATACCACCCAATCCGTATTTGATGTCACCAAACTGACTTCATTGCCCAAAGTCGGCATCGTATACAGCTATTCCAATATTGAAGCCGATATGATGACTCCGTTGCTCAACAACGGATATAAAGGAATCATTCATGCAGGAGTCGGAAACGGTAATATCCATAAAAACATATTTCCGTCATTGATAGACGCCCGCAGAAAAGGCATTGTAGTCGTTCGTTCTTCCCGCGTACCGACTGGTCCTACCACTCTTGATGCGGAAGTGGATGACGCCAAGTATCAGTTTGTAGCCTCTCAAGAATTGAATCCACAAAAGTCACGTGTACTATTGATGCTTGCGCTGACCAAAACCACGGACTGGAAACAAATTCAGGAATACTTTAACGAATACTAAAAACCGGACCTACTTATGAAAAAATTAATGTTTATGCTACTCCTTGCGGGTAGCATACAGGCAATGTATGCCCAAAAGTTCTCCCCAAACACTCCTCTTTTCGAGGAACTGACAGACGTAAAAAAGAAAACGGATAAGTTCAACTTATACCTGAATATGCAAGGAAGTTTTGACGCTCATTTCCAAAATGGATTTCAGGAAGGTGACTTCAATATGCACCAGCTCCGCATCGAAGCGAAAGGAAATATCAACAACTGGCTTTCTTATCGTTACCGCCAGCGTCTCAACCGCTCGAACGACGGAAACAATATGATAGACAATCTCCCGACCTCCATCGACTGGGCAGGCATCGGTATCAAGCTCAACGATAAGTTCAACCTATTTGCCGGTAAACAAAGTGCCAACTATGGCGGCTTCGAGTTTGACCTCAACCCGATCGATGTCTATCAATATTGTGATATGATCGATTATATGAGTAACTTCCTGACCGGTCTGAATGCAAGTTATAACATTACTCCCGATCAGCAACTTAATCTGCAGATATTGAACAGCCGCAATAGCTCTTTCGACAACACTTACGGAATCACAGAGGATGCGGAGGGTAATCTCCCCGATCTGAAATCCGGAAAAATGCCGCTGGTCTATACCTTAAACTGGATTGGCAATTTTAATAATGTATTTAAAACCCGCTGGTCGGCCTCTGTGATGAACGAAGCCAAAGATCATAATATGTATTACTATGCTGTAGGAAATGAACTGAATCTCGGAAAGTGGAACGCCTTTGTCGACTTCATGTACTCAAAAGAAGAGATTGACCGTAAAGGGATTATCACCGGCATCGTCGGTCGCCCGGGGGGACACAATGCGTTTGATACAGGTTATTTATCCGTAGTAGCCAAGTGTAACTACCGTTTCCTCCCGAAATGGAATGCCTTCGTGAAAGGAATGTATGAAACGGCTTCCGTAACCAAAGCCTCCGAAGGGATAGAAAAAGGTAACTACCGTACCTCCTGGGGGTATCTGGCAGGTATCGAATTTTATCCGATGGAAACCAACCTGCATTTCTTCGTGACCTATGTAGGACGTTCTTATGACTTCACCTCCCGTGCCAAAGTGCTGGGACAAGAGAATTACAGTACCAACCGGATTTCGGTAGGATTCATCTGGCAGATGCCGGTCTTTTAATATTGTATGAGAAATCGAGTAGGAGGAAAACGAAGTAGAAGTTTTCCTCCTACTTTCGTTTTCC
>ERZ791625.1002-NODE-1002-length-16079-cov-3.912693_pt1 | contig 16079 bp, 16 predicted proteins | sample MGYA00510267_ERZ791625 | MGnify/ENA primary metagenome ERZ791625 (study PRJEB30046, sample SAMN00715229) | human gut metagenome | study: EMG produced TPA metagenomics assembly of the A metagenome-wide association study of gut microbiota in type 2...
GGCGGCAGACTGCGTGCGAAATAGCGGCATTGCTGCGCTCGCCGCATTGATGAGTGCTTCGGTAGGCGGAAATTAGTTTGCACTCCTACAAGATGAGCAGAGCGGCAGCGGATAGTAGGAGCAAGTCAAATCGTATAGCAATGCTAACGCGGCAAAGCCGCGCGCAGGCAGCTGCATTCCGGAGGCACAAAGACTGTTCAAGCTCCAAACTGCCAATCTAATCCCTTTCTCTTGGGGGATCTAAAGGGGGCCATTCTCTTTTGTGAAAGAGAATGGCCCCCTTTGCCCCGTGCAGCGCCATCGGCGCTGCTTTTCCCACGGCGCGCTGCGCCGCTCAAAGCTCCGGTAACAGATCTGATATCTCCGGAAACATGAGAAACGCCGTCTGAATGCCAAGTCCTTGCGCAAGGCGCACTTTTTGCCGCAAGGTCTCCGCATCGTCGAACAGCACGAAGTGCGTGCCGCTGCCCGCGGAGTAGGTGAAATACTTCGCCATCAGCTCGCGGGAAAAATAGACGGACGACGGATGCTTTTCCCGCAGGGCGAGCAGCTCTTCGCGCGTGAGCGGTGTGCCGCAGCCGGAGGGACAGGGGAGGGGAAAGTCCATCATTACGCGTTCCAAGTCGAGCGCCAGACGCTCCGCGCCATAGCGGCAGGCGGTTTCCTCCAGCAGCGCGCGCAGCGACCCACCGGAAAGACCCGTGCCGACGAGAAGCATTGCGCCCTCGGCCGGGAGCGAGAGAGGGCAGTAGAGCGCCATCCCCCGCGCACTCAGGCGGGCGGAGAGACGCGAGAGAAACGAAAGCCGGTCAGAATACGGATTGGTCTCAAAGTCCGCCAGCACGCCCTGAAAGCCGCGCTTGATGCATTCCGCGACGATGGTGCGGCAGAGCGTGTCGATGCGTGGGATCGCCCCGGTGCAGCGGTCGGAAAGGCCCATGAGCCCGCCGCGCGGGAAAGCGGTCGCGTCGCAGCGCGTCAGGCATCCGCCTTGACCGACGGCATAGGCCACGTGGACGAACGGCAGCGCGGGCTTTGCCGCGCACTCAGAGAGCGCCTTTGGCGTGATGGCGAGGTAGGTGAGCAGAAAAATCCCCCCTTGTGAAAAGCGCGTTCGGCGCGTATAATAACCGTAATACTTTTATGCGCGATGGGAGACCGATATGCTCAGATTGCTTTGCCCGCAATGGGTGTTTGACAATTACGAGGCCGTGACGCCGGAATTTTTGAAAGAGCATGGCGTGAAGCTGCTGCTCTCCGACCTCGACTTCACGCTCGCGCCCAAGAGCCAGAGCGAGCCGGACGAGTCGCTCACGCGTTGGATCGGCGCGCTGAAGGAAGCGGGCATCGAGTTTGCGATTTTGTCGAACAATAGAAGCCCCGTGCGCGTGGAAAAGTTCTGCAAGCCGCTTAAAGTCGGCTACGTCGGCCACGCGGGCAAGCCCGGCACGCGCGGCTTTCACGAGGCGATGGCGCGCTACGGCGTGAACGCGAGGGAGACGGCAATGCTTGGTGACAAGCTGCTCACCGACACGCTCGGCGCTCGGCGCAGCGGCGTTCTGATGCTGATGGTCGAGCCGCGCGGCGGCGCGGTGGGTGCGTGGAACCATGTGCTGCACGCCCTGCAGCAGCCGTTCAAGGCCGCAAGCGCGCACGACGAGCGGAAAAAACGCTGAAATTTGCAAATTTCACCCACAACATCAGGAAAAACACTTGCATTGCCGCACTATATGCGGTAAAATACCATAGGTTTAGAACCGATACTTTGTGAATTTGAGGATAGCGATGATATCCTCGGTAATACAGGAGGAAATAGTTATGGCAACGATTACCGCTGGTGAGTTCAGAAACGGTAAAGTATTTGAAATGGAAGGCAAGTACTATCAGGTCGTCGAGTTCCAGCATGTCAAGCCCGGTAAGGGCGCGGCTTTCGTGCGCACCAAGATGAAGAACGTCGTCACCGGCGGCGTGACCGAAACTTCTTTCAACCCCACGGCGAAGTTCGAGGAAGTGGCCATCGAGCGCAAGAACATGGAGTACAGCTACAACGACGGCGATCTGTACTACTTCATGGATCAGGAGACCTATGATATGGTCCCCCTGAACCGCGACATGCTCGGCGATGCGTTCCGCTTCGTCAAGGAGAACACGATGTGCATGATCCTGTCCATCAAGGGCAATGTCTTCGGCGTCGAGCCCCCCAACTTCGTTGACCTTGAGGTCACCGAGACCGAGCCGGGCCTTGCCGGCAACACCGCAACCAACACCCTCAAGCCCGCAACGCTCGAGACCGGCGCGGAGATCAAGGTGCCGCTGTTCATCAACATCGGCGACAAGATCCAGATCGACACCCGCACGGGCGAGTATATCGGCCGCGCCAAGTAATAGACATTAAGTAAGCAGCAACAGGAAAATCGTAGTTCCGGTAACAGAAAGGAGTTTTACGATGGGTATTTCTGAAAAAGTCGCGTATCTCAAGGGCCTGATGGAAGGCATGAACCTGAATGCGGATTCCAACGAGGGCAAGCTGTTCCTCGCGATCGCCGACGTTCTTGACGAGATCGCTCTCGAAGTTGAAGACCTGACCGACGAGGTCATGGAGCTCGGCGACGGCCTGGACGTCATCAGCGACGACCTCGGCGACGTGGAAGATATCGTCTATGATGAGGACGAGGACGACTACGAGGATGAGGAAGACGACGAGGACGACGAAGAGGAGTGCTACGCCACGACCTGCCCCGAGTGCGAGGAAGAGATCTTCTTCGACGATTCCGTCCTCGAAGACGGCAAGGTCGAGTGCCCCAACTGCGGCGCGACTCTCGAATTCGACCCCGCCGACCTTGTGGAAGACGAGGAAGAGAAGGACGACTGATCGTCCGGCATCCCAAAAATGATTGACCGCCGCAGCAGGTTAACTGCTGCGGCGGTTTTTTGCTCACGCGGTCGTGGAATTGAAATGAAAAGCGATCAGTTCAACGGCTTCACGATGCTGTATCCGTCTGTTTCCATGTAAGACATTCCCACCGTACCGAGGGGAAAATAATGAATGGTATAGTGTACTTCATTTCCTGAAAAACTGTCGACCGTCGCGCAGACGGGGATCAGGGGAAGCCTTCGGGAATACACCCCTTTTGCCTGCGCCTCGATTGCCTCTGAATAGCTTTCCGGTATGTCAATTTTGCATGAAATGATTGGGTTAGAAGATAAAAAACAAAGCCCTGCGAAAAGCACTCCGACAAAAACGACGGCAATCATCGCTTTTTTCTTCATGGCAGGATCCTCCTCAGTCTTCGATTTGGCTGTAAAGTGCCTCTGCGATGTAAAAATGATAGCATAGGAAAAAACAGATGGCAAGCGTCATCAACGCGACGCGGATTTATTTACAAATTTCCGGTTGTACGGCGCGCGAAAGCGTGGTAAACTACCTCATAGCATCGAGCGGCGGCGCTGCCGCCGAAGCAATAGACCGGAAAGGAAGAACATACTATGAAAATTGCAATTCCCTGCGAGAATGGCGAAGTGATGCAGCATTTCGGCCATGCCACGGAGTTTACCGTTTACACCATCGAGGATATCAAGCCCATCGAAAAAGAGACCGTCACGTTTGACGATACCGACCACGAGAAGGTCGCGGGCGGGCTCAAATCCCGCGGCGTCGATCTCGTCATCTGCGGGAATATCGGCGAGGGTGCGCACGCCGCCATCGACAACGCGCATATGCTGCTCATTTCCGGCGTGACCGGAAATGCCGACGAGGCGGTCGACAGCTTCCTCCAGGGCAATCTCGAGCTGATGACCGGCGACAGCAGCGCGAGTGCCGGCGGCTGCGGCGCGGGCTGTGGGGCCGGATGCAGTGCATGCGGCGGTGGCTGCGGCGGCTGTGGCGGCAGCTTCCACGAGCCGTACGTCGAGACGCGCACGTTCACCGATATCGTCACGCTGACGGAAGATAACTTCCAGATCGAGGTGCTCGATGATCCGGGCCTCATCATCATCGACTTCTGGGCCGAGTGGTGCCAGCCGTGCAAGATGATGGCGCCTGTCTTTGCCGAGCTCAACGGGGAAGAGGACAAGGTCAAGTTCTGCAAGGTCAACGTCGACGAGCAGCCGAACCTCGCTTCGATGTTCGGTATCGACTCCATCCCGACGCTCGCCGTCGTGCAGGACCGCCACACGCTGACCGGCATGGTCGGAGTGCACGATAAGGCCGACATCAAGGCGATGCTGGAGAAGTGCAAGGCATGAGAATTCGATACAACGAAGACGCGGAGGTCGTCGCCCGCCTGCGCGCCGCGCTCTTAAAGCGCGATTTACAGTGCCCCTGCCGCTTGCAGAAGATCGAGGACAACGTCTGCATGTGCAAGGAGTTCCGCGACCAGATCGCTGACCCCGAATTCGAGGGCTACTGCCACTGCCGTTTGTACTACAAGGAAAAGTAAAAATTGGTTATAGACCTATGGTATTTTACCACACGTCTGAAAAAGCACCGCCAAAGGCCGGCTCCGCATAAGAAAATATGCGGTTTTGCCTGCACCTTTTTGGCTGAAATACGACCGAAAAAATCTCCCCATACGCCAGTATGGGGAGATTTTTTCAACCGATTTCATCTCAAAAATTCATTGGCAAAACTGCTTCGCACCGAAAAAGAGCAAATTTTGTGCGGAGCCGAGGCGCGGCGGCGCAGGCATGCTGTCGCATGGCAAGACGGCGCAACGAAGGAGTCAGTGCAAAATTTGCCTTTTACGGCGCATGTTTTCTTATGTGGAGCCGGCCAAAACGGTGCTTTTTCATTCCATCAAACGCTGCATATCCTGCGGGATAGGCGCTGTAAAGTGAAATTCCTGTCCGGTGACCGGCTGGGTGAACCACAGCTCGTATGAGTGCAGCGCGGGGCGGGCGATGAGGGTTTTGTCCTCCGTGCCGTAGAGCCAGTCGCCCGCGAGGGGATGACCGAGGTATGCCATGTGGACGCGAAGCTGATGCGTGCGACCCGTCTGTGGGCGCAGGCGCAGGATCGTGAAGCGGTCGTTTGCTTGCAGAGTCTCGTACTCCGTGAGGCTCGAAAGTCCGTCCGCGCGCACGCAGCGGCGGATGATGGAGCCCTCCGCGCGGCCGATCGGCGCGTCGATGACGCCGCACGGCGGTTCAACTCTGCCGACGGCGACAGCGCGGTACTCGCGCCGCAGATCGCTTGAATGCAGCGCGCGGCGCAGGCGGTCGTGCACGTAGCCGCTCTTTGCGTCGATGAGGAGACCGGACGTTCCCTTGTCGAGCCTGCTGACGAAGTGCGGCACGCTGCCCTCGCCGAGATAATTCGTCAGCATCGCTGCAAGGCTCGGCGCGGAGGCGTCACCCGACTTCGGGTGCATGGCGACGCCCGCAGGCTTGTTGAGCACGAGCAGGTCGTCGTCCTCGTAGACGATATCGGGCTTTGCCGCATTTGCGCAGTACAAGTCCTCGCGCGGCGTACGCTCGCTGAGGACGACGCTGACAACGTCGCCCGCGTGGACGATGGCGTTGACGTGGACGCTCTGTCCGTTCAATAAAATGGCGTTTTCGCGCCATTTAAGGCTTTTGAGCAGCGTGTAGGAAAGCTGAAGACTGCCGCGCAGGATGCCTTTGACCATGCGGCCGTCCTCCTCCGGCGTCACGGTGTATGTGAGAATGCGCATGGAAGCCCTCCTTTCCCGAAGTAAACGGCGCGTAAAATTCACACATAGTATACCATCTTCGCGCGAAAAATGATATACTGAATCACACTTCGGCGCTGCCGAAAAACAAGCAACAGGAGGGCAATGGCATGGACAAGAGAACCATCTGCCTTTTGAACGATTCCTTTCCGCCCGAGATCGACGGCGTGGCGAACGCCGTCGTGAACTACGCGAAAAACATCACGAAAAGCGGCGAAAACGCCATTGTCGTCACGCCGACAATGCCCGGCGCAGACGACAGCGCGTTCCCCTTTCCCGTGCTGCGCTACCCGAGCATCGACACGCGCAAGAAGCTCGGCTACGTGGCGGGCTATCCGTTTTCACCCGAGACCGCGCGCGTGCTGACGGAGCAGCAGGTCGAACTGATGCACACGCATTGTCCCATCACGTCGTGCCTGCTGGCGCGCTCGCTGCGCGCCGTGGTCGACGCGCCGCTCGTGCTGACGTATCACACGAAGTACGATGTCGACATCGCCAAGGCTGTGCGCGGCAAGCTCTTGCAGGAGAGCGCCATTCGCGCGCTGGTGCAGAACATCGCAAGCTGCGATGAGGTCTGGGTCGTGAGCCGCGGGGCGGGGGAAAATCTGCGCTCGCTCGGCTACGAGGGCGACTACATCGTGATGGAAAACGGCGTGGACGTGCCGCGCGGGCGGGTGTCTGACGAGGCCATCGCCGCGGCGACGGGCAGATATGACCTGCCGCAGAACGTGCCGGTCTTTCTCTTCGTCGGACGGCTGATGTGGTACAAGGGTATCCGCATTATTTTAGACGCGCTGAAAACGCTGCGCGAGAAAAATGTCGACTTCCGCATGGTGTTTGTTGGCGAGGGCGCAGACGGCACGGAGATCCGCAGCTATGCGGAAGAGCGGAAGCTCTCCGACCGCTGCTTTTTCACAGGTGCGATCTCTGACCGCGAGATCATCCGCGCGTGGTATGGCAGATCCGACCTGTTTCTCTTCCCGTCGACGTTCGACACGAACGGCCTTGTCGTGCGCGAGGCCGCAGCCAGCGGTACGGCGACTGTGATGATCCGAAATTCCTGCGCGTCCGAGGGCGTGGGCGACGGGCGAAACGGCTTTTGCATCGAGGAAAACGCCGCGGCGATGGCGGCAAAGCTCGAAGAGCTCTGCCGCGCGCCGGAGGTGATGCAAGTGGTCGGCGAAAACGCCCAGCGCGAGCTGTACGTTTCATGGGAGACGGCGGTGCAGCGCGCCATGGCACGCTACGAGGTCGTCATCGACAATTACCGTAGCGGAAAATATCCGAAGCGCGAGCGCTTCGGCGACGAGTTTTTCAAAACGCAGGGTGGGCTGATGGAGGCCTTTGCCAGCGTGGGCAAGCTGAGCGAGGAGATCGCCGCGGAGCTGCGCATTGAGCGCGACGAGGCGTTGCAGACCATTGTCCGTTCGCGGCAGGAGCTTCGCGAGCGGTTCGGCGAGACAAAGCAGGAGCTCGCCGAGCGCTACGAGACGATCCTGCAAAAGATGGATCGCTATTTGTAAGGAAAAGACGAGCAAAATTCGCTCGTCTTTTCCTTTTAGTCTTCGTGCTTCGGTTTTTCCGCAGCGAACCACATGTTCCACTGGAAGGAGTACGCCCTACGCGACGCCTCGTCCGCGCAAATTAGACGCACGCGCGACGGCTGTGCGTGCTCATAGCCGTAGTCCATGATGGCGCGCAGGATGCGGTAGGCGGCCTTCAGGTCGCTGTCTGTGCAGGAGAGAGTCAGCGTGTCGCCGTCCGTGAGCGGCAGAAGCTCGGCCGCACGGTCGGAGGAGGGGAGGGCGGCGATGTCGCCGCGGGTGATCTCAACGGTCATGGCAGCCTCCTCAGCGGTTCAGATACGCGCGGCACTTCGCCTCCGCGTCGTGCGCAAGCTGTTCTTCGTCGACTGTGACAAGATGACCGTGGTCGACCGTCACACGGCCCTGAACGACTGTGTAGTCAACGGGTCCGCGCACGCCGACAGTGCCGAGCACGCTTTTGGGGTCAAAGCACGAGCCGACGAGCTCGAGCCTGCGCGAGTCGATCATGAAGAGGTCGCAGCACTTGCCGACCTCGAGCGAGCCGATGTCGTCGCTGCGGCCAAGGATGGCCGCGCTGCCGCGCGTTGCCATCTTGAGCACGTCGTAACCGCTGGGGGCAGCTTTGCTGCTGTTCAAACGGTGCAGCAGGAACGCGACGCGCAGTTCCTCCATCAGCGATGAGCCGTCGTTCGAGGCTGAACCGTCAACCGCGAGGCCGACCGGCACGCCGAGCTTCAGCATCTCGGGCACGCGGGCGACGCCGGAGGCGAGCTTCATGTTCGAGATCGGGCAGTGCGCCACGCCGGTGTGTGTCTCTGCCAGCACGCGCAACTCCTCGTCGTTAAAGTGGATGCCGTGGGCGAACCAGACGTCGCTGCCCGTCCAGCCGAGGCGCTCCATGTACTCGAGCGGGCGGACGCCCTCGCGTGCGAGCATGAAGTGTTCTTCGTCCTTCGTCTCGCACAGGTGGGTGTGCAGGCGCACGCCGTACTCTCGCGCGAGCACGGCGCTCTCGCGCAGAAGGTCGGCAGACACGGAGAACGGCGAGCACGGGGCGAGCGCAACGCGGTGCATCGCGCCGAACGACTTGTCGTGGTATTTCTCGATGACACGGGCGGAATCGGCCATGATCTCGTCGACCGTCTGCACGACGCTGTCGGGCGGCAGGCCGCCGTCCTTGACAGAGAGGTCCATACTGCCGCGCGAGGCGTACATGCGCGCGCCGATCTCGTCCGACGCGGCAAACTGCGCGCCAATGAGGTCGCCCGCGCCAGAGGGGAAGACATAGTGATGGTCGAAGCAGGTCGTGCAGCCGTGCTTCATCAGCTCGCCAAGGCCCGTGAGTGTCGAGAGGCGGATGACGTCCTCGTCGAGGTTTTTCCAGATCTCATAGAGCGTTTTGAGCCAGTCGAAGAGCTCCATGTTCTGTACTTCCGGCAGGTTGCGGGAAAAGACCTGATAGAGATGATGGTGCGTGTTGACAAGGCCGGGGTAGCAGAGCATGTGGCTCGCGTCAATCACCTTTTCCGCCTTCTGCGGCAGATTTTTACCGATCGCGCGGATGAATCCATCCTCAGCATACAGATCGACGTTTTCATAAACCGTGTCCGCGCCATCGCACGACACCAGCGAACGAATGTTTTGAATGAGCAGAGTAGACATAGCGGAATACCTCACAATGCCCGAAAAGACAGGCAGATTTGATAGTGAATAGCATGTTTTGCTGCCTCCAGCGGCAAAACAGCGTAAAAGCCTCGCAGAGTTTCACGCCGCGCACGGCGTGAAATCAATTGGAATTCGTCGCGGAGGACGACATGCGCGTCCGCAGCGACACTTTGCAGCGATTGGAGCGGTGAGCGACAAGCGCTGAAACTTGTCTAAAACAAAAGCACCCATCGGGTGCTTTTGTTTTAAGATTTATCTCTCTTCGCGGAAGTAGCTCAGACCCAGCGATGCGGGCGGCTGATCCTCGCGCTTCTTGCGCAGCGACACGATGATCAGAACGACCAGCGTGACGACGTAGGGGAGCATCTTGTAGAGTTCCTTGATGGCAAGGTTGGTGCCGGTGGGGATGAAGATATAGAGGATGTAGAACCCGCCGAACAGGATGGAGGCCAGCACGCTGACGTTCGGACGCCAAATCGTGAAGATGACGAGCGCGATGGCGAGCCAGCCGCGGTCGCCGAAGGCGTTGTTGGACCAGACGCCGCAGGCGTAGTCCATGACGTAATACAGGCCGCCGAGACCCGCGATCATGCTGCCGATGCAGGTGGCAAGGTATTTGTACTTCGTCACGTTGATGCCGGCTGCGTCCGCCGTCGCCGCGCTCTCGCCCACGGCGCGCAGGTGAAGACCCGTGCGGGTGTGCTTGAGGAAGTACGACGCGAACAGCGCGATGACGATGGCAAGGTAGGCAAGGAAGCCGTAGGACAGGAAGACCTGACCGAACCAGCCGCCGACATTCAGGGATTTGCTGAAATAGGCGCTCGTCGCGCTCAGCGCGATGGAGTGGACTTCACTGTCGGTCAGCTTGATGAGCGAGCCGCCGAAGAAGTTGCCGATGCCGACGCCGAACGTCGTGAGCGCAAGACCCGTGACGTTCTGGTTGGCGCGCAGCGTAACGGTCAGCAGGCAGTAGAGAAGGCCCATCAGAAGCGAGCCCAAAAGCGAGCAGAGCATCGGGATACCGATGGCGAGGAACGCGTTCATGTCGGCAGCCGGGGTGGACTGCTCGTAGAAGAACGCGCCGATGACGCCGCAGATACCGCCGACGTACATCACGCCCGGAATGCCGAGGTTCAGGTTGCCGGACTTTTCCGTCAGGATCTCACCGGTGCTGCCGTAGAGCAGGGGAATGCCCTGCATGACCGCACGGGGAAGGAAAGAAGCAAGATCAAACATCGCTCACGCCTCCTTTTTGCCCTTGCGCAGGCTGACCTTGTAGGTGATGAAGAATTCGCTGCCGATGATGAAGAACAGGATGATGCCCGTCAGGATATCGGCGAAGGAGTGGTTCAGGCCGAACACGCTGGAGATCTCGCTCGCGCCGCGGCTCAGAACCACGATAAGAAGGCTCGTGAAGATCATCATGATGGGGTTGAACTTGGCCATCCAGGAGACCATGACCGCAGTGAAGCCGCGTCCGCCGACGATGGTGGTGGTCAGCGTGTGGTCCGTACCGGCGGTGAGCAGCAGGCCGATGAGGCCGCAGATCGCGCCGGAGAGGATCATCGTGCGCACGATGACGCGCTCGACCTTGATGCCCGCATAGCTCGCGGTGCGCTGGCTCTCACCGACAACAGCGATCTCATAGCCGTGCTTGCTGTAATTGAGATAGATGTACATAACGCCCGTGAGGATCGCCACAAGCAGGATCGGGAGGAGATAGCGCTGGCCGCCGAGAACGGGGAGCCAGCCGGCCTCGGTATTCTGGTTGATGATACCGATCTTGCCCGAGCCCTTGGGCACTTCCCACACGATGATGAAGAACGCGGCGAGCTGTGTCGCGATGTAGTTCATCATGAGCGTGAAGAGCGTTTCGTTCGTGTTCCACTTGGCCTTGAAGATACCGGGGAGGAAGCCCCACAGCGCGCCTGCCGCGACGGAGGCGACGATCATAATGACGATGAGAAGACCGTTGGGGATCTTGCCGCCAAGGCAGATCATGCAGGCCGCGGTGGCAAGGCAGGCGATGAGCACCTGACCCTCGGCGCCGATGTTCCAGAAGCGCATCTTGAACGCGGGCGTGACCGCGAGCGAGATGCCGAGCAGGATCGCGAGGTTATGGAACGTGACCCAGCTCTTGCGCGACGTACCGAACGCGCCGTAGAGGATCGTGGAGTAGACCTTGATGGGATTTTCGCCCGTCAGCAGCGTTGTGACGATCGCGCAGACGATCAACGCGAGCACGATCGCGCCGCCGCGAATCAAAACGGTCTTGTACCAGGGGAGCGTATCGCGCTTGGCGATGTGGAAGAGCGACTGTTTCTTATTCATCCTTATTGCCTCCCCTCACGAGCGTCATCAGTGCGCCGACCTCGCGCTTGTCGGTCTTTCTGGCGTCGACCACGCCGGAGACCTGACCGCCGCAGAGAACGACGATGCGGTCACACAGCTCAAGCAGCACGTCGAGGTCTTCGCCGACATAGACGACGGCGACGCCCTTCATCTTCTGCTCGGTCAGCAGGTTATAAATGGTATAGGAGGTGTTGATGTCCAGGCCGCGCACCGCGTAAGCGGTCATCAGCACGGCGGGGGACTGGGCGATCTCGCGTCCGACAAGCACCTTCTGCACGTTGCCGCCGGACATGCGGCGAACGGGGAAAGACGTGCTGGGCGTGACGACGCCGAGCTCTTCCCAGATGCGGTTGGCGAGTGCTTCGGGATCTTTCCGGTCAAGGAACAGACCCTTACCCTTGCGCCAGGAGCGCAGCATCATGTTGCCCGTCATGCCCATCGAGCCGACCAGGCCCATGCCGAGTCGGTCTTCGGGGACGAACGACATCGAAATGCCGCTCTTGCGGATCTTCATCGGGTCGAGACCGACGAGTTCCTTTTCCTTGCCGCCGTCGGGCGGATAGAACGTGACGTGGCCGGAGGCAACGGGGTAGAGGCCCGCAATGGACTCGAGCAGCTCGCGCTGGCCGCTGCCTGCGACGCCCGCGATGCCGAGCACCTCGCCCGCGTTGATGGTGAAGCTAACGTCATCCAGACGCTTGACGCCAAGCTCGTCGTAAGCCGTTAAGCCTTCGATGACGAGGCGCTTTTCAACGTCCTTCGGCTCGGGGCGGCTGATGTTCAGGCTCACCGTGTGGCCGACCATCATGTCGGTCAGCGATTGCTGGTTGGCGTCCTTGGTGGCGACGTCACCGACGTATTCGCCCTTGCGCAGCACGGCCACGCGGTCGGACACGTCGAGCACCTCGTGCAGCTTATGCGTGATGATAATGAGGGATTTGCCGTCGGCCTTCATGTTGCGCATGATGGCGAAGAGCTTGTCCGTCTCCTGCGGGGTGAGCACGGCGGTCGGCTCGTCCAGAATGAGGATGTCCGCCCCGCGGTAGAGCACCTTGACGATCTCGACGGTCTGCTTCTGCGAAACGGACATGTCGTAGATCTTCTGATTGGGGTCGATGTCGAACCCGTATTTGTCGCAGATCTCTTTGACCTTTTTGCTGGCTTCGGAAATGTCGAGCTTGCCTTCAAGGCCGAGGATAATATTCTCCGTTGCGGTGAAAAGATCGACGAGCTTGAAGTGCTGGTGGATCATACCGATGCCGTGTTCGAACGCATCCTTGGGGGAGGCGATCGTGACGGGTTCGCCGTGAATGTAGATTTGCCCCTCGTCGGGGAAATAGATGCCGGAGAGCATGTTCATCAGCGTCGTCTTGCCGCTGCCGTTTTCGCCGAGCAGCGACAGGATCTCGCCCTCGTGCAGCTCAAGGTTGATGGCGTTGTTCGCCACCACTTTGCCGAACCGCTTCGTGACATTCTCCATTTTAACTGCGCATGCAGTTCCCAAGGCGGTCACCCCTTTTTCCGCTGGAGGACACAGGAAGAAAGCCCCCGCAGCATTGTATTTGTACAAGTCATATATTAGCATAATTGAACGGCGTTGTAAATGTAAAACAGAAAAAAACACAAAAAAAATTAGAGGCGTACAAAAATTTTTAGAAAAATAGCGAAAAGTGCCATAAAAAGAAAAAAGATATCGGGCTGCCCGAAGGCAGCCCGATATGTAGTAGCAGAAACAATTAGCCGAAATTAGTATCCAGCAGATCAATGCCGTCGATCATGAGCTGGAAGTACGGGGCGGAACGGGCGGTGGACTCAGCCAGATAACCGTCCTGGACAACCTCGGTGTCGGGCGTGTAGTCGGGATCGGTGTCGACGTCAGCCATGTAAGAGGTGACAGGCTGGCCGTCCACGGTGAAGGTGGAGCAGTCGAAGACGTGGAGCTCGCCGCTCTCGAGCTTGGCGGTCGCATCGGCAATGGCCTCAGCAGTGCCCTCGGCAGCAACGTTCTCGTTCAGGTCGGTCAGCACGACGGAGCCGGTAGCAAGGGTGCCGGTCCAGTCGGCGTCGATGGCCTCGCCGTTCATGGCAGCCTTGATGGCGTACTCATAGTAGGGAGCCCAGTCGATGCGGGAGGAGATCAGATAGGTGTTGGGGCAGGCGGCCTCGGTGGAACCGTTGTAGGAAACGTCGGGAACACCGGCGGTCTCGCAAGCGGTGGGAGCGCCCATGGAGTCGGCGTGCTGGCTGATGAGCTTGCAGCCGTTCTTGATGAGCTTCTGCGCGCCTTCCTTCTCGGCGGTCTCGTCATACCAGCTGCCGGTGAAGGTGACTTCCATCGTGGCAGTGGGGCAGACGGAGCGAGCGCCCAGGAAGAAGGAGGTGTAGCCGGAGATAACCTCGGCATAGGTGAAGGCGCCGACGTAGCCGATCTTGGCCTCGTCTGCGGTGAACTCACCGTTGGCGATCATCTCGTTGAGCTTCATACCGGCGGCGATACCGGCGAGGTAACGGCCCTCATAGATGGAAGCGAAGGCGTTGTGGTAGTTGCTCAGACCCTCGGTGTGCGCCTTGGTGCCGGTGGAGTGGCAGAACTGCACGTCGGGGAAGTCCTTCGCGGCCTGGATCATGTAGTCTTCGTGACCGAAGGAGTCGGCGAAGATGATGTTGCAGCCGGCGTCGGCGAGCTCAGCGGCCTTGTCGTAGCACTCCTGACCTTCGGGAACGTTGGTCACGATGGTGTACTCGACGCCGAGCGTCTCGCAGGCCTCTTTCGCAGCGTTGATGAAATTGAGGTCGTAGGTGGAGTTTTCGTCGTGGAGCATGATGAAGCCGACCTTGAAATCGGTGACTTCGTTGTTGTCCTGATCGTCGGTGTTGGTATCGTCCTTCTTATCGCCGCAGGCGACGAGGGCGAGGACCATCACGAGACTCAGGAGCAGTGCAAGGAACTTCTTCATTTCGGTAAATCCTCCTTAAATTTTACGGCAATCAAAAGATTTGAATACCGTTATCACCATGATACATAAAAAGGGGAAATTTATCAACAGGAAAAACGAAAATCAACGATCAAACTTGACCAAAAAAGAATTGGTTCTTTTAGCCATAGCGGAGAAAGAAGCAAATATTGCGTGAAGAAAACGAAAAAAGCCCCGCTCGATGAGCGGGGCTTTTAAAGCAAAGATTACATCTGCACGCGGGTACCGGTCTTGCCCTCGATGCCCTCAGCAGCCTTCTCAAGAAGAGTGATGAGCGCAACGCGGCCGGGCTTGCTCTCTGCAAACGACATGGCGGCCTGCACCTTCGGCAGCATGGAGCCGGGGGCAAACTGCTTCTCGTCGATATACTTGCGCGCCTCGTCCGGGGTCAGGGTATCGAGACCCTTCTGGTCGGGCTTGCCAAAGTTGATGGCGACCTTCTCAACGGCCGTCAGGATGACGAGCATATCCGCGTCAAGGAGCTCGGCGAGCTTGGCGGAGGCAAAGTCCTTGTCGATGACCGCGGGCGTGCCGTAGAGTTTGCCGTCCTTGCGCACGACGGGGATACCGCCGCCGCCGACCGTGATGACGACCGTGCCGTTGTCAACAAGCGCCTTGACGGTGTTCTTCTCAATGACGTCGATCGGCTTGGGGGAGGGAACGACCTGACGGTAGCCGCGGCCCGCGTCCTCGACCATCGTGTAGCCCTTTTCTGCGGCGATGCGGTCGGCGGTCTCCTTGTCGTAGAACGCGCCGACGGGCTTGGTGGGATGCTGGAAGGCGGGGTCAGCCTCGTCGACGAGCACCTGCGTCACAACGGTCGCGACGTCCTTGTTCATACCGCGGGAGGCGAGCTCGTTGCCGATGGCGTTCTGCAGGTGATAGCCGATGTAGCCCTGGCTCATGGCGCCGCACTCGGGGAAGGGCATATCGGACTTGATGGCGCCGGCCTCGGCGGCCGTGGCCATGCCCAGATTGATCATACCGACCTGCGGGCCGTTGCCGTGCGCAATGACGACCTCGTTGCCCTGCTCGATGAGGTCTACGATCGGCTTTGCCGTTTCCGTAACAAGGGCGAGCTGCTCATAGGGCGTGCTGCCCAGCGCGTTGCCGCCCAGCGCGATGACGATGCGTTTTCCCATGGTAATTATCCTCCTGCCGTGCGGCTCAGAACATCTTGCGCTTGTTGTCGGCAGCGTCGAGCTCCATAAGAGCCTTGACGGGGTCCTTGACCTGTGCCAGGAAGATCATGGCGGCGATGATATACGGCTTGAAGGAGGCCTGCTTGTACAGCGGCACAAGATAGCGGTCAAACACAGAGTTGTCGACCTCACCCTCCGGGCAGCTCAGGCCGGAGATATCGGCGGGCAGGCAGTGCAGATACAGCGCCTTGCCGTCCTTCGTGAGCTTCATCATCTCTTCGCTGCAGGTCCAGTCCTTGTGCTCGGCATTCTGCGCGAGGAGCTCCTTCTCCAGCTCGTCGATGCCCTTCTGGTCGCCCTTGACATAGAGCTCGGAGCGCTTTTCCATGGCCTGGAACGGAGCCCAGGACTTCGGATAGACGATGTCGGCGTCCCGGAAGGCTTCCTTCATGTCGTTCGTCTTGTGGAACTTGGAGCCGTACTTCTCGCAGTTCTTACGGGCGATCTCCTCGACCTCGGGGAAGACGTCATAGCCCTCCGGATGGGCCAGCGTGACATCCATGCCGAAGCGGGTGAACAGGCCGATGACGCCCTGCGGGACAGACAGCGGCTTGCCGTAGGACGGGGAATAGGCCCACGTCATGGCGACCTTCTTGCCCTTCAGGTTCTCGACGCCGCCGAAGTAGTGGATGACATGCAGCATGTCGG
>ERZ791625.1031-NODE-1031-length-15787-cov-2.447750_pt1 | contig 15787 bp, 7 predicted proteins | sample MGYA00510267_ERZ791625 | MGnify/ENA primary metagenome ERZ791625 (study PRJEB30046, sample SAMN00715229) | human gut metagenome | study: EMG produced TPA metagenomics assembly of the A metagenome-wide association study of gut microbiota in type 2...
TTGGTTCAATTGGCACTCGAAATTCTGAACTTCGATTTTGAGGCCGAAGAGAAGTTGGTTGTTACCCGCATGAAGAAGTTGCTGGAGAAATACGATAACCTGAATCTGTCTATTGATAAGGAAGTATTTGCGGCCATGCTCAAAGAGTACCGGTCCAAAGTGGATAAGAAATACCTACCGGCGATGTATCTGCAAATAGACACATTGTATAACGGAAATGTCCAGACTTATGTAGACTCTTTGTATGCTACCTCTCAAATCACTTCCCCGAAGGGACTGAAGCGCTTCCTTGAACGTGATACGACTTATAATCTCATCGAAGACCCTGCCATTTCTTTAAGCCTCGACCTGATAGTGAAATACTATGAGATGAATCAGAGCGTCTTGGAGGCTTCGCAAAGCATAGAAAAGGATGAACGGTTGTTTAATGCGGCTGTTCGCCGGATGTATGCCGACCGTAACTTCTATCCTGATGCTAATTCCACCATGCGCCTTAGTTTTGGTACAGTCTGTGGATATTCTCCTTTTGACGGGGCTACCTTTAGTTATTATACGACGGTAAAAGGAATTTTCGAGAAAGTAAAGGAACATGCAGGCGATATAGACTTTGCAGTTCAACCGGATCTTCTGGCTTTACTCTCTTCCGGTGATTTCGGCAGATATGCCGATGAAAAGGGAGATATGAACGTTTGTTTTATCTCAAATAATGATATTACGGGAGGAAACTCCGGCAGTGCCATGTTCAATGCGAAAGGGGAATTGCTTGGCCTTGCTTTTGACGGCAATTGGGAAGCGATGAGTAGTGACATTGTCTTTGAACCGGACTTGCAGCGTTGTATCGGAGTAGACGTCCGCTATATGCTTTTCATTATGGAAAAGTATGGAAAGGCTGCTAACCTTATCGAGGAACTGAAATTAACCCGCTGAAACGGAAAACAAAACAATCTTATAAGAAGGCTGCTCTTATCGTTTCAGTATAATTACCATTACAGCAACGATAATCAGTGCAATACCTACGCCAATACTTGTGGTGAATGCTTCTCCAAAGAGGAAGATGCCTACACATACGGCAGTTACCGGCTCCATAGCTCCCAATACAGAGGTGAGTGTGGAGCCGATGCTTTTTACTGCTCTGACCAGTGCAAGATTGGAAACGACGGTCGGGATCAATGCCAACAAGATTAGATTTCCGGCAGTATGCCATTCACTGATAGGCTGAAGATGGCTGATACAGCTGGTTCCGATAAAGAGAAAGATTCCTCCGAAAAGAAATACATAGAAAGTGAGCAGTAATCCTTTCATCCGGCCGATTTTTAACTGGCTCATTGTGACAAGGTACAGTGCATATCCCAATGCTGATAAAAGAACGATGAAAAGGCCGAAAAATGAGAAACTTCCTGTCTCTGTATTTCCACCGGATAAGAAGTAGACACCTATCACGGCAGAGGCGATGGCGGCTATCCGCCAACCGGATTTTTTTTCTTTGAAAAATAGCATCATGATCAGGGTAGTCAGTACCGGATACATGAAGTGAATGGTGGTGGCTACACCGCTTGCCATAAACTTATATCCCCAGAACAGGAAGACGGCAGACATCAGATAAAGTATCGCAAGCAGGAGCAGGGAAGGAATGTCCCGTCTGCTGATTCGAAAGGATTGCCCGTTGATCAGCAGAATCCCGCCTAATGCCATACACGCAAACAGGAAGCGATAGAAGAGTATCGATTCGAATTGCATGCCCGCCTGCATGGCAGGAATGGTGAATAGGGGGATAAGCCCAAAAGAGGCCGACGAAAGCAGACCGTACAGGAAACCGTTGACTTTATTCATAGTTAAGTATATATTCGGAGTGCAAAGATACTCATAATAGATAAGATGATATTATGTTTGAATTATAAAATAGAGATTACGTCCGAAACGTATGAAGCTGTCTCTGTTTTCTTGTTGAGTATATCGAATTTTTCGCTAAAACATGTGTTTAGGGTTGAAATAAACAGATATTGCTAAATTATGAACAGATATTTTCTCTGGTAGTGTTTCTTTTTTCTGACCTTTGGTGTGCCCAGAGTACAAACCTGTAAATATTTGAATTGACAACAAAACTATGATACATATGAAAAACAGATTAGTTGGCTTATTAGTGTTCGCGTTGGTTGCTTTTAACTTATATGCGCAGTCTGATCAAAGTAAAAAGGGACTTCTTACTTTTACCGGTACGCGTATTATTTCCTTTGATCCAATGCGGGAAATGCCTAAGATGGCTTGGTATAGTGAAAATCAAGATATTCGGGTAGATGAAGAAGTGCTCTTTAATAATCAGTCGTCATTGTTGATTCCGTCTGTACGGGGAAAGAAAACAGAAGCTTATTTCGGCATGAATAACCGCGATATTACAGGTAAGACGATTGTGTTTAAAGGCAAATACAAATATCAGCAGGCAAATAATGCCAAAGTGAGTTTCGCAATTAAACTGGACACTCACCTTCAAAGAAGGCTATTGATTTTGAATGTAACGGCAGTCAGGACTGGAAAGACTTTTATGTGGAAATGCCGTTTACACGTTCCAAGAAATTTTTCTTTCGAATACTCTGTGACGGGGAGGCCAGGCTTTGGGTGAACGACTGCCAGGTGCTGATAGATGGACAGTCACTTGATTTAATTAAGAATCCGGATGTTGAAGTAGACAAGGATCTGGAGTTTGCAGGAAATTCAGGAATATCGCTTGGAGACGTTGACGGGCAAACATTGGAAAATTTGGTGGTTTTGGGCAAGGTTTGGGGATTCCTTAAATATTTTCATCCGCAGGTTGTGGTTGGAAAGTATAACTGGGATTTTGAATTGTTCAGAGTGATGCCCGGGATAGCAGCTGCGAAGAGCAAAAAGGAAAGGAACTCACTATTAAATGAATGGATAGATAAGTACGGTAAAATCACGGAAACCGAGGAGTATGTAATCGGAGATTCGGCCCAATATCATCGTTTTGCACAGCTTGGCTGGCTGGAAGATCCGAATGTCTTCGATAAGAAACTCTCTGAAAAACTAGTGAGAATCAAGAATGCCAAACGTAATAGTGTATTGAACTACTATCTTCCGATATTAACCGGAAAGGAGGAGGTGGAATTTGCCAGAGACAAACCTTATCCTTCAATCGACTGGGAAGATCAGGGATATCGTATTCTTACGGTTTATAGATTGTGGAATGCCATCGAACATGGATATCCTTACGCCAACCTTACAGACCATAGATGGAGTACTCTGCTGGCGCAATATCTGCCTGAATTTATCAATGCCTCTTCGGAAAAAGATTTGGACCATTCTATACGAAAACTGGCTGCTGAAATCAATGATTCACATGGAGGGCTTGAATTTCCGAATCATGCTCCCCGATTGTATGGTCTGCCATTGGGATTGACTCAGACAACGGACGGTAAGCTTGTAGTAGAATCGACTGCATTAAAGCAGATTGAGCGTGGATCGGTCATACTGGCTGTAAATGATAAACCGATTTCGGAGATAATCGACAATTACCGTTCTATACTGCCTTCTTCAAATGAGCATGGTTTACTGAGGAATGTCTCATTCAGACTATTTGTTACATCGGAGAATGAAATGAAAGTCACAGTGGAGAATCAAGGGCAGTCCTATGAATATACGATACCCATGCAGTCTTTTGAAAGAGCATCTTTTAAAGGTCGGAAGAGCCCGTCAGATTACGGACTGGATGCCAGAAAGATTCTTTATGTAGATGCAGGTATAATGGGACTTCCGGAACTGGATCAGATGATGAAAACAAATTTGAATGCCAAAGGAATGATATTGGATATGCGTAAGTATCCGAGATGGGACATTATGGAAGTACTTGGAAAATATCTTTATCCTCAACCAACTACATTTATGTGGTATTCCATTAATTCGAAGAAATTTCCGGGTAACTTTGGTCTTGATATAATTGGAAAAATTGGTTTTAAAGAAAATCCTGATTATTTCAAAGGTAAGATTGCTATTCTTGTAAATGAGATGACTCAGAGTTTTGGAGAGCTAATGTCTGTCGCTTATAGAGTGGCACCAAAAAGTGCGGTTATCGGTACGCAAACTGCCGGTGCGAACGGTCATGTCGGATATTTATATTTGCCTCGGGGAATTAAATTCACCTATACAATGGCGGGAGCATTCTATCCTGAATGGAAATTGAATCAACGGGATGGAGTGACTATTGATATTCCGGTGGAACAGACTGTAGAAGATATAGCTGCAGGAGAAGATATGTGGATTAGAAAAGCGATTGAATATATTGAGAGTAAACGGTAAGGTTTCACCCTGATTAAAGGGATATTCAGCCCGTCGATATAATTCGATTTGAATATATTGACGGGCTGAATTATACTATTAGCAAGCTGAACTTATTTCTTTATCGGTCTGCTTGGAATCTTTTCAAAGATAGATCTAATCCGTTCCATCTCAAATTTAGGCTGTCGGTCGTAAGTGTAGATACCGTTTTTCTCTTGTTCGATATCTGAAAACTGTGTATAGCAGAATCCGCTGATGATTCCGGAGGATTGAATCTCATTGATGAGTTTTTCGATGCGTTCGAAGAGGGCATCTTCGTTGGTAAATGTTCCTCCATGTCCCCATGTGTCTTCCTTGGTTCTGGATGTCTCCCATACAATACCGCCGAATTCACCGATGATAAAAGGTTGGTTGGCATAAGCTGCCTGGTTCTTGTCCGGCTTTAAGCTTAGTGCGAAACGTGTTGCATCCGGTTCGTAAGTACTGATGCTCCAGATATCTGTCAGGAAATGGAATCCACTGCCGGTAAGGTCGTTGAACGGGCGACTGGGATCGATTGCTTTTGTCAGTTTTTGCAGGTCAAATACCAAGCGTGCAAATGTACCGGATGTAACATTGCTCAATGGTACGGTAAGAGGTGCCCATGTGACGATAGAAGGGTGATTACGGTCTCGTTCGAGTATCTCTATCCATTCACTGAGAAGATTTCTTGATGCGACCTCGTCATCGGGATTCATTCCCCAGTTAGGAGACTCTCCCCAAGTGATAAATCCCAGCTTATCTGCCCAGTAATGGAATCGTTCTTCGAAAAACTTTTGATGAAGCCGTGCCCCGTTGAAGCCGGCTTCCTTACTTAGTAAAATATCATTTTTAAGGGCTTCATCGGTAGGTGCAGTCCAGATTCCATCAGGATAATACCCCTGATTCATAACCAAGCGCTGGAAATAAGGCTCGTTATTCAGGTAAAATTTGCCATTGGCTGTATGCACTTTGCGCATACCTACATATGATTTTACCTCATCGATGGTCTGCCCTTTGGCATCTTTGACGCAGTAACTGATATCGTAAAGGTGGGGAGTTTCGGGGCTCCAGAGCTTGATATTCTTTATCGGTAAGATCAGGTTACTGCCATTAGCACATTTTGATGTCACTTGAGCGACTTTTTTCTGGCTGTCATAGATCGTAACTTCCAGTGTCTGGTCATTGGATATCTGATAGAATTCCGGAGTAATGATCAATTGATTATTGTCAATATCCGGATAGGTATTTGCCGATTTCAGTCCACAGGGAGAGAGCGCTTCCATCCACACCGTTTGCCAGATACCTGTGACACGGGTATAAAAACAGGCAAAGGAGTTCTTCTCCGGAGACTGTTTGCCGCATGCCTGACGACCTGATTTTGCATCATCGGACACGGATACTACCAGATTGTGGCTATTCCCGGGTTTGGCTATGCGACTGATATCTATTACAAAAGGAGAGCTCCCGCCGTTATGAAAACCGACGAGGCGTCCGTCGATATAAATCTCTGCTAAATAGTCGACAGCACCGAAATGGAGTAAAATCTTCTTGTTGCTCCAGTCAGCGGGTATCGGCAGAGAACGTTGATACCACATTTTTTTTATAAAGTCCGTGTGATTAACTCCGGATAGTTTGCTTTCCGGGCAGAAAGGAACCGTAATTGTTTTGCTAAGCTCCTTTGCCGTAGGTAAGTTACGCTTTTTCCCGGAATCATCAAGATCGAATTCATATGTCCACGTACCATTTAAATTAACCCAGGTAGTTCTTTCAAATTGTGGGCGGGGATATTCCGGCCGGGGAATATCATTGGTTGCGTTTGCTGCAAAAGAGAGTAGTAAACCAACTAGCATCAGATGTGCTTTTCTCATGTTTTGTAATTTTTGTTATTGTATAATTTAAGTGCCTTAGCTGATTGTAAAAATAGAGATTTAAAAGAAGAAAAGGTGTAAACGATTGTTCAAATTAGGAAATAATCTGATCATAGTGAAGATTATTCGGTTATATTTGATAAATGTGTATAATAATGTCACAAATTTATGGTATGAAATAGGTAAAAGCCGCTACATTTGTAATCGAATAAATTTTAGGAAAATATTATAGAAGAACATTTAAACTAAATAACTCAATCAATTATTATGAAACTACGAATCATGCGAAGTGCATGGATTGCACTTTTGTTTATGTCTTTATCTGTAACAGCACAAACCACGGATAAGCCGGAGTGGAGCAATGAGCTGGTCTCGGGAGTCAATAAGGAAGAAGCAGTTCAGATTGCTATTCCTTTTACCGATGAACAACAAGCAATGAATCTGACTATTGAAGAGTCACCTTATTACAAAACGCTGAATGGAATATGGAAATTTCACTGGGTGGCTGATCCGAAAGACCGACCGCAGGATTTCTGTAAACCGGAATATGATGTAAGCCAATGGGATAATATTAAAGTCCCTGCAACTTGGCAGATAGAGGCCGTAAGACATAATAAAAACTGGGATAAGCCCTTATATTGCAATGTGATTTATCCTTTTTGTGAATGGGATTGGAAAAAGATTCAGTGGCCTAATGTAATTCAACCTCGTCCGTCTAACTATACTTTTGCGACGATGCCTAATCCTGTCGGTAGTTATCGCAGGGAGTTTATATTGCCTGATTCATGGAAAGAGCGTGATGTCTTTATTCGTTTTAATGGGGTAGAAGCCGGTTTTTATATTTGGGTGAATGGTAAAAAGGTCGGCTATTCGGAGGACAGCTACCTGCCTGCCGAATTTAATCTGACTCCTTATCTGAAAGCTGGAAAGAATGTTCTTGCTGTCGAGGTGTATCGCTTTACAGATGGTAGCTTTCTGGAGTGTCAGGATTTCTGGCGTTTCAGCGGTATATTCAGAGATGTATTTTTGTGGTCGGCTCCTAAAACGCAAATCAGAGACTTCTTCTTCCGTACGGATTTAGACAAGGAGTATAAAAATGCATCCGTCTCTCTGGATATAGATATTACAGGTAAAAGAAGTAATAACGAGATTCAAGTGAAGGTGACGGATCAGAATGGTAAAGAGATTGCTACCCAAAATGCGCGTGCTGTAACGGGAACGAATAAACTTCAGTTTGAGGTTGTGAATCCTTTGAAATGGACGGCAGAAACGCCCAACCTTTATAATCTCACTATTCTTTTGAAGCAAAAAGGGAAAACTGTAGATATTCGTAGTGTCAAGGTCGGTTTTCGTAAGATTGAACTAGCGCAAGATGGTCGGCTGTTGATTAATGGAAAATCAACTTTGTTTAAGGGAGTTGACAGACACGACCATAGTTCGGAGAATGGTCGTACGGTATCTAAAGAAGAAATGGAAAAAGATGTGCAGTTGATGAAGTCATTGAATATTAATGCTGTACGTACTTCTCATTATCCTAATAATCCTTATTTCTATGATTTATGTGACAGATATGGTATATATGTTCTTTCCGAAGCCAATGTAGAATGCCATGGTCTTATGGCATTGTCCTCTGAACCTTCATGGGTGAAAGCATTTACGGAACGCAGTGAGAATATGGTGCGACGCTATAAAAATCATGCTTCTATAGTCATGTGGTCGTTGGGCAACGAATCCGGTAATGGCATTAACTTTAAATCTGCTGCAGAGGCTGTTAAGAAACTCGATGATACTCGTCCTACTCACTATGAAGGTAATAGCTCTTATTGCGATGTAACTAGTTCTATGTACCCCGATGTGCAATGGCTGGAAAGCGTAGGGAAGGAGCGTCTACAGAAATTCCAGAATGGAGAAACGGTCAAACCTCATGTGGTTTGTGAATATGCTCATGCGATGGGTAATTCAATCGGGAATTTCAAGGAATATTGGGAAACTTATGAGCGCTATCCTGCACTTGTCGGTGGCTTTATTTGGGACTGGGTAGATCAAAGTATTAAGATGCCTGCTCCGGATGGTTCCGGTTATTATATGGCCTTCGGAGGAGATTTTGGAGATACACCGAATGACGGTAATTTTTGCACGAATGGCGTAATCTTTTCCGATCGTACATACTCTGCCAAGGCATACGAGGTGAAAAAAATACATCAGCCTGTATGGGTTGAGGCTATGGGAAATGGGACGTATAAACTGACTAATAAGAGATTTCATGCAGGGTTGGATGACTTATATGGAAGGTATGAGATTGAAGAGGATGGAAAAGTTGTATTCTCGGCTAATCTGGAAGAATTGTCCTTGAACGCACAGGACAGTAAGGTCATTACTATAGCTGATAATCAGATCAATAAAATTCCGGGAGCCGAATACTTTATAAAGTTCCGCTTCTGTCAAAAGCAAGATACTGAATGGGAAAAGGCTGGATATGAGGTAGCATCAGAGCAATTCAAACTTTCTGATAGTGCGAAGCCTGTATTTAAAGCAGGAGAAGGTAGTATTGATCTGATAGAGACTGATGATGCATATCTGGTAAAAGGCTCGCAGTTTGAAGCGTCTTTTTCAAAGCAGCAGGGAACGATCTCTTCTTATACATTAAATGAATTGCCCATGATTAGTAAAGGGTTGGAATTGAATGCTTTCCGTGCTCCTACTGATAATGATAAGCAAGTGGATGGTGACTGGTATCAGAAAGGCTTGTATCAGATGACTCTTGAACCTGGACATTGGAATGTGCGGAAAGAAGATAATAAGGTAACTCTGCAGATAGAGAATCTATATCGGGGAAAAACGGGTTTTGATTATCGAACTAATATAGAATATACGGTGGCTGCCGATGGTTCTATTTTGGTTAATAGCACTATTATTCCTTCAACAAAAGGTGTAATTATTCCCCGTATTGGTTATCGTATGGAACTTCCGGAAGGCTTTGAACGCATGCGTTGGTATGGTCGCGGACCGTTGGAAAACTATGTTGACCGAAAAGATGCCACTTACGTAGGCGTGTATGATGAGTTAGTATCTGATCAATGGGTGAACTATGTCAGAGCACAGGAAATGGGTAATCGCGAGGATCTGCGTTGGATTTCAATAACCAATCCTGATGGAATAGGCTTTGTCTTTATTGCTGGTGATAAGATGTCCGCTTCTGCTTTGCATGCAACAGCACAGGATATGGTTGACTCTGCCAATCATCGCAGGTTGCTTCATAAGTATGAAGTACCGATGCGTAAAGAAACTGTTCTTTGTCTGGATGCTAATCAGCGTCCGCTTGGTAATGCCAGTTGTGGTCCTGGCCCGATGCAAAAGTATGAACTTCGTTCCCAGCCTACTGTTTTCAGTTTTATCATACTACCTTTGGAGAGAAGTTATTCGACAGAAGAACTTATAAGGAAGGCACGCGTACAGATGCCCGTATGTATGCCTGTATTGATAGAAAGAGATAACAATGGTTATTTGAATTTAAAGACTAATACTCCCGGAGCTACTGTTCATTATAGTCTGAATGGCGGAGAAGAGAAGATATATACTGAACCTTTCGAATTTATTTCTGGTGGTCATGTGGAAGCATATGCCGTTTCAGAACAATTAGGAAAAAGTGCGGGAACTTCAGCTGAATTTCCGATATATGTGGATCGTTCACTGTGGAAAATTGTATCAGTTAGTAGTGAGAATGGGGGTGAAGAGGCCCGTAACGCAATCGATGGTGATCTGAATACTATCTGGCATAGTCGGTGGAATGATCCTGTGGCTAAACATCCCCACGAAATAGTAGTGGATATGTCTTCATCACTTGAGATTGATAAGTTTATTTATCAACCTCGTAACTCTGAGAACGGACGTATCAAGGACTATGAGCTCTATTTCAGTAAAGATGGAAAGAACTGGGAAAACAAGACTAAAGGTCGTTTTGAAAATTCATCTTCTGCACAGTTTGTAACATTGGAGAAACCAATTGTGGCACGTTACTTTAAATTGATTGCTTTATCTGAAATTTATGGTCGGGATTGGGCTTCGGCAGCAGAATTAAATGTCAATGCAGTCCGTAATTTATCGGGTGCATCTGAAGAGAGACAGAAGGTTGTATATGTGGATAGTGATGCTGATGGAAGTATGAAATTGGCTGCGGATGGTGATATTAATACATTCTGGCATACGGTACATAACCAGTTCTATCTGGCTCCTTATCCTCATGAGATACAGATTGCATTAGCTAAAGAAACTACAGTAAAAGGTCTTAAATATACACCTCGTCAGGATTCTTCGGAAGGTAGAATCGGTAAATATGAGGTGTATATCAGCCATGATGGCAAGGAGTGGGGAAAAGCTGTGGCTTCTGGTACATTTGCCGATTCAAAGGAAGTACAGACAGTTGAATTTAATCCATGTAAAGCACGTTATGTAAAACTTCAGGCTCTGTCTGCTGTCATTAAAGAGGCTAAGATGGCTGCTGTGGCAGAGTTAGAGGTTCTCTTGGCTGAATAGGAAAAGCGATAAAGAGTGTTATGAAAAAGAGAGACTGCCTCATTTTTTGATTGGAGGCAGTCTCTTTTTTATGGGAGATATCTTGATTTCTACAGTATAGGCTTATTCGAGAACAGCTGAAAACCCACCATTTCTAGCCATTTTGACAGAAAGCTTTTGATTCTTATTCATTGTTGCCGATTTCATACGGTAATCCATTGCCTGATATCCTGCATTTATTCCATCCTCAAACGAGGTTACACGGTAGGTCCTGCCATCTTTCAGGAAGTCGAGATTTATTTCAAATTCTCTTTCATTTTCCTTATCATTAGTCATCCCACCAATAAACCATTTCTCTCCTTTACGCTTCGCAACGATTACATATTCACCTACTTTAGCTTCCAGAACAACTGTTTCATCCCATGTTACAGGTACTTGGGTAATGAAACGAGTGCAATCTTCATTGCGGTAATATAAGGTCGGATTGTCTGCCAACATTTGTAAACCGCTTTCGAATATGACAAATAAAGCCATTTGGTATGCACGGGTACCGATACTTGCAGAGTTAGGACGTTCGGAACGATAGATATTCGGTTGCATACTGATCATAGCTCCAGGAGTGTAATCCATAGGGCCTACCGCATTTCTCATGAAAGGCAAGTAGATGCTATTCTCCGGCTTACAGCCTCCCATTTGTTCCATACCTCTGACCCCTTCATAGGATAATACATTGGGATACTTGTATTCCAGTCCGGCCGGCTTGAATGATCCATGGAAGTCAACAAATAAATGATGTCTGGCTGCTTCTTGGGCTACTCGTTCGTAGTAGTTAACCATCCATTGATCGCTGCGGTCCATGAAGTCTATTTTTACTCCCTTTATTCCCCATTCATTGAATGTTTTGAAAAGGTCAAAATTCTTTTCTACTGTTAACCAAGTCAGCCAAAGGACAATACCCACATTCTTTTCTTTTCCATAACGAATCAGCTCATGAAGGTCTACGTCCGGATTAGGAGTGTAAGGATCGCGTGTACTCTTGGCCCATCCTTCATCCATAATAATGTAAGGGATTCCGAACTTGGATGCGAAATCAATGAAGTATTTGTATGTTTCCAAATTACAACCAGCTTTAAAGGTTACATCTTGCCCATACGGGGTTGCTCCGTTCCACCATTCCCAACTTACTTGCCCTGGTTTTATCCATGACACATCTTCTAACTGATTCTTATCAGCCAGTTTATAGGTCATAGTGTTCTCAACTAATTGCTTGTCTTCCTTGGTAATGACAAAGTAGCGCCATGGAAAGTTCCTTTTTCCACTTGTTTTAGCGATATATTCCGCTTCTTTTTCGATTTTGAGGCTGCGGTCTCCGTCTTCACCAAATGCAAGGGGGACTTTTGGAAAAATGGAGGATATGCCATTGGTCCCGTTTCCTTTCAGAAACATGCAAGGATAGTCCGACAGATCAGATTCACTGATTAGTATCTTATATGATTTACGTGTATCAATGAGAACTGGAAGTACGGACATTTTATCCGATGGTTTCCATGGGTGACTGGAAATGTGTGTGTACGGCTCTTCATAAGCTGTTTTGAACCCTCCCGGCTGTTGGAGATGTAATAAATAGTCTGTCGGGAACTGCAATGAAAGGTCTTCTCCCAATACTTCGATTTCTCCTTTTTGGCGGGTGATAAAACGATAGGCTATTCCATCGTTAAAAGCACGGAATTCTACTGAGTAGTTTCCTTTAAAATTGAGTAGAAGTTGGTTATATTCGTTATTGATCGTTGAAAATTTCAGTGGAACGACAGGGGTTAAGGTTTCTTTTATTTTGTTCTGTTTTTGTCCGGACAGTTTGGGATGTTCGCCCAATGTTTTATCTTTTAGTTTAAGTTGGAGATAATTGTCTTTCAACAGAACTTCATCATTGCAGGCTACGTCATAGTAGATTTTGTCGGTGAGGCGGACGGATACTTTTATTTCTCCGTTCGGGGAACTTAATTTTATTTTTTCTTGTGCTTGTACATTGGATACTAAATAATAAACAAGCAAGGGTAAAAGAAAATACTTTTTCATTTTTCTTAAATAGTTATGTTGTCGTTTAATGTATTGATTACTAATATTGAGCAAATATAAACAATTTGAAATAGATAATAGTATACTAAATAAAATAGTTTTCTGCTTGGGTAATATGAGGGTGTGCTTTTATTTAATCAAAGAGCAAATACAGGAAGTGAGGTATTGACTTGAATGTTTAGTTGTGAAAATAAATAAGCTGTTCATCAATGACTTTGCAGAAGTTGATGAACAGCCTATTTATTTTTCTAAGAATTAGTAAGATTATTATTTATCGGACATAGATGGAGGTAATTCTCCTGTTCTTGACCATTTTGACGGTTTCGATCCCATTACAAATTCTAGTGTACCTCCTTCACATATGTCTTTATGACAGAACCAGTTTTTGTTAAGTGGTTTGCCATTCAAGGTCGCTGATTGAATGTAGATATTTTTGTCGTTATTCTTTTTTGTTATAACCTTCAGGGTTTTACCATTTTCAAGATGTATAGTAACTGAATTAAATACAGGGCTTGAAATAAGATATGTGTCCTGGCCTGCATTAGGATAAAATCCTATAGAATGAAAAGCATACCAAGCAGACATAGAACCGGAATCATCGTTACCCGGTATTCCGTCACGTGTCGTTTTATATCTATTTTTTAAAATATACCGTACAATCTCGGCTGTTTTGTCTTGCCTGTTTACATAATTGTATAATGACGGAATTAAGAATCCTGGTTCATTGGCTATTTGGAATAATCCTATGTGATAACGTTGGTCCCATATCTTGTGGGTAAAAAAGGTATCTAGTCTTTGAGTGAAAATCTCTTCTCCGCCGCATTTTTGGATTAAACTTTTCATATCATGGGGTACATAGAATGACAACTCAAAAGAGAAAGTCTCATAAGTAGGTTCTCCCCAATTACCGCCTTTTAAGATACTGAAATGCTCTTTATCCCAGTACTTTCCCTCTTCGTTTCTTGGCCATGCAAAGCCCGAAAATCCCAAACTTGTTATCCTATCATTCCATGTGTTTTGCCAGTTAGATGCATTTTTATAGTATTTATTGGCAATATCTTGTTTCCCTAAACGATCGGCTACCGTAGCGATAGCAAAATCACAATTAGAGTATTCAAAAGTACGTGTCAAGCATCTTTCATAAGCTGAAGAAACATAACCTAATGAGTTATAGTCTGCTAAACCTCCACGGCCTTCTTTTCTTTCATCTCCTCCGGGAGCTACTTCTGCATTTTTCAACATAGCTTGTAAGCCTGCTCCATAATCAATCCCTTGCAGATTCTTTACCATTGCATCGGCAATCAGAATATCACAATTACTTCCTCCTTGAACACGACCATTATCATTACCACTACGTGCATCAGGCATGTACCCTTCATTGCGGTATATGTCAATAAGTGAACGTACCATATTTGATTGAACGGAAGGGGTAAACAATGTAAATAATGGATGGGTAGCACGGAAGGTATCCCAAATGGCATAGAAATCATCAAAGTTAGGTTCTGTTGATATCCATTTCGGATTTTCTCCGGTCTTGTCTACTGGCTGGAGATAGCAATGATACAAAGCTGTGTATAGTTTAATTTTGTCTTCTTCTTTTCCTGTGACTTCTATTTTATTTAAGATATTATTCCATTCGGACACAGCCTGAGTATGTACTTTGTTGAAGTCCCAAGTTGTTATCTGCTTCAGGTTTTCTTTAGCTTTGCCACAACTGATATAGGAGATACCGACACGTACGTTGATTTTTTGGTTTTCAGAGGTCGAATAGCTCAAATAAGCACCTGTTTTTTCGCCTGAATCGAATTGTTCGTTAATATTCGGCATTAAAGTGTTTCCTTTCCATGTGCCGAAGCTTTCTGCCGGTGTATCTGTTTCTGCATAGAAATAGACTGTATAGGCCTCTCCTTCATTCCAGCCTCCGCGTACACGGGTGTATCCTTCTATTGTTGAGTTGGAAAGTATGCGTACTTCCGAACCAACAATTCTTTGAGTTTCGCATATTTGTAAGGCTAGACAACTGCCTAGATCAAAAAGAATTTTGGAGTCTTTGCTTGAGGGGAAAGTATATTCATGAAAACCGGCTTTGCTCAATGCTGTCAGCCGGGCTGCCGTGCGATAACGCGGCAACTCAACTTTGTATTCTCCTAAAACGGTATTCTCGTTGGCACGGGGGGAAGAATAGTCTTCTAAATGTATATCTCCGGTCAGAGGTAACATTAATACGTTGCCATATTTGCATCCTCCGCCTGTTCCGCTTACATGAGTATGGCTGAAGCCGTGTATATTGCCGTCAGGATTCCATCCGGCGTTCCAATCTTTATTGCCGCAATCGGGACCTAATTTTACCATTCCAAACGGAGTACATACTCCCGGAAAAACATTGCCGCCTCCGTCTACGCCGATGAAAGGGTCTACATAGCGTGCATTGCCTGTCACGGTTTGTGCTCCGGCACTTGTTACTGCCATCCATGTAGCAATACAAATTAATAGTTTTGTTTTTAACATATCTATTCGCTTTTGATTATTTTCAAATTACAATAAGACGGTCTGGTCTTTGCCAGACTCCCAGATAGCCAAAAGGGCATATAACTCAACGAGCGACGCTTGCCTCAGAATCTCCCATTTATTCATTGAAACAGCTCCGCTTAAATCCTCGTCATTGATTAGACCACTAATGTGATGTGCCTTACCAAACCATGCGTGCAACATTGTGTTGCGCACATCTTCCAGATATGAGGGATTCTTATCAATGGAATAAAGCTCGAAGAATCCGCGGCACATGACGGTGTTAAACCAGGCATGCCCCGGTGCCAGAATATTAAAATCACGTTGCAGAACTTCTGAATGATAGGAAGTAAACCACTTTTTGTGGCAAGCTTCCGCAATTTGATGTGCTGCTGTCAAATACGACTCATTCTTGGTTATTTTATAAAGAAGGCAGGCTAATTGCAATGGTTGTCCTGAATTATAAGAATATTTATTCGTCTCCATACGCCCTGGTTGGGTGGGGTCTTCTGGAT
>ERZ791625.1041-NODE-1041-length-15661-cov-2.455081_pt1 | contig 15661 bp, 13 predicted proteins | sample MGYA00510267_ERZ791625 | MGnify/ENA primary metagenome ERZ791625 (study PRJEB30046, sample SAMN00715229) | human gut metagenome | study: EMG produced TPA metagenomics assembly of the A metagenome-wide association study of gut microbiota in type 2...
CGCAGGTTCGGATCGTCGAATGCGGCCGGTTCCGCGCTTCCTTCGACGACGATCTTGCCCAGCATGACTCCCCGTTCGCGGATGATCTTCGTGAGTTGGCGCGTGTCGATCCCCCAGATGCCGGGAACGCCGTTTTCGCGCAGCCATTCTCCGAGGCTTTCGCCCGCATTCCAGTGGCTGTATTCGAACGAGTAGTCCGAAATGACCAACCCCTTAACATGAATACGGTCTGACTCGAAAAACTTGAGCAGACCGTATTCACTTTCTTTTTGGGGAACGCCGTAATTACCGACGAGCGGATAGGTGGAGACCAGGATTTGACCGCTGTAGGATGGATCGGTGAGACTTTCGGGATAGCCTGTCATGGCTGTGTTGAAAACGACTTCACCGGTAGTGGCCGTTTCGGCCCCGAAAGAGTAACCGGTGAAAGTTGTCCCGTCTTCCAGAATGAGACGGGCGGATTTTTTGTCAGACATTCTTTATCAGTAAGTTAAGTATTTATACCACTTGCTGAAACTGTCTTCTTCTCAGAATAGTTTCTGAAATGCAAAGGTACGCAGTGGTTTTTTGTTTTGCAAATCGCACGGGAATTTTTCTCAAAAATCGTTCCGTATCCCGAGGAACTGCGTGGATGGATCGCCGTCGTGTACGGGAGAATGCGCATACAAAATCGTGTAAAAAGTAATGGTACGGGTGTCTGATTTGCGGACAGTTTCGATGATTGCCGCACCGGGGATCTGAATGCCGGTATTCAACCTGTGGAGATTCTGGAGGTGCGGTAGTTTTCCCGGGTTTTGTTACATTTGTGTCGTATATGCTCTCCGTCCGTCAATCGGTGCGGTATGATTCGGGCATGTTCGCATAATCGATGATAAAAATGTTGACCAAAGCCGAAATACAGACGATCCGCTCGCTCGGGGACAAAAAAGGGCGGAACGCAGCGGGATTGTTCGTCGCCGAAGGGCCCAAACTGGTGACGGAACTGGTTGCGGGTATGGGAATGGCTGCACCGCTCCGCGTGCGGCGGGTGCTGTGTACCGTAGCGGGAGCGGAGCATTTTGGCAAGGCTGTACGCGCTCTTCGGGGAGGCCATGCTGTCGGCGGCCCTGGCGATGTTTTGGGAGAAAGTTCTGGTATCGTCCGGTCGCAAAACAGTGGCATGCAGAGCCCGAGAGGTTGGCACGGCGGTCCGGAGGTGATTTCACACAAGGAGATGGAGCGGATCAGCTCCCTGAAAACGCCGTCGGATATGCTGGCGCTCGTGGAAATTCCCCGGCACGGTTTGTCGGTAAGGGGACTTTCCGGGGAGCTCTCGCTCGCATTGGACGGAGTGCAGGATCCCGGCAATATGGGGACGATCCTGCGCCTGGCCGATTGGTTCGGTATGCGTGACGTGATCTGCTCGGAGACGACGGCTGACTGCTTTAACCCGAAGGTGGTGCAGGCCACGATGGGAGCGATCGCGAGGGTGCGCGTGCATTATGTGCCGCTGGCGCGATGGCTCGGGGAGGTGCGTGCTGCGGGTATTCCGGTGTACGGAACCTTTCTGGACGGCGAACCGATTTACGATGCCGCCCTCTCTCCCGGCGGTGTGATTGTGATGGGCAGCGAAGGGCAGGGCGTTTCACCGGAGGTAGCGGAACTCGTTTCGCGGCGGCTGTTTATTCCTCCGTTTCCGGTAGGTGAACCCACGTCCGAATCGCTCAATGTCGCTACGGCCACGGCCATCGTCTGCTCGGAGTTCCGGCGCAGGGGTTAGCGTTGGGCTTTGACAGTGGAAATCTGTTTTTCCATCGTCTTCGCAAGAAGTGCGGCAAGACCTGCCAAACCTTATCAGCCGTCGGCAATCCGACGCCAGAGATGTAAGTCGACGGCGAGATCGGTCGAAGATATACGCAAGAATGTCGCTGTTGCCATGGATTGGACAGATAAAATATTCATAAATTTAATCCAACCAACGGGTGATTTTTTTACATTTGTGAAATGTAGGCTATGTCCTGCGGGTTGCTTTTGCGGACATTCGGATTTGCCGTCCTTCTTGTGTTCCGTCAGGGAAAATGCAGGACGCCCCCGGCTTATGGACGGGTGATTTTCGCGAGGTCTTTCTCCTTTATTATTAATTTGTGTGCGGCCCGGTGGGCCGCCGGATTATTAACGCTGCTTGTCGATGAAAATGATATCGTGGCTTCTGTCTCTTTCGATGATTTGCCCTACGCTTTGGGGAGCGCCTGAATCATCCCCTTTGCCTGCTGATTTAACGGCCGTCCCGTTCGGTCAGGTAACGGTCCGGGACCGCCTTTGGGCGCCCTGGCGTGAACGGATGGATCGGGTTACCTTACCCCATTGTCTGGTGAAAACCGAACCGGCGGTCGAAAATCTGCGCCGCACCGCCCATTTCCTCTCCGGCGTGCCCGACCGGATGCCCGTTCGCAGCCTTTTTCTGGTTTCCGACCTCTATAAAGTGATGGAAGCCGCGGCTTATTCCTTACAGGTCACCCCCGATCCGCTTCTGGAAGCCCGGATGGATTCGATTATCGGCTGGATCGCCGGGGCTCAGCGGTCCGACGGCTATATGTACGAGGCGCATGTTTGCGGGATTCCCGATACCGCCGAGATGGGCAGCCGTCCCTACGAACGTCTCATCTCCAGCCACGAGCTTTATAACATGGGGCATCTCTACGAGGCGGCGGTAGCTTACAGCCGAGCGACAGGAAAGGATCGTCTGTTGGCTGTAGCCGAAAAACATGCGCGTCACGTCAACCGCGCTTTTTTCGAGGGAGATCCGAATTATAACGGCGGTCGGCCCATCAACCATATTTCGGGCCATCCCGAGATCGAACTCGCCTTGTGTAAATTATTCGGGCAGACCCGCGATTCGCTTTATTTGCGGATGGCGCGGCGTTTCGTCGCGATCCGCGGAACCGATCCTCCCGCCCATTTCACTGGCGATTTGAGCAAGAGCCAGGAACATATCCCCTTGCGGGAGCAGTACGAGCCGGTGGGCCATGCCGTTTGCGCCGCCTATATCTATTCGGGGATGGCCGACGTGGACGCTTTGTGCGGGACGCAGCATTACCGCGTACCGTTGGATTCGATCTGGGAGAACCTGGTTCGCACGCGCATCGCTCTGACCGGCGGCCTTGGAGCCGTCCGTGGGTTGGAGGGTTTCGGTCCGCCTTACAGCCTGCCTAACAAAAATTCTTATAACGAGACTTGTGCGTCGGTCGCCAATGTGCTGTTCAATGACCGCATGTTCCGTTCCCGGCATGATGGACGCTATTTCGACGTGCTCGAATGTGCTTTGTTCAACGGTGCTTTGGCGGGGATCAACTTGGCCGGGGATCGATTCTTTTATGTCAATCCGTTGGAGGCGGACGGATTGCAGCCTTTTAACCTCGGACAGAAAGGGCGTTCCTCCTGGTTCGGTTGCGCTTGCTGCCCGCCAAACATCGCCCGCCTGCTGATGCAGGTTCCCGGCTTGATGTATTACCATACCGGACGTGATATTTATTTGACCTTGTACGGGAGCAGTTCGACCGAAGTTCCGTTGGCAGATGGGACGGTAGCCGTGGAGCAGACCTCGGACTATCCATTCTCTGGCGAGTCTACAATCGTATTGACCCCTGCGAACCCGATGACTTTCGCCTTGCGTTTGCGTATCCCCACCTGGGCTCGCGGCGGCGAGTTTTTGCCTGGCGGCCTTTATACCTATGCCGATGCTGCGTCCGGGCGCTGGACCGTCAAGGTCAACGGTAAACCGGTTGATGTTCCCTTGGAAGAGGGCTTTGCCGTGATCGACCGCCGTTGGCGGCCCGGCGACCGGGTGGAACTGTCGTTGCCGATGCAGCCCCGTTATGTGCAGGCCCGTCCGGAAGTCAAGGCGGATGTCGATCGCGTGGCCGTGGTCTGCGGTCCGTTGGTCTATTGCGCCGAGGAGCCCGATAACGGTTTGGTGCAGCGTTATTATCTGTCCGAACTTCCGGCTTTGCGACGGAGCCTCATCGAGGAGGGTTTATTGAAAGGGCTTCCCGCCGTCGACCTCACGGCTTCCCGCCTTGACACGACGGTCCGCTTGCCTTTGCGGCTAAAACTGACCCTGATCCCTTATTATGCTTGGGATAACCGGGGCGATCTCTCCATGGCCGTTTGGTTGCCCCGTACCGGGGCGTTGGCTCAGGAGTCCCTGCCCCGCACCGAGAAGAACAAGGTTTGGTTAAAGGAGGTTCGTTTCACCTGTAACGACGACCAGCCCTTCCGGGATGCTATTTTCGACGGTATGACCCCCGAGCGTTCCCACCACCAGGGTTATCCCTGTTGGACTAGCCGGGGGTGTGAGGGACAGTTCCAGCAGGTCGAGTTCCTCTTTACCCGTCCCCGTTCTTTGGCCGGTCTGTCTGTCTATTGGATCAGCGATGCCCGGACGACGACTTTGTTGCCCGACAGCTGGAGCCTGGAATATCTGCTCGACGGGCGGTGGTTGCCTTTTCCTCGTTATGTGACTGACCTCTATGGCCTGGAGGTCGACCAGTTTAACGACGTGCGTCCCGCCGGGGAGTTGGTCTGCGAGGGGCTGCGGATGCAGATCGAGCCACGTTCCGGGCATAGTGTCGGTATGGCCGAAGTCCGGATTGATTTTGTACCCTGATGAATATTAATTTCTGTTAGATTGCTTTAATCCGGATATTCAATACCTTGCTGAAAGTGAAAACGGACAAAGGCTGACAGCTGAATATACGACCTGCGATGAAAGGAAGGTCTTGATAAAGCAAACGATGCGTTATGAAAAGGCGACCCAAATCAACCGCATCAAATGGCATTATTGGATAAACGGTGAATTCCATTCCGTCCAGAATATGGATATGAGGTTGTTCTTTCCTCAAGAATCGGATTCATATCTGCAGTGGGCTGGATTTGAGATCGTCCACAAGTTTGGAAGTTTTGAAGAAGAGGTGTTTAACGAAAGTTCGGAGAAACAGATATACGTTTTAGCCTTACAATAATTAAATCCCGCAACGCCCCGGAAGGGGAACTGCGGGATTGTTTTTTACCGGGAACAGGGCCCGTTCGCATGTTTATCACCTGCTTCCGGAGTGGTTTCCGGACGGAAATGGCGTTGCTGTCCGCGGCGGCCCGGGCCGGCTCTGATGTGAATTCAATGCGATTGCTGGAGTTCGACCCTATTGATGCGCCGGGGTGTTACGACCTGCTGCCGCCTGGAATCCGGCTTTGAGCGATTCGATCGTCTCTTTCACGCTGGTGATTTTCTTGGAAAGGTAAGCGTTGGCCCCTGCGAAAGCATAGCCTCGTGAGAGGTTGCCTTTGGCTGCGTTGTACAGCGCGAGGATGATGCAATAGGGGCTTTTGGTGTAGTCGCAGGTTTTGATGCAGTGGAACGGACAGCGTTTGGGACGCGTAAGGCCGGCTTTGACTTTCCTCAGGAATTCGCCGCCGATCGCCCGGCCCGGCATGCCCACGGGACTCGCGATGATCTCGATATCCTCTTTGCTCGATTCGATATAGGTTTTTTTGAACGTCTCCGAAGCGTCGCATTCGGTGGTGGTGACGAAGATGCTACCCATCTGTACCCCGGCGGCGCCGAGCGACATGATGCGGTAGATATCCTCGCCGGTATAGAGTCCTCCCGCCGCAATCACCGGTATCGGGTGGGCGTGCTGTGCGGCAAAACGGTCCGCAGTGGCCACCACCTCCGGGATCAGGCGCTCGAGCGAGAAATTGTCGTCTTCGATCTGGGTATTTTTATATCCGAGGTGTCCCCCGGCTTTCGGCCCTTCGACGACGATCGCGTCGGGCAGGTAGTTGTAGTTGGTTTTCCACTTCTCGCAGATGATATGTGCGGCGCGCGCCGACGAGACGATCGGCACGAGCTTGGTCGAGCTTTTCTCCCCGAGGTACGAGGGCAGGTCGAGCGGCAGTCCTGCGCCGGAGAAGATGATGTCGGCTTTTTCCTCTATGGCTGTGCGTACCATGTCGGCGAAGTTGCTTAGCGCCACCATGATGTTGACGCCGATTACGCCGCTGGTCTTGGCTCGGGCCTTGCGGATCTCCTCGCGCAGGCCCATGATCGAGTTGGTGCGGTAGTCGTTCGAAAATTTGGGATAGATCAGTCCGATGCCGGCGCAGGAAATTACGCCTACGCCGCCTTCGTTGGCGACGGCCGAGGCGAGGCCCGAGAGCGAGATGCCCACGCCCATGCCCCCCTGGATGATCGGGAGCGTGATTTTCAGATCGCCTATTTGAATGCTTTTCATTTGGTTGTGCGGGTATTCATTTGCGGAAATATGCGGTTCATGTACAGGGAAAAAACCGTCCCCCGCCACCTCCGCAGGGTGGCAAGCGAACGTTTCCGGGCGTGTCGGCAGTTTCATGTCGAATAAATAACATACAAATATAGAGCGATAATATGGATGCGCAATCCGTTTTTTTACGATTCTACAACGCCTAAAATGAAAAAAAACCGGGACATCGTAATTACTGTCCTGGTTTTTATTTGGTTACAGATGTTTTGCGAGTTTTGCAGCCCGGTTTTTTTTACGGTTAATCGAGCTTTTTAATGCTTCCCGCCGAAGAGGTATCCAGCGAGGTGATTTTCGGATCGCCTTTGTAGCGGATACCCGCTGCGCTGGAGGCTTGGGCCGAGAGGGTCTGGACGTCGCCCACCGTAATTCTCGAGGTGGAAGAGGCTTTGAGCGTCGCTTTGTCGATAGTGTAATTCTCGCCGTGGAAACCGCTCGCGCTGCTGGTGGTTACGGTAACCTCGCCGACTTTGCCGCTGATGGTCAGTTCGGCACTGCTGCCAAGGTTGAACACGCCCTGCGCGCCGTTGTGGACGATCTCCCCGTCGGCGCTGCTGGTCAGGTCTGCACGCAGCAGGGGCGTGGTGATCGTTGCATCGATTTCGCCGCTGCTTTGGGCGTCGATGACTACCCGTTCGCTGGCCGTCAGTTCGAGGTCGTCGATCTTGCCGCTGCTAGAGAGGTCTATTACGACCGAAGCCGCCGTAAACGGGGTCATTGCCTTGATCTCCGCATTGGAAGAGGCCTTCAGGCTTTTCAGGTTTTTAAGGTAGATTTTCGCTTTCAGGTCGTCCTGTTTTTTCGACAGGAAGTTACCGGTGAGTCCCAGCGTAACCACGCCATTGCCGTCGATATTGAAGATTAGCTTTTTTTCGAGTTCGGCGGGAATTTCGATACTGGCCGAAGTCTTGTCCGACTGGTAGATTTCGACATCGAAATTATTGCCGGCGGCGATGCCGGTTATGTTCTGTCCTTCGAAACGGGTCTGGCGTGTCATCTGTGTCTGTGCGGAAGCTGCGGCCGTGCTGAAAAGTGCGGCGGTGAGCAGCGGGAAGAATAATGTCTTTTTCATGAGATGCTCTGGTTTGACGTTTAATTCGGTACTTGTAGTTTTCAGTTCAAATGTATGCAAAATTTCCTTTCAAAAGCTATGCCGCTGCCGGATCGTGTCACGGCGGATCCGTTTACCGGCCCACGGCGGAGGCTTTCGAGGTATTCCCGGTTGGGGTATCTCCCGGTTTGTCCGGCCAGTCCGGTTGGGCTGCACTGTCCGGTTCGTTGTTCCCTGAGCATTTGCAGCGATAAATTTATTCTTCTTTGCGAATCTTTGCCGAAGAGGAGGTCGATACCTGCCGCGTTTTCGGGTCGCCTTTGTAGTAGATGGCCGAAGAGCTGCTTGCGGTGGCTTTGAGATCCTGAACGACACCTACGGTAATCCGCGACGAAGAGGAACTGCCCAGCGTCGCGCTGCCGATGTTGTACCCGGCGCCGCGGAAAGACGCTGAACTGCTGGTGATGATGTTCGCGCTGCCCACTTCTCCGCTGATGTCGATCCGCGAACTGCTGCTCTGGCCGAAAGTGGCGCTCTTGCCGTGGTGTGTGAGCGAGGCGGATGAGCTGCTGCTCAGCGTACAGTCGAGATCTTGGGCTGCTATCTCGGCGTTCGTAAGTCGTCCGCTGCTGCTGAGGGCGAGCCGGACCCGGCCGGTGGCGTTGAGCTTTAGGTTTTCGATGCGTCCGCTGCTGCTGATGCCGAGCTCCGCCGAATTGCCGGTGAGCGGCGTCATCGGGCGGATGCGGGCACTCGACGAGGCTTTGAGGACGCGGAGGCCCGTGATGTAGATTTTGGCCTTCATTTGTGCGCCATTACTTCGGAGGCTGCGCATGATTTCGTTCAATACGTTGTTCTTTTTTTTCCATGAATAATCCAAGCCGAGGGTAACCACACCCTGGCTGTCTATCTGGAAGATCAGGAATTCCTGCAATTCGGCGGGAATCTCGACGATTGCCCGCGTCGTGTCGGACTGGTAAACCTCGACATTGAATGAACTGCCGGCTACGACACCGGTGATGTTGCGGCCTTCGAACCGGGTTTGGCGGACCATCGGGGTCTCCGCATGCAGGGCCACGCAGCCTGCAGCGAGGAGCACGCTTAACAGAAATTTTTTCATAGCGGTATTCGTAATGGTAATTTTAAGTGTTTGTACGGTAAATGTATGTAAATTTAAAATACTATGCAATACATAATAGTTGTTTTTTGAAAAAACGAACGGTTTCCTCCCGTTCCGCCGGAACAGTTTTGTAATATATTCAAGGGCATGGCGGAGCGATTTCCCGGAAGTTTATTATCTTTGTAAGATGGTATCAAAGCGAAAGTCAGATGAGTGAAGCCAAAATAAAAGTCGGTATTACCCAAGGCGACATCAATGGGATAGGTTACGAGGTGATTATCAAATCACTGCTCGATCCGAGGATGTGCGAGTTGTGCACGCCGGTGGTTTACGGTTCGGCGAAAGCCGCCGGATTTTACCGGCGCCAGGTGGAGGATGCCGAGAATTTCAACTTCAATATTATTGGGAAAGCGTCGGAGGCTAATCCCAGACGGGTTAACCTGATCGACTGCACACCGGGCGAGTTGCGCATCGAGCCGGGACAACTGACCGCCGAAGCGGGGAAGGCCTCGATCGCCGCGCTGAAGGCCGCCGCCGCCGATTTGAAGGCGGGGGCGATCGATGTGGTGGTGACCGCGCCGATCAGCAAGGAAAATGTGCATGAGGCCGGATTCGATTTTACGGGTCACACCGAATTCTTCGCCGCACAGTTCGGCGGCGAGCCGTTGATGATGATGTGCAGCGCCCTGCTGAAAGTGGGATTGGTAACGATCCATATCCCGCTCGAAGAGGTGAGTCGTTCGGTGACCGAGGAGAAGATACTGGCCTCGCTGCGCGGCCTGCGCAGCAGCCTGATCCGAGACTTTTCGGTGCGCGAACCCCGGATCGCGGTGCTCGCCCTCAATCCCCATGCGGGTGATGGCGGAGTGATCGGAACCGAAGAGCGGGAGATCATCACGCCTGCGATCCGCACCGCATTTTCGGAAGGTATCCTGGCATTCGGACCATTTCCTGCCGACGGCTTTTTCGCTTCGGGAGGATATGCCAGGTACGATGCCGTGCTGGCGATGTATCACGACCAGGGGCTGGCCCCGTTCAAGGCGCTGTCGCCCGACGGCGTGAACTTTACGGCTGGGCTGCCCGTCGTCCGGACGAGCCCCGCGCACGGGGTGGGTTTCGATATCGCCGGGCAGGACAAAGCCGACGAGCAGGCGATGCGCAATGCGATCTACATGGCGATAGACGTCCTGCGCAGCCGGAAGGTGTATGAAGAGATTTCGGCCGATCCGCTGCAGAAGTTCAAGCGTGAGGGAGGTGCCGACGTGTCGGTGGCCGACCTGCCCCAGACCGAGGCGACCGATTAGGACATTGGGCCGGATGTAACGGTAAATACCGGGCATCGGACTCAAACCGGGAGGGCCGGAAGTACGGGACGCTTGCCCCGGCATCCGGGTTACAGCATGCGAAAAATCAATAAAAGTCTGGCGGGGGTTCCATCTCGTAACGTGGAAACCCGCGAGCAAAACCGATAAAATAAAAACAGATGATTAAAGTAACTTTCCCTGACGGCGGCATTCGTGAGTACGCCGAAGGAACGACGGCTATGCAGATAGCCGAGAGCATCAGCCCCCGCCTGGCACAGGAGGTATTGGCCGCAACGGTGAACGGCAAGGTAAGCGACCTGAACATGCCGATCACGGCAGATGCTCAGATTAAACTGCACAAATGGGATGACGACGAAGGCAAGCATGCCTTCTGGCATTCGTCGTCGCACCTGTTGGCCGAGGCGCTCGAGGCGCTCTATCCGGGCATCAAGTTCGGCATCGGCCCCAGCATCGAGAACGGGTTCTATTACGACGTCGATTCTCCGGTGCCCATTACCGAGGCGGACCTGCCCAAGATCGAGAAGAAAATGGAGGAGCTCGCCCGGAGTAAGGAGACCATTACCCGCCGCGAAGTGTCGAAGGCCGAGGCACTCGACACTTACACGAAAAAGGGCGACGAATATAAAGTGGAACTGATCAGCGCCCTCGAGGACGGTACGATCAGCTTCTACACGAACGGTAATTTTACCGACCTGTGCCGCGGGCCGCACCTGCCTCACACGGGCTTCATCAAGGCGATCAAGCTGACCTCGATCGCCGGCGCCTATTGGCGCGGCGACGAGCACAACAAGATGCTGACCCGTATCTACGGCATCACCTTCCCGAAAAAGTCGATGCTCGACGAGTACCTGGCGATGCTGGAGGAGGCCAAGAAGCGCGACCACCGCAAGCTGGGCAAGGAGCTCGAGCTGTTTTGTTTCTCGCCGCGGGTCGGGGCCGGACTGCCGCTGTGGCTGCCCAAGGGCGCTGCGCTGCGCGACAGGCTGGAGCACTTCCTGCGCAACGTGCAGAAGCAGTACGGTTACCAGCAGGTCATCACGCCGCATATCGGGATGAAGGACCTCTACGTCACTTCGGGCCATTATGCCAAGTACGGCAAGGATTCGTTCCAGCCGATCCATACGCCGGACGACAGCGAGGAGTTCCTGCTCAAGCCGATGAACTGTCCGCACCACTGCGAGATTTACCGTTGGAAGCCGCGCTCGTACAAGGACCTGCCGCTGCGTTTCGCAGAATTCGGCACGGTGTATCGTTACGAGCAGAGCGGCGAGCTGCACGGGTTGACGCGCGTGAGGGGCTTCACGCAGGACGATGCGCACATCTTCTGCCGTCCCGACCAGCTCAAGGATGAATTCATGAAGGTGATCGATATCGTGCTCTATATCTTCAAGACGCTGAGCTTCGACCAGTTCACCGCGCAGATTTCGCTGCGCGACCCGAACAACAAGGAGAAGTACATCGGTTCGGACGAAAACTGGCACAAGGCCGAGTCCGCGATCATCGAGGCGGCGGCGGAAAAAGGGCTTCCGACGGTGGTCGAACTGGGCGAAGCTGCCTTTTATGGCCCGAAACTTGATTTTATGGTCAAGGACGCTATCGGCCGCAAGTGGCAGCTCGGTACGATCCAGGTGGATTACAACCTGCCGGAGCGTTTCGACCTGACCTACAAAGGCTCGGATGACAAACAGCACCGCCCGATCATGATCCACCGTGCGCCGTTCGGCTCGATGGAGCGGTTCGTAGCCGTGCTTTTGGAGCATACCGGCGGTAAATTCCCGCTGTGGTTGTCGCCCGAACAGGTGGTCGTGCTGCCGATCAGCGAAAAATTCAACGAATATGCGCAAAATGTTTCGGATTTTCTAAATAATTGCGATATTCGCGCTCAGGTGGACGACCGTAATGAGAAGATTGGCCGTAAGATACGCGACAACGAACTCAAAAGGATCCCGTTCCTGCTGATTGTCGGAGAAAAGGAACAGCAGGAGGGGCAGGTCTCCGTACGCGTACAGGGCGAGGGCGACAAGGGTTCGATGAGCCAGCAGGAGTTCGCCGCACTGGTGACCGAAAGCGTGAAAAAAGAGGTGGAAGCCTTGAACAAATAGAAAGTTTCAGCGTGTTTAGTGTTTAATTAATCAAGGAGGACAAAGCTATAGCTATTCCAGTAAGAAAACCACAGTCAAGGCCTGGTTTCCGCGGCAGGATGCCGGAAAAAGAGGCAGCACACAAGATCAATAATTTGATTACCGCCCAGCAGGTGCGTGTCGTCGGCGACAACATTCAGGTGCCGACCGTCGTATCGCTGAAGGAGGCATTGGCGATGGCCGATGAGCAGGGGCTTGATTTGGTTGAAATTTCACCGAAGGCCGATCCCCCCGTTTGCCGGATCGTCGACTATTCGAAGTTCCTTTACCAACAGAAGAAAAAAGCCAAGGAGCTGAAAGCCAAAGCTGTGAAGGTCGTGATCAAAGAGATTCGTTTCGGCCCCAATACCGATGACCACGATTACAATTTCAAGCTGAAGCATGCCGAGAATTTCCTCAAGGACGGGGATAAGGTGAAAGCTTATGTCTTTTTCCGCGGCCGCCAGATCGTTTTCAAGGATCAGGGAGAAATCCTGCTGCTGCGTTTTGCCACCGACCTCGAAGAGTGGGGTAAGGTGGAGCAGATGCCCAAGCTGGAGGGCAAGCGGATGATCATGATCCTCGCGCCGAAACCGAAAAAATAGCTCTGTGCCGTTGTCTGCGGCGGAGCGCTTGAAAACCGTAATGTCTTCGATGTCCACCAGGAGTATCCCGGTGCAGTGAATTGTCGTAGGGATGCGGACATCCGGTGCTGCGTCGGGAATCCGGATGCTTTCGGAGCATCGGGGTAGCGACGGGCCGGTATACGATAAAAGATGCCCACCTCCGAAACGAGGTGGGCGTTTGTGTATCCGGGTAACGGGGCATGTGTCCGGGCGGCCCGGATTTGGATTTTACCGGAATCTTGTTCATCTTTACGCTACGGCTTTTTGCGATTACCGGTTTGTTTACTGAGCTGCACCGGTCGTGTTTCACGGACTCAAAGTATGTAAATTTAGGAAAACGATGAATCGGAAAAGAATATGGTGCGCGGCGGCCGTGCTGGCTGTGCTTTGCGTTCCTGTCCGGGCGCAGGATTGGCAGAGCGCCTTGAAAAGCGTGGCTTCGAATGTTGCGGATAAAGCAACGGGCGGGGCGCTGACACAATTGGCACTGGTTGCTACGTGGAACTATATGCAGCCGGGGGTAAAACTCGAGAGCGACAATGCCGTGGCCGACTTGGCCGCATCTGCGACGACCGCGTCGTTACAGTCCAAATTGGCCGGTATCTATGAGAAGGCGGGGATTAAAAGCGGTTCCTGTTCGGTGACCTTCAGCAAGGACAGTACGTTTTCGCTGGTAATCGGTTCGCGTACCCTCAAAGGTACTTATGCGTTCGAATCGGCGACGCACGGCATCACGCTCACTTTTTCGGGAAGCGGTGAGCTTCGCAAATTCGGTGCGATGCACGGTTTCGCCTACCTGAACGGGACGGACCTGCAGTTGCTCTTTTCGGCCGCTAAAGCGCTTTCGCTCGTACAGCAGGTCGGGGAGAAGGCCGCTTCTCTGAACTCTTCGCTGGCGACGGTGAACAGCCTCGCATCGAAAATCGACAACCTCTATCTCGGCTTCGAGTTTGCCAAATAAAGCGGGTTATTTCGCTGTAAGATTTTATTCCGGCCGGTCCGGACCCGTTTTGCAAGGTATTTCGGGTGCGGTTCGTCGGGGAGATTTCGTCGCATATAGGGCGGTTTTAACGGAGTTGTTCGTATGAATGTTGAAGAGTTCAGGGAATATTGCCTTTCGTTCAGGGGTGTTCGTGAGAAAATGCCGTTTCCGAATGTTGCCGATCGGTATAGCCGGGATGTGCTCTGTTTTTATGTCGGGGACAAATGGTTTTGTTTCGTGAATGTCGCGGTTTTCGATTTTTGCTGTATCAAATGCGACCCCGACCGGTCGGGAGAGTTGCAGGCTCGCTACATGGGGATCCGTCCCGGTTGGCACATGAACAAAAAATATTGGATCAGCGTCTATTTCGAGCAGGATGTCCCGGACAGCCTGATCCGCGAATTGGTGAAGGCTTCGTATGACCTTGTGGCCGGCAGCCTGACGAAAAAAGAGCGAGAAGAGCTGGATTCGCTTTAGCCGGTTGCCGTTGCGTGGGAAACGGATTATCCTTTGTTGAAGTGGATCGAGCCGTGATGTATACGTGGTTTATATGGAAAAAGGCACCTTTCGCTGGAAGGATGCCTTTTTGTATTGGTGTCCGGTCCGTCGGGAGCATATTCCTGTGGGCCGGTTCGTTGTCGTTTTTCTATTTGTTTTTCTTCTCTTTCTTTTTTACCTTCTTCGTTTTCCTCTTTTTTTCTTTTTCCTCGCGTTTTTCCGTGTCGCTGAGTAGCTTATTTTCCGCTTTGGTCTGCAATTTGGCTAAACGTTCCCTGCCTTTTTTGCAACCGGTTCCGTCTGTGCAGCCTCCGCATTTTTTGCAACCCATAACTTGCAGGTGAACGTTAGAATGCGTTGATCGTCTCACGGATGCGGCAAAGGCGCGTAAGCAATCCTTCGAAGCGGTCGAGCGGCAGCATGTTCGCACCGTCGCTTTTCGCTTCGGCCGGGTTCGGATGCGTCTCGATAAAGAGTCCGTCGGTACCTACGGCCACCGATGCACGTGCGATCGTTTCGATCATCGAGGGCAGTCCCCCGGTGACTCCGCTGGTCGTGTTGGGCTGCTGCAGCGAGTGGGTGATGTCCATCACCACCGGGTACCCGAGCGCCTGCATCGTGGGGATGCTGCGCATATCGACGATCAGGTCGTGGTAACCGAAAGTCGTGCCGCGATCGGTAAGCAGGATGTTCGGGTTGCCTGCGTCGTGCACTTTGCCGGCCGCAAAAGCCATCGCTTCGGGGGCAAGGAACTGTCCTTTCTTGATGTTAATCGCCCTTCCGGTTTTGGCAGCGGCAACCAGCAAATCCGTCTGACGGCAAAGGAAAGCCGGAATCTGGAGAATGTCTGCATATTCGGCAGCCATCTCAGCCTCGTCGGCCGAATGGATATCCGTCACCGTGGGAACTCCGAAAGTATCATGTACCTTTTTCAGTACCTTGAGTGCTTTCTCGTCACCGATACCTGTGAATGAATCCAGACGCGAACGGTTTGCCTTGCGGTAAGAACCTTTGAATACATAAGGTATTTGCAGTGCTTCGGTGATCTTTACTACTCGTTCGGCAATGCGCATTGCCATTTCTTCACCTTCTATCACACACGGACCGGCCAACAGGAAAAAGTTGCCGGCGGGGTTGTTCTTAAGTTCTATCATTTTATTATTTACCAATTACAAATTATCAATTAGATTGTGAGTATATGTTTCTCTCCTTGGGTGGAGTGATCCTGATTAGTTGGGGATGATAAGCGTTGTCTTTTCCGGGAGCACGCCTACTTCTAAAGGAAAATGTTTAGGCAACAAACGCCCGTCCAAATCCACCGCTGCATTCTGTGCCCGGAGTACCTTTACTCTTCTCGTCCGGTAGCTTTTCACCACTTTGTGATTCAGGATTCTTCCCTGAATCAGCATCCATAGCCCGGAAATAATTTGCAGGAATTCCGGGCGGTAGATTACAGATACATCCAGCCATCCGTTGTATGGAACGGCACTGGGAGTTTGTCCCCATCCCCAGGCACTTCCTATACATACGGTCATGATGCGTCCGCGGATATGTTCATCATTGATGCGGAGATGCATTCTGTAAAGTTTCCGTTCGAAGATGAGGGAGAACAGGGCGGCAACGTA
>ERZ791625.1048-NODE-1048-length-15599-cov-2.530944_pt1 | contig 15599 bp, 11 predicted proteins | sample MGYA00510267_ERZ791625 | MGnify/ENA primary metagenome ERZ791625 (study PRJEB30046, sample SAMN00715229) | human gut metagenome | study: EMG produced TPA metagenomics assembly of the A metagenome-wide association study of gut microbiota in type 2...
TGCGCTCTTCCGGCCGGGGCCAATTCAGTCAGGCATGTTGGATGACTATGTTTCTGTAGCCAAAGGCTTTATGACGCCGGAATCATTACACCCCGTTCTTGATGAACTTACCGCAGAAACAAATGGCGTGATTCTCTATCAGGAACAGACGATGAACGCGACTCGATTGCTTGCTGGCTTCACAATGGCTGAAGCTGACGGCGTTCGTAAAGCGATCGGCAAAAAAGACATGGAAAAAATGAAGAGCATGGGCGAGAAGTTCATCGTTCAGGCTCAAGCTGGCTGGATAGACGTTGAGCTGGAAGATGGCACTACACAGCGCATTCACCGTGCGGAACATTTTAAATGCGAAGACGGAACTCTGAAAACTGTCGAAGAGGCACTTGAGTACGGCGCAAAACTACCTATAAACGCAGTACGCGTTACAGCGTCACATCCAGGGCTATCAGAGATGAAAGCGAAGGAGATCTGGACCGCATTCGAAAAGAATGGTGCCTACCAGTTCAACAAATCACACTCTGTTGCTTACTCCTTAATCAGTTATCAATCTATGTGGTTGAAAACTCATTATCCCGCAGAGTTTTTCGCTGCTGCTCTCACTATTCTTGGCGAAGATAAACACCAAGGGCTGGTTAAAGATGCGCTGACCTATGGTATTCGCGTATTGCCACCAGACGTTAACGTGTCATCTAACCGAATCGAGATCCGCACGCTTGAAGATGGCAGCCAGGTGCTGTATGCGCCCTTCTCTGCTGTGAAGGGGTGTTCTGAGAATGGCTGCCAAGCCATCATGAGAGCGCGAGAAAAAGTTGGCGGCAAATTCGAGTCACTGGCGCAATTCGAAGAAGCTGTCGAGAAACGTGCCTGTAATAGTCGAGTGCGCGAATCGCTGCAAAAAGTAGGGGCGTTTGCATCCATCGAGCCAGGTAGTCTGCCAGCAACTGATCCAGAGCGCCTACGCGACCAGGCTGAATTGATGGGAAACCTTGTCATAGACGCAGTTAAAGCCTCACGTCCGTTTGAGATGAACCCCAAACGTTCGGCTGAGATTAACGTACTCATGACGCGGATGGCGGCTGAAATGGGCTTAGGTGATGAACTAATCCGCCCCAGCATTGGTATTAAGCCGAAAATCATGATCATTCTGGACAATGCGAACGGCAATGATGCTCGAACCGGTTACTTTATGGAGAACGGATACGACGATTTTAAGGCCAAGCTGTTGACGGCTGGGGATTTGCGCATGGGCGATCTCTATGTCACAGGCGTTTGCAAAAAGGTGAAAGACAAAGAAAAGGACTACACCAAAGACGAGATCGGCCAGTTCACCGACTTTATGCGTGAAGAGATCAATCTGGTGCGCCCGACCTATGTGCTGACGTGTGGTAGCCGGGCAACGGCATTGTTTAACAACAAAAACAAGCCATCCGATTTGGTCGGCAGGAAGGAGTACCTTCCAGACCTTGACGTTACTGTCTTTTACGGGTTTAACCCCAACATTCTTTACTTCAGACCTGAAGAGGGAGAACGACTAGAAGCGATATTAGCCGACGTAGCAGAAACCATTAAGACGTGATCCCATAAACATGGCCTCTATGGCCATGTTTTCTCTTATCCCCTCATATCCCCTATCCTCGAACTCCTTGCCTTATCATCACAATGATATAATCAATATAAGATGATAAGTAAAAAGGAAAGCACATGATCACCGATATTTACGAGAAAATAATGTCTGATCTCGAGTTTGACCGAGACAATCTGGAGGAAGTCTGGCGTAGACAACCCCGCCTTTTAATGGAGTATGGCTCAAAACTCGCTCATGCAGAAAGAAGTGTCGCAGAGGCAAAACTTAACCTTGAAGCTGTTGAAGCAAAGCTATACGACACAGAGCGTAAGAACTTGAGTATGAACGGTATTAAGTTCAACGAGTCTGTACTGGACGCTAAGGTTAAAACAAACCCACAGTATCTGTCTAAACGGCAGAAGTTGGATGAAGCACGGCACATCGCAGACATATACAAACATGCTGTCGCCGCCTTTTCGCATCGCCGAGACATGATCGTTCAGGCGTCAAAGATGGCCATCGTTGAATTAGAGCGATTAGGCTCTGAACGCTTTATTACTCCCCGTTGATTTTTGATAGATAATAAGTAAGTACTGATCTATCATTTAACAGCTCGAAAGAGCCACGAATGAACGAAAGCCCAACGCGCATAGCGCCATCGGCCAAATCACAACAAGGAGAAACACATGTCTAAGACATTACTTGATTTGCTTAACAAAACTCGTGAAGACATTGCCGCCAAACGTGGTAACAACGTTGATCTGACTCGCTTAAAAGACGGCGTCAACTATATCCGCATCTTCCCGAATAAAGACGACCCAAACGGTAAGTTCTTCCAGACTTTCGGTATGCACTACGTTAAGTATCAGAACGAGGAAGGTAAAGAAGCAACCAACGCTTATATTTGTGAGCAACATACTCACGGTCGCGCTTGTCAGCTATGCGAAATGGTGATGGAAGGTCGCGCTCGTCACAAGGGTAACAAAGCAATGGAAGAACGCATCGGTCAAATGCGTGCCACTCCTCGCTACCTGGTCAACGGCATTCTTTCTGCTCGTGAGGATTTCGCAGATGCTGAGAAATGCCAGTTAATCGAGCTGCCGTCTACTGTATTCGATGATATCTGCAAAGCAATCACCGAAGACATCGCTGATGATATCGGCAATCCACTGAGCAAAGAGGAAGGCTACGCATTCCTGATTAAACGTACTGGCTCTGGTCGCGATACCAAATATGACGTCTCGCCTAAGCGTAAAGTCTACAAAGGCGATATCGAAGATAAATTCTGGAATACCCAGCATGATCTGATCGCATACGCAAATCAGGCTGATGAAACTCGTCTTCTGTCGACAGTTCGCACTATGGGTCGTCTGATTGGCATCGCTGCACCAACTGCCGCAGCATCTGCACCAGCAATTTCCTCAACCGCGAAAACATCGGCTGCGGCACTACCTGGATTTGGCTCTGTCACTGGTCATACGGAGGGTGCGACTGCTGTAGCTACCGCTCATACCCCAGCTTCTGAACCAACCAGTCTGGTTGATGAAGAAATCCTCCGTGCCGTTGAAACTGAATTTAAACCAGAAGCAAATCCCGCTGCCGTTGCAGTATCAGTCAAAGAGTCTGAAGCAGTCGCAGCGACATCTGTAGCAGCCGCATCTGCGACGGAAGATGAAGGTCTGGATGACCTACTGAGAGAGCTGGACTCTCTGTAATCCCATTACGTGACCAGTAAGGCGTCTACGGACGCCTTACTTTTTGGAAGGAATGTACCGGTGAATTATCTCTTCGTAGATGGCAATAGCCTGGGTTATTACCACCAACAATCTGACAAATTGCACAACGGCGAAATGGAAGTACAGGCTGCTTTCGGCTTTGTTAAGAACGTCCGTCGTTATGCCTCCATCCTCCATGCCCGACCTATGATTCTTTGGGATGGATTTAGTGACAAGCGTCGCGACTTTTACCCGGACTACAAAGCAAATCGCGACGACGATCCTGATATGAAAAAGATGAAGGAAGGCTTTGCTATCCAGAAGCCATACATCCTCAAAATGATGACCGCGCTTGGAGTTACCCAACTCATTGCAAAAGATGCAGAAGCGGATGATCTGGCCGGGCTGCTGGTAGCCAGCATTGCACCGCAGCCAATCGTTGAACACATCTATCTGTTAACAGGCGATAGCGACTGGCTTCAGTTAGTTCGCGAAAACGTAAGCTGGGTAAGCCTGCGCGAAGACGCCAAAAACAAGCAGGTTAATTTTGAGCAATTTGCGGAGCTGACAGGATTCGCTACTCCTCGCGCATTTTTGGAAGCAAAAGCATTACAAGGCGATAAATCGGACAACATTAGCGGTGTTGGTGGCATTGGTGCTGGCGGTGCGAAAGAGCTGCTGCATGAATGGGGAAGTGTCGCAACGATGGTACGCGGCATCAACGACGGCTCAATCGTGGTTGACAAAGGACGCCATAAGACCGCCTTCAACAAACTAGCGAAGAATGCCTTCAACGAGAAAACAGGCTGTCGAATGCTCGAAGCGTTCAAGAGAAACATCACGCTAATGAACCTGATTGAGACGAAGTTTCCGCCTACCGAAATCGAAACAATCAAAGGCAATCGTGACGTGAAAGCATTCGAGCAACTGTGCTACGAGCTGAATTTCCGTTCGTTCCTTGAAGACCTTGAAGTGTTTGTTCTTCCATTCGAAAGGTATTGCTAATGCTTAAATCGATTATCAATGGCGCTACAACCACCCCTGCCCAACTGGCAAAAGAGATTGTCTTTTATCACGGTGAGTACGCTGTCATCGCACTGCCGTCAATTCTAGGCGCTGCCGGAATGAAAGCGACAGATCGCGAGTTTGGATTAGTCAGCGAGCAGGTCGTAAAAATCCTCGCTCGTGTATCCAGACTCCTTAACCACGATGCGATTGTATTCGATGAATCCGCCGCTTTAAAACGAATCAACGAAACAAAAGGAGCCTGATCATGGCAAAAGGAAAATCCGCACTGGCACTTGCTCTGAAAAAGAAAATCGGTAGCAACGACGAAATTCAGAAAGTAACTCATTGGATTGATACAGGCTTTCCACCGTTAAACAAAGCTATTTCTGGTCGTTACGATGGCGGCTTCCCATGTGGTCGTATCGTCGAAGTATTCGGTCCTCCAAGTGCAGGGAAATGTGTTACCGCAGACACCATGCTGCTGACGGAGCGTGGAATGGTAACAGTGAAAGAGTTGTTTGAGATTGAAGGGTACAAAGCGACATGCACTACTCGCGATGTAGAGCATAACGTTGGACTCATCAATGAAAATGGCGTGATAGAGAAGACCTCACACCTGACATGGAACAACCGTCGCAAATTCAAGCGTATTAAGCTGGCATCAGGCGGTTATATCGAGGCTACGTTCCGTCACCCAATCCGTGTGGTTGACGACTTAGGTAATGTCGTCTGGCGACATGCTGAAAAAATCAGTGTAGGCGACACGATTCCTTCAATGGTTGGCACACATCAATTCGGCGATCAGCACCTGGATGCCAATATCGCAAAACTGATGGGCTATTTAATTGCTGACGGATACGTCGCCTCTGAAAATTCAGTGAATTTTTCTAACACAGATCCTTTCATCAAGGATGAGTACTACCGCCTCATTTCGCTGGTATCAGACAAGATGCCAGTTACGAGAAAACATAACGGCTCGGAAGACCATGTGCTGTTTAGCAAAGAGGTGCGTTCGCTGCTTTTTAAAGAATATGGTCTGGAGTATGAGAAAGCTGCTGGCAAGCAGGTTCCGTTGAGTGTGCGTCGCGCCAATAGCGAGGCTCAAATTGCATTCCTTCGCGGCTACTTTGAGCTGGAATGCCACGTCAATGATGGTCGCTGCATTGAGGTTGTGAGCGCGAGTGGGCTGCTGCTACAGCAAATTCGCCTCATGCTCCTGAATCTGGGGATTACGTCAACTATCTCTGAAAAACACGTCGCGGGTTATGAAAATACATATTACCGGCTGTCATTCAGTGGCTCTAATTACGACCTTTTTCTGTCAACGATTGGTTTCGAATCTCCGGCACGTTTATCAGTGGCAACCAAACGGGACATTGGTTTTGACCGCACTTACTCAGGCTATGTTCCGCACATCAGCGGCTTAGTGAAATCACTCTACGAGTCGCTCACCAAGACCACCCGTGAAGACTACGCTCTGGTAGACCACGTTATTGGCCGCGGCGATCGTGTCGGAATAGACAAACTGCGAGAAATCTATGTCTCCTTCATTGGCAGAAAGAATCGTTTTAACGAGCATCTGTTTGCACAACTGGCAGCGGTAATTGGCTCTAACTTGTTCTACGACGAAGTCGTGGCTATTGAGGAAGGTGAAGCACCAACGTTCGACGTAGCGATGCCGGAAACACACTCTTTCTGGTCTAACGGGATTATCAGCCACAACACATTCCTTGCAACAGCAGCGATGATCTCCGCTCAAAAACAAGATGGTCTGGCGGTATTCCTCGATCATGAAAACAGTTTTGACGTTGGCCTGGCTGTAGCCAATGGCCTGAACGCAGATGAGGATGACGGTCAGTGGGTCTACAAACAGCCGGATACCTTCGAAGACTCCGTAGAGCTGATCGGCACAATCCTCAAGCTGGTGCGCGACGAAGAGCTTATTCCGGAAACAGCCCCTATCTGCATCGTAGCCGACTCTCTGGCGTCGATGGTTCCGAACTCGAAGGCTGAGAAGTTCGACAAGATGGCAGAAGGCACTGCGAAAGACAAAGATCAGCTGAACATGAACGACAACACGGCGCTGGCGCGCGCGACAAGTGCGAACTTCCCTACTCTGGCGCTTTGGGCGCGTAAGTACAACGCGTGCATCATCTTCTTGAACAGGTGCGTACCAAAATTGGTGTGATGTTTGGCGATCCGACTACGTCTCCGGGTGGCGACTCTCCGAAGTTCTACGCGTCGGTGCGCATCCGTCTGGGTGCATCCGTCATGAAGGATGGCAAAGAGAAGATCGGACAGGACGTTGGCGCCGAGTGCATTAAAAACAAAGTCGCGCCTCCGTTTGGCAAATGCTCATGGAAATTCTACTTCGACCCGACTCGCGGGCTGGACGTCGTCGAGTCTCTGGTTGAATACATGCTGGAGGAAGGATACCTGCCCAAGAGCGCCAGCGGGCGTGTGGAAATTGGCGAGAAGAAATACACCAAATCACAGATCGTCGAGATGTACCGGGAGAAGCCATTAGCTGAAATCATTGCTGCGTTACAGGCAATAGATGACAGGCGCGAGAAGACATCACCGACAGATGAATTAGAAGATTAATTTTCAGGCGTCCGAATGGACGCCTTTATACCTTGAAAATATATAAACACTTACTCACCATCTACACACAATAGCCACATAGGAAAACACATGATCAAACTCTATCTGATGGCAGTGGCTACAGGTATATCTGTAGTTTTCATCTACTGTTTGCTGGTTCCGTCGCTGATCTCGGCTAAAAGCGATATTGCCGTAATGCTTGGAATCATTGTTGCTTTTGGCGCTCCTGTTATCGGCTTTAATGTTGGTCGTAACTTTCTGAAGTCACTAATTAATTCGAAGGGGAAGTAAGTAATGAAGAAAGGTTTACTGGCAGTGATCGTGGCTGCTGTTTGCACAATGGGTCTTACAGGCTGCGATCGTGTTGAGCCTGGGTACGTTGGCATCAAAGTAAACAAATTGGGTGAAGACAAAGGTATCGGTGAAGTTGTCGGCGTTGGCCGTCAGTGGACTGGTCTGAATACCGAGCTGTACACCTCTCTTTAAGTCATCTTAAATGACTCTGAGGTGTCTGTTAAACCTGTGGCGATTCAGTCTATTAAACCTGTGGCGATTCACTTTATGGTGTCATAAACTTAAATCTAGCGCCGGGTAGAACAAGTTAATCGAACGATGTAGAGGCCATTTAGGCGTTACAGAAAGAACAGAATTTTAAATTTATAGTGAAGCCGTTGCAGCAACTTTGTGGGGTGCAACCAACACTGAACAGGAAAAGAAAATGGATCATAGTGTACATAACAAGCTCATCTCATTTATATGGAACATTGCCGACGACTGTTTACGTGATGTGTACGTTCGCGGTAAGTACCGCGATGTGATTTTACCTATGGTGGTATTACGACGTTTAGATACGTTACTTGAACCCACCAAAGAAGCCGTGCTTGAAGAGGTCAAGTTCCAAAAAGAAGAGATGCAAGCCACGGAGCTTGATGATGAACCATTGAAGGCGGCTAGTGGTTATGTTTTTTACAATACATCTAAATGGACCCTGAAATCCCTGTTCAACACCGCAACGAATAACCAACAGATATTACTCGCCAACTTTGAAGAGTACCTGCTTGGCTTTAGCGATAATGTTAAAGAAATCATTGAATGCTTTAACCTCAAGTTGCAAATTCGTCACATGGCCTCAAAGCAAGTCCTTCTTGATGTCGTCGAAAAGTTTGTTTCCCCTTACATCAACTTAACTCATGAAACGATCGAAGACCCAGATGGCAACAAGATGCCAGCCCTTACTAACCTGGGTATGGGGTACGTGTTCGAAGAGTTGATCCGTAAGTTCAACGAGGAGAATAACGAAGAAGCCGGTGAGCACTTTACACCTAGGGAAGTGATTGAGCTGATGACACACTTGGTTTTTGACCCAGTGAAAGAGCAGCTACCATTGACCATGACCGTTTACGACCCTGCGTGTGGTAGCGGTGGTATGCTCACTGAATCTCAAAACTTCATTGAAGAGAAATCCCCGAACGACAGCCGAGATATTTACCTTTACGGCAAAGAGATCAATGACGAGACCTACGCGATTTGTAAATCGGACATGATGATCAAAGGTAACAACCCTGAGAACATCAAGGTAGGCTCAACCTTGTCTACCGACGAGTTTGCGGCTTCACGCTTTGACTTTATGTTGTCTAACCCGCCATACGGTAAGAGTTGGGCGTCTGAACAGAAGTACATTAAAGACGGCAGTGATGTGATTGACCCGCGTTTTAAGGTTAGCCTGAAAGACTATTGGGGAAATCTCGAAGTGGTGGATGCCACGCCACGTTCGAGTGATGGCCAGCTGCTTTTCTTAATGGAGATGGTCAACAAGATGAAAGATCCGAGCGTAAGTCCATTAGGCAGCCGGATTGCCTCTGTTCATAACGGCTCATCGCTCTTTACCGGAGATGCGGGCGGTGGTGAAAGTAATATTCGTCGCTTCATCATTGAAAACGACATGCTAGATGCCATCGTTCAGTTACCTAATAACCTGTTCTATAACACTGGCATTACCACTTACATTTGGGTGTTGAGCAACAATAAACCTGAGGCGCGTAAAGGTAAGGTGCAATTAATTGATGCCAGCTTGCTCTACCGTAAGTTGCGCAAGAACTTAGGTAACAAAAACTGCGAATTTGCGCCTGAGCACATCACGGAAATTACCGATACTTACCTCGCGTGTAAGGATGTTGAAAGAGCACTGGATGCAAACAATGATCCTGTTGGCATCGCCAGTAAGGTATTCAGCAATGACGATTTTGGCTACTACAAAGTCACTATCGAGCGCCCAGATCGCCGCAAAGCCAAGTTTACTCAAGATGCCATAGCCCCACTGCGTTTTGATAAGCAACTTAGTGAAGTGATGGAGTACGTGTACGCAGAGCACGGCGAACGTGTTTACGAAAAAACTGGCTACGGGTCAGATCAGAAAAAGAGCTTCTTAAAATCCATCGAGAAAGACATTCTTTCTTGGTGTGAAGATAACGACATCAGTCTCAATGCTAAGGCTAAGGCCAAACTGCTTGATGTGAAACACTGGCTGGCGCTAAAAGCATTGCTTGAAACTGCACAAACGCTGATGGCTGACATCGGTAGCATTGAATTTGATGACTTCAATAGCTTTAAAACCCAAGTTGATAAATCGCTAAAAGCCCATGCTATTAAGCTTTCAGCACCTGAGAAAAATGCCATTCTTCACGCGGTGAGCTGGTATGACGAAACCGCCAAGAAAGTGGTTAAAAAGGTAGTTAAATTAACGGGTGATAAATTAAACGACCTGCTGGAGCGCTATGAGTGTGAAGTCGCTGACTTGCCAGATTTTGGTTATTACCCCGTTCCTTCAGCAGAAGGCGGTAAAAAAGGCGAGTATATCACTTACGAGACCAATTCAGACCTGCGAGATACAGAATCTGTTCCATTAAAGCAAAGCATTTACCAGTACTTCCTAGATGAAGTGAAGCCTCATGTCGATGAAGCATGGATAAACCTAGATACGGTAAAAATTGGCTATGAAATCAGCTTCAATAAGTATTTCTATCTGCATAAGCCATTACGTAGTCTTGAAGAAGTAGCAACTGACATTATCAATCTAGAGCAGAAGGCTGATGGTTTGATTGCACAAATATTAGGCGTGAAAGTGGCGGAAGTTCAGGGAGAAGCCTAATGGAAAGCATTACCTCAACGCTAAAGTATGATCAATATAGTGACTCTGGTTATGAGTGGATTGGCGAGATTCCAGAGCATTGGGACTTGGTTAAGTTAGGCTCGTGCCTATCTCCGGTGTCGGTCAAAAACTGCCCTGAATTGCCACTACTTTCGATAACACGCGAACAAGGTGTTATCGAGAGAGACGTGGATAATCAAGAGTCAAATCACAATTTTATACCAGATGATCTTAGCGGCTATAAAAAGCTTGAGAAAGGTCAATTTGGAATGAATAAAATGAAAGCGTGGCAGGGTTCTTACGGTGTATCAAAGTTCACTGGAATTGTAAGTCCTGCGTATTTTATTTTTGATTTTACAAAGGCAATAAATCCTGAGTTTTTCAATTGGGCGATACGCAGTAAGTTATATGTATCGTTTTTTGGTAGTGCATCAGATGGTGTAAGGATTGGTCAGTGGGACCTTTCAAAAGCACGGATGAAGGTGATTCCTTTTGTCCTGCCTTCAGAAGAAGAGCAGTCCCTAATTGCAAATTTTCTCGACAAGAAAACCGCTCTAATCGACGAAGCGATTTCGATCAAAGAGCAGCAAATTAGCCTGCTGAAAGAGCGTAAGCAGATCATCATCCAACAGGCGGTGACCCAAGGGCTTGATCCCAATGTGCCAATGAAAGACTCCGGTGTGGATTGGATTGGTAAGATTCCAGCGCATTGGGACGTTAAGAGGTTAAAATATCTTGGTAAATCGATCATTGGGTTAACTTATTCGCCAAATGATTTAAGTGATGAAAAAGGCGGAACTCTAGTTGCGCGATCATCAAACTTATACGAAGGGAAGTTTAAGTATGGTGAAAAGGAAAATGTTTATGTCAATTGCTTTATTCCTGAGCACTTAAAGCTTAAAAAAGGTGATATTTTGATATGCTCCAGGAATGGAAGTCGAGACCTAATTGGCAAGTGTGCATTTGTATCTGACGCTGATGAGGGAAACAGCTTCGGGGCCTTTACTACGGTATTCAGATCTAAACACAATGAGTATTTATTTTGCATTCTAAATAGTGATGTTTTCAAAATGTTATCAGGGACATTTCTTACATCAACAATTAATCAGCTTACAGTGGGGAATCTTAATAGCATTTTTGTGCCTTTCCCCCCTTCTAAAAATGAACGAGATGGAATTATTACGTACATTAACAGATTAAATGGTGATGTTGAGCGAGCTATAGAGTATCAAAAAATACAAATCGAAAAGCTTAAAGAATATAAAACCACCCTGATCAACAGCGCCGTGACAGGAAAAATAAAGATTACCCCAGAAATGGTTGAGCAATAGGATGCGATTATGTTCACGGTAAATCATCAAACCAACAGGATTAGTCCTGTTAGGACAAAGAAGTTCAGTGAGTTGGGCTTTACTGAGCGCAAGCATCTTCAGGAATGGTTGGCACACGAGCCTTCCGCACTCGGTGAAGAGCTGCTGATTATTCAAAAAGAGTTCGATGGCTTTGATGACACCCGTGAACGCTTAGATTTACTGGCGCTGGATAAAGATGGCAACTTGGTCATTATTGAAAACAAGCTGGACGACAGTGGCCGAGATGTGGTGTGGCAGGCGCTTAAATATGCCTCTTACTGTGCAAGTTTAACCAAAGCGCAAATCGTTGACATTTACCAGCAGTACTTAGACCGCTATGAGCCCGTAACCGGAGAGGTTGACCTGTTAAATGCCCCTGCAAGTGCTTCGGCGAGAATATGTGAATTTTTGGATGCGCCCGATCTGGATGAGTTAAAGCTCAACCTGGGTAACAGCCAGCGCATTATGCTAGTTGCGGCGAACTTTCGCAAAGAAGTAACCAGCACAGCGCTGTGGTTATTGGGTCAAGGCATTAGCATTGCCTGCTTCAAAATCACTCCTTATTCACTGGGTGAACAGCTACTGATTAATATTGACCAGATCATCCCAACGCCAGAAGCGAAAGAGTTGATGATCGGCATTAATGCCAAGGAAGCGGAAGAAAAAACCACCGAAGTGGTACTAAAAAACCGCCATACGGTGCGTCGCGAGTACTGGGAGCGTGCCTTAGAGGCGTTTCAGAAAAGCGCTTGCCAACTCTATAACAATATTAGCCCAAGCAAAGATCATTGGTTATCAGCAGGCTCAGGGTTAAGTGGGTGTCCGTATAACCTGATATTTCTGCAAAAAGAGCTTCGAGTAGAGCTTTGGATCAGCCGTGGGGTTACCGAAGAGAATAAATACCTTTTTGACTTGTTGAGTCAGTCCAAACAGGACATTGAACATGCTTTTGGTGCAGAACTTGAGTGGATGAGGCTGGATGAGAAGAAATCTTGCCGTATTCAGTTTTCGACCAAAGCTGATGGGTTTAATAAAGAGACGTGGCCCCAAGCGGTTGCGTGGCACTTAGAGCAGATGACAAAGTTAGAAAAAGCCTTGAAAGGACCGCTGCAAAAAGCGGCTGAGGCAATGAAACAGAAGAATTTTGATTAAGGGAATTTACAATTATGGTCAGTCAAACCAATGAACAAGCATTAGAGTCGGCCATTGAGAAATGTCTGGCTGGGATCAGTACTGAAGAGCTCAAAGAGGGGCTGAGTCAGCAGTCACTGGGTGCTGGATACTTCATTGGTGCTGCTAGTGACTTTAATATGCAATATGCCATTGATGAACGTTTTTTCTGGCAATTTCTGCAAAAGACACAAGAAGTAGAGTTGGCCAAACTGCAAAAGAACAACCCCTCAGATTGGCAACGTAAGTTACTCGAACGATTTGACCGACTGATTAAGAAGCATGGCATTCTTCATTTACTTAAGAAAGGGCTAAGCGTAGACGATGCTCATTTCAATTTGCTCTATCCAGCCCCTTTGGCAAGTAGTAGTGAGAAGGTAAAGCAAAACTTTGCAGATAACGTGTTTAGTTGTACTCGCCAAGTGCGCTATTCCATGGTAAATCCCCTACAAGAAATCGACATGGTATTGTTTATCAACGGAATACCCTTGATAACGCTGGAGTTGAAGAACGCATGGACCGGGCAAACAGCACGTTATCACGGCCAAAAGCAGTATCGAGATGATCGGGATGCAACTCAGCCATTGCTGACCTTTGGCCGCTGCCTAGTGCATATGGCGGTCGATACCGACGAAGTGTATATGACCACCAAGTTATCAGGTAGCAGTACATTCTTCTTGCCGTTCAATAAAGGTCACAATCTTGGACAAGGCAACCCGCCGAATCCATCTGGCCATAAAACGGCATACCTATGGCAAGAAGTATTCACTAAAGACAGCTTGGCGAATATTATTCAGCATTTTGTGCGTCTGGATGGGTCAAGCAAAGATCCATTACCAAAGCGAACCCTGTTCTTTCCTCGATACCATCAATTGGATGTGGTGAGAAAATTAGTAGACCATGCCGCCCAGCACGGTGTCGGTCAGACTTACTTAATTCAACACTCAGCCGGTTCAGGTAAGTCTAACTCGATTACCTGGGCAGCTTATCAGCTAATTGAAACCTATCCTGCTTCGTCTGATGTGGCAGGCGGAAAAAGCTTGGAGCAGCCGTTGTTTGACTCTGTGATTGTGGTCACCGATAGACGCCTATTGGACAAGCAGCTGCGGGATAACATTAAAGAGTTTTCTGAAGTAAAGAACATTATTGCCCCAGCGAATAAGTCTTCTGAGCTTAAGCAGGCGCTGGAGAATGGCAAAAAGATTATTATAACGACGATTCAGAAATTCCCGTTCATTATTGATGGTATCGCCGATCTTAGTGACAAGCGCTTTGCAGTGATCATCGATGAAGCACACAGCTCACAGTCTGGTTCGGCGCATGACAATATGAACCGAGCGATGGGCAAGTCTGAAGTCGAAGAGGCAGAAGATGCTCAGGATAAAATCCTTCAGGCGATGAGATCGCGTAAGATGCGCGGGAATGCGTCGTACCTGGCATTTACAGCGACACCAAAAAACAGCACTTTGGAGAAATTTGGTCAACGCCAAGAAGATGGCTCTTACAAGCCGTTTCACTTGTATTCGATGAAACAAGCCATTGAAGAAGGCTTCATCTTGGATGTGCTGGCAAATTATACGACGTACAAAAGTTATTATGAGATTGAGAAATCAATTGCTGATAACCCTGAGTTTGATACCAAAAAGGCGCAGAAAAAACTCAGAGCTTATGTAGAACGAAGCCAGCAAACAATTGATATCAAGGCAGAGATTATGCTGGAGCATTTTGTTCCGCATGTCGTGAATACGAAAAAGCTCAAAGGTAAAGGTAAAGGAATGGTGGTCACTCAAAATATTGAGGCGGCCATTCGATACTACAAAGCGATAAGGCGAATACTTGAGGAGCAAGGAAACCCGTTTAAAGTTGCCATTGCTTTCTCAGGAACCAAAGAAGTTGATGGTATTGAATATACCGAAGCAGATATTAATGGTTTTGCCGAGTCAGATACCAAAGATATGTTTGATACCGATGAGTATCGACTTTTAGTGGTTGCTAACAAGTATCTGACTGGGTTTGACCAGCCTAAGCTTTGCGCCATGTATGTAGATAAGAAGCTCGCCAGTGTCTTGTGTGTTCAGGCGCTATCTAGGCTCAATCGCAGTGCACCTAAGCTAGGGAAGAAAACAGAAGACTTGTTTATCCTGGATTTTTTCAACTCGGTTGAAGATATTCAATCAGCATTCGATCCTTTCTATACAGCAACGTCATTGTCCCAAGCTACAGATATAAACGTACTGCACGAGTTGAAAGATGAAATGGACGATGTCGGTGTGTACGAGTGGTATGAAGTTGAAGACTTTGTGACGCGTTATTTCAAGAATGAAGACGCCCAAACACTCAGTCCAATCATTGATATTGCCGCAGCGCGGTTTGACCATGAACTAGATCTTGAAGCTGAAGCTAAAGTGGACTTTAAGATTAAAGCCAAACAGTTCGTTAAAATCTATGGGCAGATGGCTTCTATCATGCCTTATGAAATGGTCAGCTGGGAAAAACTGTTTTGGTTCCTGAAGTTTTTAATACCGAAATTGAAAGTGGAAGATCCCGATGCTGATGCTATTGATGAGCTTCTCGATTCTGTCGATCTGAGTTCATACGGTTTGCAACGTGTGAAGCTTAACCACAGCATTAAACTTAGTGACCAAGAAGCGGAGCTTGATCCTCAAAATCCGAACCCACGTGGGGTGCATGGCGGTGAAAAAGAAACTGACCCGCTGGATGAAATCATTCGCACATTTAATGAGCGATGGTTCCAGGGCTGGAGTGCCACACCTGAAGAGCAAAAGGTTAAGTTCGTGAACATCGCTGAAAGTATCCGCAATCACCCTGACTTCGAATCGAAATACAAAAACAACCCAGATCCCCATAATCGAAATTTGGCCTTCGAAAAAATGCTCAAGGAAATCATGCTGCAACGCCGTAAAGATGAACTTGAGCTCTACAAGTTGTTCGCAGGAGATTCAGCATTTAAAGCCTCGTGGACGCAAAGTATGCAACGAATGGTGGGTAGGTAGAAAGGAGTGATGGTTTGCTGAAGG
>ERZ791625.1065-NODE-1065-length-15398-cov-3.112234_pt1 | contig 15398 bp, 9 predicted proteins | sample MGYA00510267_ERZ791625 | MGnify/ENA primary metagenome ERZ791625 (study PRJEB30046, sample SAMN00715229) | human gut metagenome | study: EMG produced TPA metagenomics assembly of the A metagenome-wide association study of gut microbiota in type 2...
TTGAACCTACATTTTAGGATACACAGGAAGCTACCGATCATTTATCTGTTGATTTTCTTTCGGAAACATTTTTAACTTCTTGTATTTTCCCTTATATTTGTCACTTGTGGAAATGAACAGATATTTGATCGCTGCATTGTATGTTATGGCCGGTTGTGCCGTAACGATTCCTTTAAAGGCTCAGGGTTGTGGAGAGTCTTTGAGAGGGGAAAGGTGTAGATTGATCATAACCAATACGGTAAAGGTCGTATCTGTTTATTTGGAAGAAGAAGAAGAGGAACAGGTTTTTTGTTCCGGTTTGCCTCCGGATTATTTTCAAATCCCCGTCGTCGAGGCGCTTGCCGATGATTTTACTTTCGATAAAACGGTCCGTGTCAATATCGGATCCTTATGTCGTATTGCCCATAAGATCAGGGCTCCTGAGGTTTAATCTGCAAATTATAATTAAGATTTACGAGGGTAGTCTATCTCGGATAAACGAGAGGAAATTCAATTTTCTGAAAGATTGACGAAGTGTCGTCGATTAAAATTTTACTGTTTACAATTTACAATTTATAATTAAATGGGTTTTAATGATATTTTAAAAAGCCTGTTCGGAAATAAATCCGACCGGGATATGAAAGAACTGATGCCGATTGTGGCCAAAGTGAATGCAGAGTGGGAGAAGCTGAAAAGTATCAGTGCCGATGAATTACGTGCAGTTGCTGAAGATATGAAAAAGGAAGTACGTGAATATATCGGAGAAGAAGAGAATGAGATTGCAGCACTCAAACGGAAAGTGGAAGAGGAAAGGCCTGCGATCGAAGAACGGGAGGAAATTTACGATCGTATAGATAAGCTGGAAGAACAGATCGACAAAAAGGTAGAAGAAGTTTTGACCGGATTGATGCCTAAAGCCTTTGCTGTGATGAAGGAAACCGCCCGTCGTTTTAAAGAGAATACTGAAATTGAAGTGACGGCGACCCAGTTCGACCGGGATTTGGCGGTTACTCACGATTTTGTCGAGATAGAAGGTGACAAAGCCATTTATTTCAATTCCTGGCTTGCCGGAGGAAATGAGGTGACCTGGGATATGGTGCATTATGACGTGCAGCTGATCGGTGGTGCTGTTTTGCATCAGGGAAAAATTGCAGAGATGGCTACCGGTGAAGGGAAAACCTTGGTGGCTACTCTTCCGGTGTTCCTGAATGCTTTGAGCGGACGTGGTGTGCATATGGTGACGGTAAACGATTACCTGGCCAAACGTGACTCGGAGTGGATGGGACCGCTTTATATGTTCCATGGGCTTTCTGTCGATTGTATCGATAAGCATCAACCCAATTCTCCCCAGCGTCGGCAGGCTTATATGGCCGATATTACTTTCGGTACGAACAACGAATTCGGTTTCGATTATCTGCGTGATAATATGGCTATCAATCCGGAGGATTTGGTACAGCGTAAGCACAATTTTGCAATTGTCGACGAGGTCGATTCCGTATTGATCGACGATGCCCGTACGCCGTTGATTATTTCCGGCCCCGTACCCAAAGGAGACGATCAGATGTTCGATGAATACAAGCCCCGGGTGGAGCGCCTCGTGAAAATGCAACAGGAATTTGTGATGCAGACTTTTAAGGAAGGGAAAGAGCTGTTGGCCAGCGATGATTCTAAAAAGAGAAAAGAAGGGGGGATATTGTTACTGAGGGCACATAAAGGGTTGCCCAAATACAAACCTTTGATCAAGTTTTTGAGTGAAGAAGGCAATAAAGCGATCCTGATCAAGACGGAAAACGAATACATGCAGGAAAATAACCGGAGAATGCCGGAGATTACCGATCCTTTGTATTTTGTGATCGATGAAAAACTGAATTCGATCGACCTGACCGATAAGGGACATGATACCATTACTGCTGCAGGTGAAGATCCGAAATTCTTTATCCTCCCGGATATCGGCTCGGAGATTGCAGAGATCGAACGGGACACGAAGGATGATAAAGAAAAATTGGCGAAGAAGGATGAACTGATCCAGAATTATGCGATGAAATCCGAACGGGTACATACTGTCAATCAGTTGTTGAAAGCCTATACCTTGTTCGAGAAGGATGTAGAATATGTAGTACTCGATAATAAAGTGAAGATCGTGGATGAGCAGACCGGGCGTATCATGGAAGGACGCCGCTATTCGGACGGTTTGCATCAGGCTATCGAAGCGAAAGAAAATGTAAAAGTCGAAGCTGCCACTCAGACTTTTGCAACGATTACTTTGCAGAACTACTTCCGTATGTATCACAAGTTAGCCGGTATGACAGGTACGGCAGAGACGGAAGCCGGTGAGTTCTGGGATATTTATAAACTGGATGTGGTGGTCATTCCGACCAACCGTCCGGTGATCCGTATCGATGCCAATGATTTTGTGTTTAAAACGAAACGCGAGAAATACAATGCGGTTATCGATGAAATTGTCCGTTTGGTAGATTTAGGCCGGCCGGTTTTGGTGGGAACGACTTCTGTCGAGGTGTCCGAATTGCTGAGCCGTATGTTGAAACTGCGTGGTATCAAACACAATGTATTGAATGCGAAATTACATCAGCGGGAAGCCGAGATCGTTGCCGAAGCCGGTAAATCGAAGACGGTGACTATCGCTACCAATATGGCAGGACGTGGTACGGACATCAAATTGAGCCCTGAGGTACGTGAGGCCGGAGGTTTGGCTATTATCGGTACCGAACGGCATGATTCCCGTCGTGTCGACCGTCAGTTGCGTGGACGTGCCGGACGTCAGGGAGACCCGGGGTCTTCCCAGTTCTTCGTATCGCTCGAGGACGACCTGATGCGTTTGTTCAGCTCGGAACGTATAATCCGGGTGATGGACCGTTTGGGACATCAGGAAGGGGATGTGATTCAGCATTCTATGATTACCAAGTCTATCGAACGTGCACAGAAGAAGGTGGAAGAAAATAACTTCGGTATTCGTAAGCGTTTGCTGGAATATGACGATGTGATGAATTCCCAGCGTACGGTGATTTACAAACAACGTCGTCAGGCTTTGTTAGGAGAACGTATCGGTGTGGCTGTAGCAAATAATACTTACGATGTTTGTGAGGCAATCGTTATGGAATACCAGCCGGTGAACGATCCGGAAGGTTTCCGGATGGAAGTATTGAGGGTATTGTCCGTCGATTATGAAGTGGATCCGGAGGAATTCCAGAAAGCCCGTCCCAATGAATTGACCGAATCGTTGTATCGATATGTACGGGAGGCTTATCAGCGTAAAGTCGAACATATCGCTCAGCAAGCTTATCCGGTGATCAAGAATGTATTCGAAACACGGGGAGATGTCTTTAAGAATATTGTCGTTCCTTTTACCGACGGTCAACGGATGTACAGCGTGGTGACCAACCTGGAGAAGGCCTATCGTACGAATGGTGAAGATTTGATGCGTTCTTTCGAGAAATCGGTCATTCTGGCTCATATCGATGATGCCTGGAAAGAACATCTCCGCGAAATGGACGATCTGAAACAATCGGTTCAGAATGCTGCTTATGAACAGAAAGATCCTTTGTTGATTTATAAATTCGAGTCTTATAATTTGTTTAAGACTATGGTGGAAAAGATCAATAAAGGGATGGTGTCTACACTGATGAAAGGGCAGATTCCGATGCAAGAACCCGAGCATGTACGCGAAGCTGAAGAAAAGCGGACCGATTTGAGTAAACTGCGGGAAAGTCGTTCGGAGGCTCAGGCTGCTGCCGCCAACCGTGAACAGGTGCGGCACGAACCGGTGAAAGTAGGACCGAAAGTGGGGAGGAATGATCCTTGTCCATGTGGTAGCGGACTGAAGTATAAGAACTGCCACGGGAAAAATGAATAAACTGATTTTTGAAAATCATAACGTATGTTGTCTTTATTTATTAATTGGGATATTAGTCCCGAGATCTTCAATTTGGGGGGTATTTCCATTCGTTATTACGGGTTGCTGTTCGCTGTGGCCTTTATTTTAGGTTATAAGGTTGAAGAGAAAATGTTCAAGTCCGAAGGATTGCCTATGGCCTGGTTGGATAAATTGTGGTTGTATGTAGCGATCGCGACGATAGTCGGTGCCCGTTTGGGACATTGTATCTTTTACGACTGGGCTTATTATAGCCAGCATCCGCTGGAGATGATCCTGCCTGTACGGTTTTCGCCCGAATTTAAGTTTACCGGTTATCAGGGATTGGCCAGTCATGGCGCTGCAATAGGTATTATAGCCGGATTGTGGTATTATTCACGGAAAGTCAGCAAAAAATCTATATTCTGGATTTTAGACCGGGCTGTGATTCCGATTGCTTTAGCCGGCTTTTTTATCCGGACAGGAAATTTGATGAACTCTGAAATTGTGGGATTACCGACCAATATGCCTTGGGGATTCCGCTTCATGAATAGTGATTTACCGAATCCGGAATTGCCGCGCCATCCGGCTCAATTGTATGAAGCAATTTGTTACCTGTTTAGTTTTTTTGTTTTGATGTATCTTTATTGGCGAACGAACGTTAAGAAGAAAATGGGATTTATCTTCGGCGCTTTTTTGATCCTGATCTTCTCTGCCCGCTTTATTATCGAGTTCGTCAAGGAAGTACAGGAACCCTGGGAAGCTGGAATGGCCTTGAATATGGGACAGATTTTGAGTATTCCTTTTATTCTGGCGGGGATTTTTATGCTTTGGTATAGTAAGAAGTTGCCGGATGAAGGGGAGAAGAAAGGAAAAAAAGGGAAAGGCTAAAGGCTGTAAGCTATAAACTAGAGGTAAAAAGAATAGAGGTTAGAGGTGGAAGAGAGAGGGGACGGGAAATATGAAATTTTAGTTGAGAGGTTATGTACGAAGAGAAGTTTATGAGAGAAGCTATTCGTTTGGCTGTAGAGAATGTGAAACAGGGGACCGGGGGGCCGTTCGGCGCTGTTGTTGTCAAGGAGGGAAAAATTATCGCAGCTTGTGCCAATACGGTTACTCCGGATTGTGACCCGACAGCACATGCCGAAGTGAATGCGATTCGCGAGGCTTGTCGTAAGTTAGATACTTTTCAACTCGGGGGATGTGAGATATATGCCAGTTGTGAGCCTTGTCCTATGTGCCTTGGTGCTATTTATTGGGCAAGACCTTCCCGGGTATATTATGCCTCTACAAAAGAAGATGCAGCACTTGCCGGATTCGATGATTCCCTGATCTATAAAGAGATTGCCCTCCCCGAGGCCGATCGGAGTATTCCCTTTTTGAATGAGAAAGAGGATACGGCTGGAGAAGAATTCAGCTTGTGGAAAGAAAACAAAGACAAGACTGTTTATTAAGTTCGTTTCTTCAAAATAGAATGCAAAATGTCGGAAAAATCAACCTTTTAGGGGGATTTTTCCGACATTTTGATTTTTCCAATAATTCCTGTCCTCTTTTCTAAGACTTTTTCTATTTTTATTCTTTTATTTAATCTATTTGAAAATCTTCGATAGCCCATTCGCTCCCCGGACTTTCCATTAATAATCCTGTCAATTTCCGTTTTTTTTACAGACGAGGTAAATTTTTTTCAAAAAAAATGAAATTTCTGTCATACCAAATCCTGCTTCATGCATTTTATCATTGAATGAACCGAAAAAACGTTCGATTAAATTAGTTGAAAGTTCATAAAGTTCGTAAAGTTTAAAAAGCTATTGGATCCTGCGGGCACTTAGTTAATTGACAATTGTCGCGTGACAATTGACCACATATTTTCCAATCTGTGGTTTCTTCTTTATTTGTTTGATAATCAATGATTTTTTTCTTCATCCTATTTCTCATTTTTCTTTTCTTATTATTTTCTAATGGAAGCGAAGCTTCCAGACAATTGTCAATTGTCATTGGTCAGCTGGCAATTATTCTTTTTGCGGATTCCCGCAAAAAGAATCGAACGTTTTTTAAGATGCAAAAAGATAAATTTGACCGACAGGTTACTCTTTTGAGAAAATATTATTCCGGGACATTGGAGAAAAGGGAAAAGCAGGAATTTCGGGAAATGTTGAACGATCGGAATTTGGAAAATGTGTTTCGGCAGTTGAGTCAGGGAGATATTTTGGCTGAAAAGCTGGAGGAATATAAACAATACGATGCCCGGAAAGCTTTCGGCAAATTCAGCAGGCAACAAAAATCGCTTCGTCATAAAAAGAGGATTATCCGGATTCTTACTGCAGCAGTGGTGGTTTTACTTTTAGGAATGAGTTGGTTACTGAATCTTGGATTACCGGAGGTAGAAGTTGTTCCACCGGCACAGCAGGAGACGATTCGCCCCGGGAGTTACAAAGCTATATTACGACTGACAAATGGCGAGACGGTGAATCTCGAGCGGGATTCCATGCAGGTACTGGAAAAAAATGGGACTCAGATTAGTTATGCAGAGGGAAAGATTACTTACCGATCTACGCCTCAAATACAGGAATTGGCTTATAATGAATTGATTGTGCCCACAGCCGGAGAGTGTTACATCACGTTGGAAGATCATACGAAAGTATGGATAAATGCAGAATCGAAAATAAAGTATCCGGTGCAGTTCACTGCTGGGGAACGTAAAGTGTATTTGGAAGGAGAAGCCTATTTCGACGTGGCCGAAGACGGACGTCCTTTTCAGGTAATTACTTCTCAGGGAGAGGTGACCGTATTGGGGACGGCTTTCGGAATAAGTTCATACATGGATAAAGCAGAATATACCACCTTAGTGAGAGGCTGTGTACGTTATACTTCCCATACAAAGAAAAGCGTAATCTTATCGCCAGGTGAACAGGCTATCCTGGAAAGGTCCGGTGAATTAATCAGTCGTAAAGTCGAAGTTGAAGAATATGTAGGCTGGAAAGACGGGGTTTTTGTTTTCAGGGATAAGCCCCTGGAGGAAATTATGGAAACACTGTCCCGTTGGTACGGATCTGAAGTGGTTTTCCGGAATGAGGAAATGAAACAGCTGAAATATACCGGTAGTCTCGAACGGTATGATTCGATCAATACTTTCCTGCAAGTGTTGGAAAGACTCCAGGATATTCATTATGAAATAGATAATAATAAAATCCTGTTATCTCGAAAGTCTTCTTAATTACTTAACTAAATTACAATGGTATGAAAAAAAATCGTCTGATCCGATTTCCGGGCCTTTTAAAGAGGTTTAGGAAAAATTTGATGTTTATCAAATGTTGTATTGTTTTCATTTTTGTTTTTAGCCTGAATTTATCGGCTCATGTTTTTTCTCAAAGCAAGCTGGTGACTTTAGACTTGAAAGAGGTTTCTGTGGAGAAATTTGTCGATGCCGTGAAACAACAAACCGGTATGAAAATGATGTATAATTCCGGTGTGGTGCGGGAAGCTGGTCAGGTTTCCGTTCAGGTTAAAGACAAAGAATTGAGCGAAGTGTTGGATATGGTATTGAAAAAAGTGAATTTGGAGTATGAGCTGTACAACGATATCATTCTGATTCGTGCAAAAGGAGAAGTACCGGCCGGGCCGAAAGTACTGAAAGGGGTGGTGAAAGATAAAAGCGGGGCGGTCTTACCGGGAGTGACCGTCGTAATTAAAGGGACGACCTTAGGCGTATCGACCGACATCGATGGAAAATATTCGATCACCATTCCGGAGGATGGGAAAGAAACGGTATTGATGTTTACATTTGTCGGCATGAAGCCACAGGAGGTCAGATATGCCGGGCAAGAAACGTTGAATGTGATATTGACCGAGGAAGTGGCGGAAATGGAAGAGGTGGTGGTCAATGGTTATTTTACCCGGAAGAAGGAGAGCTTTACCGGTGTATCCAAGACCTTCTCCGGAGATGAACTGAAGACTATTTCTACGGGAAATATCCTGAATACCTTGTCTGTGCTCGATCCTTCTTTTACTAAAGTGGTGAATAATGAAATGGGTAGTGACCCGAATACGATTCCTGATTTTGAAATCCGGGGGTCCAGTAGTTTGAAGGCCGAGTATGAAAACAATCCGAATATGCCGACTTTTATTATGGATGGTTTCGAAGTAACCGCTCAGAAGGTGTTCGACCTCGACCCCAACCGGGTACGTTATATCACTATTCTGAAAGATGCATCGGCTACAGCGATTTACGGCTCACGTGCTGCCAATGGTGTTGTGGTGATCGAGACAGTACTTCCCAAAGCCGGAAAATTGCAGTTGTCTTATAACGGTAGTGCCAACTTCGAAATAGCCGATCTTTCGGATTATAATCTGATGAATGCAGAAGAAAAACTGGAATACGAAGTGCGTTCCGGATTGTATGAAAAATCTTCCAAACCCGGATGGACGGATGATAAGTTGGATGCATATAACCGGATTCTGAAATTGGTGAAGGAAGGAAATGATGTGGATTGGTTGTCCATTCCGGTACGGGAATTGGGGGTCGGCCATAAACATACCGTAATGGCAGAAGGTGGAAACGAATCGTTCCGTTATGCTTTCGATCTTTTCTATTCGAATAAAGTCGGAGTGATGAAAGGCTCGAAACGGGATAATTACGGTGGAGGGATCCGGCTTCAATATAACCTGAAAAACCTGAAATTCTCCAATTATGCTTCCTTCGATCATTTGAAGTCGGTCAATTCCCCTTACGGAAGTTTTAGTTCTTACCTCTATTATAATCCCTATTATAATCCTTATGATGAAAACGGGAATGTGAAAAAGGTCCTCTATTCTTATGAATATTATGACCGGGGAATTACCTCGAAGACCATGTATAATGAATTGTACAATGCGGTATTGCCTTCTAAAAATCAGCAGACTTCTAATAATTTTCTGAATAATTTCTCGATAGAATACGATATTATTCAGGGATTGAAATTGAAGGCCAATCTTTCGTTAAGCGTGGATAATGGAAAGACCGATGTTTATAAATCCTATGAAAATACCGAATTTTTGGACAAAGAGAAAAAAGGGGGTTATGCCCAGTCGACTTCCAATGATTTCAGTTATGATATTAACGTCATCTTATCATATTTTAAGAGCCTGAAAAAACATTTTATCAACCTGGGGTTTGTGTATAACCTTCAGGAAAAACAGTATGACAATACCAGTATCTACGTTGTCGGTTTTCCCAATGCGAACATGGATCATGTGTCGATCGGTTCGGGGTATCAGGAAGGGGCGAAACCCGGAGGTAGTTTCGATGTGACCCGCCTGGTCGGTTTTGTGGGTAACCTGGGATATACGTATGACAATCGTTTCTTGTTGGATGCTTCTGTTCGAAGCGACGGTTCGTCTATTTACGGTTCGAACAACCGCTGGGGTACTTTCTGGTCGGTCGGTGTCGGATATAATATCCATAACGAAAAATTCATGAAAGACTGGGGCGTGATCAACCTGTTGAAGATCAGGGGATCTATCGGGACAACCGGTGGGCAAAACTTTAGTCCTTACCAGGCCATGGCCATGTATTCCTATAACGATAGCCGGATCAATACCATTTCTTACAGCGGCTATCTGGGAGCCATTATGAAGGCTTTCGGAAATAAAAACCTGAAATGGCAGAAGGTAGAAAAACAAAACGTAGGGTTGGATTTCGAAATCTTCCATAGTCGTCTGACCGGATCTTTCAATGTATACCGGGATTTATCGAAAGATGTGCTGATCGACGTATCTATTGCTCCGTCTTTGGGTTTTTCTTCTTATAAAGAAAATTTGGGAGAAGTAGAAAACAGTGGGGTCGAACTATCCTTAAAAGGTACGGTACTCCGGGATGTCAAACGGGAATTGAACTGGGATATTTTCTTCAATCTGGCACACAATAAAAATAAAGTGAAGAAAATCAACAAAGCTTTGACAGCCTTTAATGCCGACCAGGATTCCAAAGTGGAAAACAAACCGATGATCCGTTACAAAGAAGGGTTGTCGCAGAATACCATCTGGGTGAATGAATCTTTGGGAATCGATCCGGCTACCGGTGATGAAATATTCCTGGATATGAACGGGAATAAAGTGAATAAATGGGATAGTAAAAATTACAAACCCTGGGGATCTTAAAATTTATGGAACGGTCGGAACGATGTTTATGTATAAAGGCTGGGAGTTGAATGCGCATTTATATTATAAATACGGTGGTTATATTTACAATCAGACCTTAGTCGACAAAGTGGAGAATGTAAATCCCAACGAGAACGGAGACCGGCGAATTCTGTACGACCGTTGGAATGAACCGGGAGACGTGGCAAAATTCAAAAAGGTAAGCGATGTTTCGGTCACTAATCCGACTTCCCGCTTTGTGGAAAAAGAAAATTATATTCAGCTTCAGGCTTTATCTGTGAGTTATGATTTCCGGAGTGCGAAATTGAAAGAGTGGGGGATTCAGCGCTTGAAAATCTCCGCTATCGGAAACGATGTTTTCACTTCTTCCACGGTGCGGATGGAAAGAGGTACTTCCTATCCTTTTGCAAGGACTTTTTCACTGGCTGCTCAAATCACTTTTTAATCGGACAATACTATGAAAAAATTAATAAATAAAACGATCATTCTTTCGCTCTTTGTGGCATTGACCGGCTGTAACGACTGGCTGGACGTTTCTCCGAAAGCGGATATGAAAGCAGAGGATCTGTTCGGTACTGAAGCCGGATTCAGAGATGCTTTGGTAGGTGTTTATGCATTGATGTGCGGTACGAATAGTTACGGCAGAGATCTGACGTACGGCTACCTGGATGTATTGGCTCAATATTACAACAGTCCGTTGAAAACAACTTCTTCCGGTTATGAGCATAATTTCAAAAATGCAGCAGAATATAAGTATACCGAGAAAACAGAGGAAAGTCGCATTAGCTCTATTTGGAGTAATCATTTTTCTGCTGTAGCCAATATCAATCAGGCCATGTTGTTCATCGACGAAAATAAAGGGGTTTTTACTTCACCCGAGGTACATGATGTGTATAAAGGAGAATTTCTGGCTTTGCGGGCTTTTCTGCATTTCGATATACTCCGTTTATTCGCTCCTTCGGCTGCGATGAATAATAATAAAGGATTGGACGCATTGGCTATTCCTTATATAGATGTTTTTACGAATATCGCCCAGTCCCAGTTGACGGTGAAAGAGGTTTTGAAAAAAATAGAAACGGATTTGTTGGCTGCAAAACAGTTGATGAAAGGGAAAGAAGAATTTAAATTTTCCGATACTTCCGATCCGTTGTATAACCGGAAACAAAGAATGAATTACTATGCGGTGACAGCACTTTTAGCCCGGGTATATCTTTGGGGAAACGATAAAGAGGCGGCTTTGAAAGAAGCAAAGGAAATTATCGGTGAAGCCGGCGGAGAAAGTCCTGCTTCTTATGAATTGGCCAATAGTGCTGCTACTACTTCCGATCCGATGTTCAATAAAGAGTTGATTTTCACATTGGATGTGCAGAAATTGAAAGACAATAGCGATATTTATTTTACCGAGAGTTTTTCTTCTACTTCTAATATATTGACGATGTCTTCAAAAGGAAAAGCGACTATTTTTAATAGTTCCGGACTGGATAATGAGTTCAGAAATTATTGGATTACCCCGTATTCCGACGGTAGTTCGTTCGTATTGAAGAAATATACCGGAGTAAACTATATTCCGATGTTTAAAATTTCCGAATTGTATCTGATAGCTGCCGAATGTGCTCAAGGGAAGGCTGCCTATGATTATCTCAATAAATTGAGAAATCACCGGGGATTAAGCAGTATTGCGCCGACCGATGATTTAGCCGGTTATATCTTTCAGGAATATCGCCGGGAATTTATAGGTGAGGGACAAATGTTCTTCTATTATAAACGGAAAGCAATGGAAACTATCGGGGCTGAAAATAATATCGCTCATCAAGATGTGAATGCGGTGTATAATTTGCCTATTCCGACAGTAGAAATCGATTTTGGGAATATTAAAAATTAAGCGTTATGAAAAAGATATTTTTTCTTCTTGCTTCAGTGATCCTGTTAGCATGTAGTGAGAATGAACGGATGGTATACGATGAGCATATGCACGATATCTATTATTCCATTGTGACAGATACCCGGGATAGTCTGTATGTTTCCTTGCTGATGGCCGATCAGATTCTGGAGACGACCGTAGATGTGAAGATGTTGGGAAATGTATTGACCAAGCCGCAGAAATTTAAAGTCGAGGTGGTCGGGGAGAGAACGGATGCCAAAGAAGGTATACATTATGAAAAACTTCCTGAATTCTATGAGTTCCCGGCCGGAGAATTTATTTATAAAATGCCTGTGCGGTTGATTAAGGGGGATGCGGCTATTAAACAGAAACCGGTGACTCTTACGTTGAGGCTGGTTGCTACCGGTGATCTGGGTGTGGCCTATGCCGATAAGTCCGAGATTCGTCTGCTCATTGCCGATATGTTGAAAAAGCCTGAGGGAGAAGGCTATTATGGAGATATGACTGCGTTTAAGAAATTATTCGGCGAATATTCCCAAAAAAAGCATATGATGATCATCGAAATGACCGGACATGATTTTTGGGAAGATACCTATGGTAGTGGAAACGGTAATTATGGCATTTATTACGAGGAAGATTATTACACTCCCTATGCCAGAAAACTGTATAAGATCATTACCGGGAGTGAAATCAGGGATGAAACCGGTAAAGTGATGCAAGGATGGAATGTACCTTAGTCTATGGGTTGTTAATTAAAAAAGAAGATAGCTATGAAAAAATTGAAATATATAGGAATATTATTTTTGTTGATCCTGTTCTCTTGTGTGGATGATGAATCCAGATACGGAGATATCGATATCGATGAGATTAAAATTGAGGGGATCAAAGATTATCAGGAGATCGAAGTGGGAGGGAAATTGACCATCGCTCCGGTAGTGACGACAAAGTTCGGCGAAAAATCGGATCTTTCCTATGTGTGGTATAAATACAATGAAGAACAGTCGGTCGCCGATACCTTGTCTTTTGAAAAAAATCTGGATGTGGTGATCTCGGATGTTTTACCGGGGGTGAAAACTACTTTAAAATTTAAAGTGACCGACAATAAAACCGGTCTTTATGTGATCGAAGAATCCAGTTTTACCACTATCGGTAAATATTCAGGAGGCACCCTGATGTTATGTAAAACCGGTGGAGAGTACGACCTGACGATGTTAAAGAAAGACGGTACCACCCTATACGAAAAGATCTATACTCAAATCAATGAGGGAGAGAAACTCAGTGAGCAGTCCCGAAAAATCATCCTGATCAAACCTTATGCCCGTAACCCGAGACCTTATAAGGCAGTCGTCGTTACTGCAAAAAATAATACGGGAGGCGTATATCTCGATCCCGATTTATTTGTGCGGAAGGCTTATATGAAAGAGAAATTCTTTTCGGGTGAAGACCTGACCGGAGACATCGGGATCGACGGTTATTGTACGGACCAGGGGAGTGATTATCTGGTGGTGAATGGGAAAGTACACGGGCGGGCCTATGGTTTTGAGGAAACAGCCGTATGGAATCCGGAAATTGTATTTTTGTCGGCTCCTCAGGATTATTCGGCAGCATCTTATGTCGCACAGCCGACAGGCTATCCGTTTTATGCCGCTCCCTTATTTTATGATAACCTGCACGGGCGTTTTATGATCAACCAAAGCGGTGGGTATTTTAGTTTTATCGGTGGGGCGAATTCCGATTTTTCGAAATTTGATCCCAAAGCAATGGGAGAAGGGGTAGAATTGGTACTTTCAGGGAGTATGAATTCGACTCTGAATGAAGTATGGGCGTTGATGAGAGATAAAAATAAGAATGAATATTTTTTGATTACCTATAAATTTATTTTTAATGACGACTGGACGTATGATTTTATCTCTCTGTCAAAGCAGGTATTAACCGGAGCAGCCTATCCCGGATTATACAACGCTACGGCGATGATACCCGGAAACAAGGCAGAGGTAGACAATTACATGCCTTGGCATATGGATTCGAAAGGAATTTCGGATATCTTTTTCTATGTCAGCGAGGATAAAGTTTATGCTTTTAATGTGAAAACGGCTTCTGAGGGAGTGATTATCGACGGTACGAAAGAGCATTATGCGATCGATGGGGTAGATTGTACGGAAGTAGCTGCTCCGACGACAGAGAATCCGAATGCTACCATGATACAGTTGACTATAGCCATTAAAGACGGGAATATTCCGGCTCCGAATGGGGGAATTGCTGTTTATAAATTGAATAATATCGGTGGACTTGCAGCACAAAAACTTTATACCAAAGCAGGATTTTGTGATGAGGTGGTAGCGACGGTGGAAAAACAAGATTAATATATGAAAGTGATGAAAATAATAAACTTAATCATTGGAATAGCATGCCTGTTAGGGGCATGCCATTCCAATCGCATGCGGATTGAAGGAGAAATCGGAGATATAAAGGAAAATAAGATCTATCTCGGGGAAATAACGAATACCTATTATGGGTTGTTCGATCCGATCGATTCGGCTGAAATTGAAGAGGGTAAATTTACTTTTACGGTAGATTGTGCGAAAAAACAAATGCTCTTTCTGGGATTCAGGCCCGGACAAGGAGGAATGGTATTTGCCGAGGCCGGTAATCTGAAGGTAAAACCTGCAACTGTTAAGAAGGGAGGAGTGGTATGGGAAGTTTCCGGGTCTGTCTTAAATGATAAGTATCGGGATTTTCTGAAAGCCTGTGCCGTTGTCAGAAACGATCGGTTGCTGGATTCGTTGGATGCCTTGTTTTTTACTGCCCGCGACCGGGAGGACCGGGAGGAAATGGCCCGGATCAAAGAGGAGTCTATGCCTTATTATGAGCAGGCACAGATGGCCGAAGATCAGTTGGTAAGACAAACGGTTGACGGAAATATGGAGAATCCGTTCGGAATTTATTTGTACTACAGTAAATTATTCGGACGGAAAGATTTCTCTACTAAAGAAAATATCGGTGCGGAAAGGGAATACCAGAAAAATTTTGGACCGGAAGCTCAGCAGACTCCTTATATCGCTTTGATGAACGCTCAGCTCGACCGTTATGCGGGATGTGCTATCGGTGCTGTCGCCCCGGAGATTACCGGCCGGGATACGCTGGGTAATCCGATCAAATTAAGTGATTTCAGAGGTAAATATGTTATTGTGGATTTTTGGGATTCTTATTGTCATTGGTGTCGCGAAGAAACACCGTGGCTGAGAAAAGCATTGGAAGCTTTTAAGGGAAAAAATTTTACCATTTTAGGCGTATCGGATGACCGGAAGAAAGAGTTGTGGCTGGCAGCTATCAAAGAAGATCATAGTAACTGGGATCATTTGTTATTGCCTCCAAAAACGGATATTTTTACGACTTATTGCATCAAGGGAATCCCTCACATTATTTTAGTGGGGCCGGACGGGAAAATACTGGCAAAGGAAATGCGGCATGAAGAATTGACCGACGTGCCGGCTAAGTTTATAAAGTGAACAGATAGGAGTTTATAGACCGATT
>ERZ791625.1105-NODE-1105-length-14881-cov-3.102455_pt1 | contig 14881 bp, 7 predicted proteins | sample MGYA00510267_ERZ791625 | MGnify/ENA primary metagenome ERZ791625 (study PRJEB30046, sample SAMN00715229) | human gut metagenome | study: EMG produced TPA metagenomics assembly of the A metagenome-wide association study of gut microbiota in type 2...
GATATGGACATCATGCCCAGCGACCTGGCCACCTACGGCAACGAGGCGAAGAAGCTCCTGCAGGATCTGCAGTCCAGAAATGAGCGCATGTTCCTGCTGACCTTCCTGGTGCTGAACGTGGCGGAGACCAAACAGCAGCTGGAAAACAATGTGTTCCAGGCCGGCTCCATTGCCCAGAAATACAACTGCCAGCTGACCCGGCTCGACTTCCAGCAGGAGGAAGGGCTGATGAGCAGCCTGCCGCTGGGGCTCAATCAGGTGGAGATCGAGCGCGGCATGACCACATCCAGTGTGGCGATTTTCGTGCCGTTTACCACGCAGGAGCTGTTCCAGAGCGGCAAGGAGGCGCTCTACTGCGGCATCAACGCTCTGTCCAACAACCTGATCATGGTGGACAGAAAGCTCCTCAAGAACCCCAACGGCCTGATTCTCGGCACGCCCGGTTCCGGCAAATCCTTTGCCGCCAAGCGCGAGATCGCCAATGTATTCATTGTCACCAATGACGACATCATCATCTGCGACCCGGAATCGGAGTACGGCACACTGGTGGAGCGCCTGGGCGGGCAGGTCATCAAAATCTCGCCCACATCCAGCGACTACATCAACCCCATGGACCTGAACCTGAACTACAGCGATGATGAGAATCCGTTATCGCTGAAATCCGACTTCATCCTCTCCCTGTGTGAGCTGATTGTAGGCGGCAAGGAGGGCTTGCAGCCGGTGGAAAAGACCATCATCGACCGCTGTGTCCGCATGGTCTACCGGGATTATCTGGCCGACCCCGTGCCGGAAAACATGCCGATTCTGGAGGATCTGTACAATGCGCTGCTGACGCAGGAGGAAAAGGAGGCACAGTACATCGCAACAGCTTTGGAAATCTACGTTCACGGCTCTCTGAATGTGTTCAACCACCGCACCAGCATCAACATCGAAAACCGCATCGTGTCCTTCGATATCAAGGAGCTGGGCAAACAGCTGAAGAAAATCGGTATGCTGATCGTGCAGGACGCGGTGTGGAACCGCGTCACCATCAACCGCGAGGCGCACAAATCCACCCGCTATTACATCGACGAGATGCACCTTTTGCTCCGCGAGGAGCAGACGGCGGCGTACACGGTGGAAATCTGGAAGCGCTTCCGTAAATGGGGCGGCATTCCCACCGGCATCACACAGAACGTCAAAGACCTGCTTTCCTCCCGCGAGGTTGAGAACATCTTTGAAAACTCCGACTATGTGTTCATGCTGAACCAGGCGTCCGGCGACCGGCAGATTCTCGCCAAACAGCTGAATATTTCTCCCCATCAGCTCTCGTATGTCACCCACAGCGGTGAAGGCGAAGGGCTTCTTTTTTACGGCAGCACGATTCTTCCGTTTGTAGATCACTTCCCGAAGGATACGGAGCTGTACCGGATCATCACCACCAAGCCGCAGGAGCAGGCCGGATAAGAAAGGACGAAAAGATATGGAAAACAGGATGCAGATATTTCAGAATGAGGAGTTCGGGCGTATCCGTACCTTTGTCACGGAGGACGGAATTCCCTGGTTTGTTGGAAAAGATGTGGCGGACAACCTCGGGTACCAAAACGGTAGTCGAGATATTAACCGCCATGTAGCACCGGAAGACCGGACAAAAGGAATGGTCTTTGACGGAAATCAACGGAAAGAGACCATTCTTATCAATGAATCCGGGCTTTACAGCCTGATCCTCTCCAGTAAGCTGGAAAGCGCCAAGCGCTTCAAGCACTGGGTGACGAGCGAAGTTCTTCCCTCTATCCGCAGGCACGGAGCCTATATGACCGATGCGCTGCTGGAACAGGCGGCAGGCAATGCCGATGTGGCGGCGCAGGTCGTGCGGGCGCTGTCGGAGGAACGGAACCTCAACAAAAAGCTGGCCGGACAGCTGAAACAGGCAGAGGCGCAGCTGACCGTGGCACTTCCAAAGGCAGCGTATTTCGATGCGCTGGTAGACTGCCCAGACTGCACCGGCATCCGGCTCACCGCCAAGGAACTGGGTGTTCCCCAGAGCATGTTCACGGCCTATCTCGTCAGGAAGAAATATGCCTACTATGACAGCAAAGGCATCATGCATCCTCACGCCCTTCCGTACCGCAACGGTCTGTTCGTTGTCCGCGAATTTATCGCGCCCAACGGGCATCGCGGCACGCAGATGCTGGTTACGCCCAAGGGCAAACAGGTATTTCTGGCCGAACGCGCGGAGATCATCGGCTGAACAATACCACAACCATACGAATCGAGGTGATGCACATGGCAAAACGCTCGCCCCGTCTTCTGTTTACAGAGGAGGAGCTGGAAGCGTCGGAGCTTCAGAAGCCCATTAAAAAGGCGGAGAAAGCGCAGAAAAAACTCACAAAAGCTGAGTCGAAAATCCCCAAAAAGAAGATCGTTCAGAAACAGCGCGTCTATGACCCGAAGGAGAATCAGGTCGTGACGCGCCTTGTTTTTGAGGGAACCGAGAAAAAGCGCCCGTCCAAGCTCACCCATGCCGCAGCGGTCACTCCGCTCAATGCGGTTTCGGCAGTATCCCACCGGGAACTGCACGAGGATTCGGACGGCAGCGTTTCCGCATCGGTCTCCCATGAAGCCATCAGCAGCGCCGAGGGCGGCATCCGCACATTGGATACCGCCCACCGCACATTGCAGGATAAACCCTATGCCAGAGCGCTGAAAGCAGAACGCGCCGCTGACCGGGCCAATCTGAAGGCACTGTACAAGGAGGCAGAACTTCAGAATCCGGAATGGGGCGCAAGCCCGGTCTCCCGGTTCCAGCAGAAGCGCGCCATCAAGAAAGCCTACGCCGAGGCCAAGGCCGGAAAGGCTGCGGACAACACGGTCAAAGCGTCCGAGGCTGCGGCCAAAGCTGTGAAGAAAACCGGTGAGGAAACATCCAAAGCCGTTCAGTTTGTCGCCCGGCACAAAAAGGGCTTTGTGATTCTCGGCGTCATCGGAATGATGTTTCTGTTTGTCTCCGCTGTGATGTCCAGCTGTTCCGTGATGATGAGCTCGCTCACATCCTCCGGCGTGCTGACCACCTATCCCAGCGCCGATGCGGATATGCTGGCGGCGGAGGCGCAGTATCTGGCGCTTGAGGCAGAGCTTCAGGAGTATCTGGACAATTACGAAAGCACCCATGATTACGACGAATACCATTTTGACCTGGATGAGATCGAACATGACCCCTATGTGCTGATTTCCATGCTGACCGCACTCTGGGAGGGAGAATGGACGATTGATGAGGTAGGCGGTCTGCTTCAGACCATCTTCGACCGCCAGTACACGCTGACGGAGGATGTGCAGGTTGAAACCCGTTACAGAACAGAGACCCGCACCGGCTATTACACGGTTACAGACCCGGAGACCGGCGCGACCAGCATCGAGGAATACGAATATGAAGTGCAGGTTCCCTACGATTATTACATCTGTACGGTGACGTTGGAAAACTTCAATCTGTCCCATCTGCCGGTCTATCTGATGGATCAGGATCATCTGTCCCTGTATGCCTCCTATATGTCTACACTGGGCAACCGGCCCGATCTGTTCGCCGGTTCTTCCTACGTTGACCGCTATTACGGCGACCAGTACCGGTATGAAATCCCGGCAGGCGCGCTGGAGGATGAACAGTTTGCGGCCATGATTCAGGAAGCGGAAAAGTACCTGGGCTATCCGTATGTCTGGGGCGGCAGCTCGCCCAGCACCAGTTTTGACTGTTCCGGCTTTGTCAGCTGGGTCATCAATCACTGCGGTGTGGGCTGGAATGTGGGGCGGCTTGGCGCCGAAGGACTGCGCAATATCTGTTCCTATGTCTCTCCGGCCAACGCCAAGCCGGGCGACCTGATCTTCTTTGAGAAAACCTATGACACCTCCGGCGCGTCGCACGTCGGCATCTATGTGGGCAACAATATGATGATCCACTGCGGCGACCCCATCCAGTACACGAACATCGATACGAACTACTGGCAGCAGCACTTCCTGCAATTCGGAAGGCTGCCCAGCCCGTAAGAAAGGAGCAGTATGAACCCGAAAATTGAAAAGCTGAAGGCGGAGAGAAGCAGGAATACCGAAAAGATTTCCGACCTTCAGAACCGCAACCGCAAGCTCTCCGAGCAGATTACGAAGCTGGAGAACAACGACATCATCGGTATGGTGCGTGAGATCGGTATGACGCCGGAACAGCTTGCCGCGCTTCTGAGCGGCAAGGCTGCGGATTCGCCCGCAACCGATGAATATGAAGAAACGGAGGGATATGAACATGAGAACTAAAAGGATGCTTCGCAGGGGGCTGACCGCACTGGCGGCAGCGCTTGCCATGATGACGGCGCTGGCGGCTCCCGCCTTTGCCTACGCAGGTGATTCTGCGGAGGCTGCTGAACAGCAGTCCTCCGGCAGTCAGACTGCCGTTCAGACGGAAAAAATCGGAACGGTGACGACCAACGGCGGCAGGCTGAATCTGCGCGACGGAGCCAGCACCAGCTACAACATCATCGGTCAGCTTCCCTGCGGCGATACCGTCACGGTGATCGGCGAGGAAAACGGCTGGTACAAAGTCGTCGTGCCCGAAAAGGAGGGCTATGTGTACGGCGGATATCTGAATGTCAGCGAGGGTACGGTTGTTACCGGGGATAATGCCGATACCGGTTCGACCGGTACAGAGAGTTCCGGAGCCCCGCTGACGCCCGACGGCAACCTGGAGCTTGTGGATGACGTGTACCAGACTTCGGACGGAAAGCAGTTCATCACGGTGCAGTCCAAGAATGACAACACATTTTACATCGTCATCGACCGGGATAAGAACGGCGAAAACGTCTATTTTCTGAATCTGGTGGACGAGGCTGACCTGATGGCGCTGATGCAGGACGGCGAGGTCACGGTCAAATGCACCTGTACCGACCGCTGTGAAGCCGGCGATGTGGACCTGAACTGTCCGGTCTGCAAGACCAACCTGACGGAATGTACCGGAACGGTAAAGGAGGAACCGGAACCCACCGTCGTTCCGGAGGAGCCGGAAGAACCGGAGCCTGAAAAGAGCAGCTCCGCACCGCTGCTTCTCCTGCTGCTGATTGCCGGTCTGGGTGCGGGCGGCGCTGTGTACTGGTTCAAGTTCAGAAAGCAGAAGCCGGATACCAAGGGCCCCGATGATCTGGATGACTACGACTTCGGCGATGATGACGAAGATGATGAGGAAGAGTACGTCATCGAGGACGACCAGCCGGAGGAAACGGATGAAGTGTAATGGCGCAAACCGCATCTGCGCTAATCAGAGAAAGAGAGGATAATGATATGAAGCTTGTGATTACCGAAAAGCCCTCTGTGGCAAAATCCATTTCTGCCGTCCTTGGCGCTGACAAGCGCCGGGACGGTTATTGTGAAGGAGGAAATTATCTTGTTTCCTGGTGCTTCGGTCATCTGGCGGAGCTGGCTTCCGCTGAGGTATATGACGAGGCGTATGCCAGATGGAGCCGTGAACAGCTCCCCATCATTCCTGAAAGCTGGCAGTACAGCGTCGGGCGCGATAAGAAAAAGCAGCTGGATCTGCTGACGGAGCTGATGCGCCGTTCGGATGTGACGGAAATCATCAATGCCTGCGACGCGGGACGCGAGGGCGAGCTGATTTTCCGCACCGTCTATCTGCTGGCAGGCTGCGTGAAACCCGTGAAGCGCCTCTGGATTTCTTCCATGGAGGATACTGCAATCCGCGAGGGCTTTGAAAACCTGCGCGACGGCAGCGAGTACGACCATCTCTATGATGCAGCCCTTTGCAGAAGCAAGGCGGACTGGCTGGTAGGCATCAACGCCACACGGCTTTTCTCGGTGCTGTATCACCGCACGCTGAATGTCGGGCGCGTGGTGTCGCCTACGCTGGCGCTGCTGGTACAGCGGGAAGCGGAAATCAAGGCATTTCAGCCGGAGCCCTTTTATACGGTGAAGCTGGATGCCGGCGATTTTACGGCAGTCAGTGAAAAGATGAAAAACAAGCCGGATGCGGAAAATCTGAAATCCGCCTGTGCAGGCGCGTCGGCGGTGATCCGCAGCGTGGAGCAGAAGGAAAAATCCGAAAAAGCTCCGGCGCTCTATGACCTGACAACGCTCCAGAGAGATGCAAACCGCATCCTGGGCTTCACCGCCCAGCAGACGCTGGATTATCTTCAGTCCCTGTATGAGAAAAAGCTCTGCACCTATCCGCGAACCGACAGCCGCTACCTGACGGACGATATGGAAAGCGGGGTTCCGGCCGTCGCTGCCTGCGCCGCCGGGATTCTCGGCGTATCGGTCGGGGATGTGTTTGCAAAACAGGTCTGCGACAGCCATAAGGTTTCCGATCACCATGCCGTCATTCCCACGATGGCTGCCGGAGAAGCTGAACTGTCTGCTCTGACAGCCGGAGAGCGCGAGGTGCTGAAGCTGGTTGCCCGTCAGGTGCTGATGGCGGTCAGTGCGCCGTACTCCTATCTGGAAACGGTAGTAACCGTCGAATGCGGCGGACAGGTATTCACCGCAAAGGGCAAAACGGTGCTGAACGCCGGCTGGAAAAGCTATGCGGCGGGCGAACAGAAGGAAAAGGTGCTCCCTCCGATGAGGGAAGGACAGTCCATTGACGGTTTTGCTGTTTCGCTGGAGGAAGGAAAGACAAAACCGCCTGCCCGATACACCGAGGATACGCTGCTTTCCGCCATGGAAAATGCGGGGGCAAGGGAAATGCCGGATGACGCTGAGCGCAAGGGATTGGGCACACCCGCCACCCGCGCCGGGATTCTGGAGAAGCTGGTTTCCTCCGGTTTTGTGGAGCGAAAGAAGAACAAAAAGGCGGTCAGTCTGGTTCCGCAGGACATTGGCATCTCCCTGATCACGGTGCTTCCGGAGCAGCTCCAGTCTCCGCTTCTGACTGCGGAATGGGAGAACATGCTGAAGGAGATCGAGCGCGGCGAGCTCTCCTCGGAGGCGTTTATGGCGCAGATCAGCCGCATGGTTTCCGAGCTGGTGCGCGACTACGAACCCGTAAGCGGTGCGGAGATTCTGTTCCCGTCCGGACGACCGGTGGTCGGAAAATGCCCCCGCTGCGGCGGTCCGGTTACGGAGAGCAAGACCGGCTTTTTCTGTGAGCACCGCGACTGCCGCTTCGGACTCTGGAAGGACAACCGCTATCTGTCCGCAAAGCACATCATTCTGACAAAAAAGATGGCGGAGGCGCTTCTGAAGGATGGCAGAACCTTTGTCAGCGGCATGTACTCCGAAAAGACCGGCAAAAGCTATTCTGCATACCTCGTACTGACGGACGATGGGCAGAAATCCAGCTATGCACTGGAGTTTGACAGGGAGAAAACCGGCGCATGAAGCTGAGCCCCGCAGAACGCGAAACAATTATCCTGTTTTCCGATGCAGACGATACCGCCAGCGTCTACACCTATGACAGGAGGCTGCTTAAAAAGCTGGATGCTCTTTGTAGAAAATGTCCGGAAGAAGTGTATGAGGAGAAAACACGCTCCTCTGCCGGTGCGAAAAGCTATATTGTGCCGAAAAGCTGCGTTTCCGTCCGCGAGCCGTTTTCCAGAGCGCGGCGCGAGGCGGCAAGCAGGCGCGCAAAGGAGGCCGGTACCGTCCCGCCGGACAGAAGCAAAGGCCGTAATTCGGATGAATAATACAGGGAGATGGGCGCAGGGCTTCTGCTCTGCGCCCTGTTTCCCGGAAAGGATGGTATATGGCAGAAAAACAGAGCAGCCGGGACAGGCTGAAGGAGATCACGGCGAGTATTGAGGACGGCATCAAGGAGCTGTTCCAGTCGGAGACCTATGCGCAGTATCTTCAGACCATGAGCCGGTTTCACCATTACAGCGTAAACAATCAGGTGCTGATCCATATGCAGAAGCCGGACGCCACGCTGGTGGCAGGCTTCAACAAATGGAAGAATCAGTTCGGAAGAAATGTCATCAAGGGAGAACACGGCATTAAAATCATTGCTCCAACTCCCTTCAAAAAGAAGATCGAGCAGGAAAAGCTCGACCCGGATACGCAGCTTCCCATGCTGGACGCGGACGGGAAAATCATTACGGAGGAAAAGACGATCCAGATTCCCATGTACAAGCCAGTGACGGTGTTTGATGTCTCGCAGACTGAGGGCAAGCCTCTGCCCCAGCTGGCACATGACCTGTCGGGCAATGTGGCGAATTACGATGTGTTCATGGAAGCACTGAGGCGTTCTTCTCCAGTTCCTATTTCCATAGAAGTGATGCGCGGAGGCATGGATGGCTACTTTGACCTAGAGCATCAGGATATCGCCATTCGCAAAGGCATGAGCGAGGTACAGACGGTCTCTGCGGTCATTCATGAGATGGCGCACGCGCTGCTTCACAATCAAAAGACAGCGGATGAACCTGCGCCGAGCTGGAATGTGGTTATGGTCAGCGAAGGAGGAACAAAGCGTACACTCAGTTCCGGTTTTGAGACTGAGGAAGAAGCGGAAAAATTCGCTGAGTCGGAGGACTGGCGCTATGTAGATGAGAATGAATTTGAGTGGCGTCTGGAAGTTGAGGAAGTATCCCCCGAAGTAAAGGTACAGGAACTCTCCCGCAGTACCGAAGAAGTGCAGGCAGAAAGTATCTCCTATGCGGTGTGCGCCTATTACGGCATCGCCACCGGCGACAACAGCTTCGGCTATATCGCGTCCTGGTCAAAGGATAAAACACTGCCGGAGCTGCGGGAAAGTCTGGAGGTAATCAGCAGGACCGCAGACGGCCTTATCAACGATATTGACCGCCACTATGCGGAAATCCTGAAAGAGCGCGAGGCGGAGCTGATTGCTGCTGAACCTGCCATGGCGATGGAGCGCCTTTATGTCGTGGATGAGCGGTATCTTCACGTTCAGCGCACGGACACCGGTGTGGATTACACGATTTACGATAAGGCATCCATGAAGGAAATCGACGGCGGTCAGCTGGATATGGAGATCAGCACGCTGGCTGAATCGGCGCTGGAAATCTGCAACTCCCACGGAATCGGGCAGAACGCCCCGCTTCAGGTTGCGGATATCGGAATACTGGATGAGTTGCAGGCTGCGCAGGATGCAGCGATTGCCATCGAGCCGCCTGTGCAGGAGAACCCGGAGCCGGAAACGGATATTCCGCCTGACCCGGCGATTTCCGTGGAGGCGCGGAATGCCTACGGCTATACGGATGATGCGATGCTCCCGCTGACAAAAGAGCGCGCCATGGAGCTGTTTGAACGCGATGTGCCGGTATATCTTCTTTATGGGGACAATACCGAGGCAATGGCTTTTGAACAGACAGAGATTCTGAACCACGACGGCATCTTCGGCATTGACCGCGCAGACTGGGAGGCGGTAAAGGAGCAGTTTCCCGTCATCACGGAAAACAGATGGCAGAAAGCCTTCCAACAGAATCCGGCAGACAGTTACTGCATTTATCAGCTCCGCAGAGATCCGGAACTGGCAGAGCTTCGCTTTATGAATTCTCATTATCTCCGGGAACATGGGCTTGAGCCTGCATTTGACCATTACGAGGCAGTCTATTCTGGGGCGCTCCCGTCTGACGGCAGTACAGAAGCCCGTCTGGATGATCTGTACATGAAATTCAACACCGCCCACCCGCAGGATTATACCGGCCACAGCCTGTCCGTCAGCGACATTGTTGTGCTGAGGCAGCATGGTGCGGTAAGCTCTCATTATGTGGACAGCGTGGGCTTTGTTCAGCTTCCGGCGTTCCTGCCGGACAATTACCTGAAAAATGCAGAAATATCCGTGGAAGATGATTATGGGATGATCGACGGCATCATCAACAACGGTTCAAAGGAACAGCCGGATGTCAAGCCCAAGGCTCCCGATTTATCGGCGCTGTTTGAAGCGGCCAGACAGGTCGTTCAGGAAGATAAGCAAGCTCCTGAACCGGGCAAAAAGCCTTCCGTTCTTGCCATGCTCCATGCACCCGCGCCGCCCAGAAGCGAAAAGAGCGCGCAGACAAAAAGCGCAGAAAGGGATATGATATGACGAATTTCACTAATGACGAGATGAATCTGATGTGTATCTACAGCGCCGGCAGCAGCCGTGCCGGTCTGATGCAGAAACTCACGGAAATGAAGAAGCACCTGGAATGCGATGAGGTCCAGCTGTTGTCGCTGACCGAATCAACTCTTAGAAAACTGGGAACAATGACCGATGAGGAGTTCGGGCAGCTGGAGCTCTACCCTGATTTCGATATCTGATTCTATTCCGAAAAAAGGTGCAGACGCACCCAATTTCGGAATACGGCTTTGTTTCTATTTCGGATTTTTGCGGTTTACTGCAAAAATCTGAAACAGGATGGTTCTAAAGCAAAATATGTGTAGGAAGAAAGCGTTCGTGTGATACGGGCGCTCTTTTCTTTTGAAAGGAGACGTGATCTATGGCAAGCAAATTGCAGGAGTACCGAAGAATGTCGGAAGAAGCGCAGCGGCAGCTGACTGGAAGCCTGGAGCGCTGGCAGTCCTTCCTCGCCACCGCGTCGAGGCTGTACAAATACCCGTATCACGAGCAGGTCATGATCCATGCCCAGCGCCCGGACGCCACCGCCTGTGCGGAGTTCGACGTCTGGAACAATACGATGCGCCGGTATGTGCGGCGCGGTTCCAAGGGCATCGCGCTTATCGATACCAGCGGCGACCGCGAGCGACTGCGCTATGTGTTTGATGTTTCGGACACCGGTACCCGGCCCAATTCCAGAAGCCTGAACCTGTGGGAACTGCGTGAGGAGCATATTCCTGCCGTGTCTTCCATGCTGGAGAAAAACTATGGCGTTCCGGCAGGCGAAAACTTTGCCGATCAGCTGGAGACAGTGGCTTCTCAGCTGGCGCGGGAATACTGGGAGGACAACCGCAGGGATATCCTCGGCATCCTTGAGGATTCTTTTCTGGAAGAGTATGATGAATTCAACGTAGGAGTGGCCTTCCGGAATGCCGCCGAGGTCAGTATCAGCTATTCTCTGATGCTGCGCTGCGGTCTGGAGCCGGAAAACTACTTTGAACACGAAGACTTTATGAGCGTTTTCGATTTCAACACCCCGGAAACGGCGGGCGCGCTGGGAACGGCGGTCAGCGGCATCAATCAGCAGGTGCTGCGGGAAATCGGGGCGACCATCCGAAACTATGAACGCGAACAGATCGCGGAAAGGAGCATGGCATATGGAAATGACGTACAGGCAGAACGGGGATTATCTGATCCCGGACATCAGACTGAGCGAACAGGAGGAGACACCCATCGGGAAGTACGGTCAGATGCGGAAACAGTATCTGAAGGAACATCGCCCGATTCTCTGGAACCGTCTGGTGCTGTCGGAGCAGCTGTATCCGCACCTTCGGGAGATCGACGGGACGGCGCACCGGAGGCTGGACGAGCTGATGCCGCAGATGGCGAAGCAGGCCGGCGTGACGGAGGAGCTGAAGCGCAGAGACCCGCTGAAATGGTCGGGCATGATGAATACGCTGAAGGCACAGGCCGAGGAGATCATTCTGAACGAGCTGGTGTACAATTAACAGCCGGTGAGCCGGAATCTCCGGAAGAACTGAATAACGGATATCCTGCCGGGGCAGAGTTTGAACAGCTCTCCATGAACCTTTTCCTCTCGGAACAGGAGCAGATATCCCAAATTGATGAAGCGGATCGCACAACCGAAGTGCTGTCCGCTTTTTCTTTTTCCCAGTCGGAAATCGACGATATGCTCCGTTTCGGCAGCAACACAGGCCACGCAAGAGAGCATATCGCGGATGCGTTCCAGAAGCAGAAGCCGATTGAGGAAATCTCGGTGCTGCTGCAAAGGGAATTCCATGGCGGCTACGGCATCCGGGGCGAACACGGCGATTATGCCGCGTGGTATGACGGGGATGGCATTCATCTGCACAAAGGCCGTGAGGCCAGATACGCCGCTGATTCTCAGGTCATTCCATGGGAGGCTGCGGCAGAAAGAATCGGCCAACTGCTGGAAGAAGGCAGCTTTGCTACCAATGTGGAGCTCGCCGAGGCCGGCGGACGTGTCCGCTCTGAGCTTGCGCAGAGTCTGCTCTATCTGAAGCATGACCTGAGTGAGGAAGCAAACCGGGTGGGCTGCTTCTCCTCCATGAATGATCTTCCTGCCGGTTATCCGGACGCCACCGCAGCGCTTGCGGAAAAGATGGCGGACAGCGCTTTTGCCGATACGCTTCGCGGCGAATTTCTGGCATTCCTAAATGACTATGCGGAAAACAGAGACCTTCTGCGCTTTCATTATCACCGGATGGATGAGCTGTGGCAGGGAGTCAGGGACATCTCCGCTGAGCGCCGGGGATATCCGGACGGGCCTGCCGAACTTGCAGAGCCGCAGAGCTTTATTACCGAGGATGAGATCAGCGAAGCACTTGCAGGCGGCAGCTCTGTAGAGGGCGGCAAGGGCAGAATCTACGCCTATTTTACCGCAGACCACACCATGAAGGAGAAAGCGGATTTTCTGAAGCAGGAATACGGCATCGGCGGGCGCTCTCATGCGCTGTCCGGAGCAGACCATTCCTCCGAAGATCACAGTGCCAAGGGCATCCGGCTGACCAAAGGCGGATGTGCCTCTGTAGAGCTGAACTGGACGAAGGTTGCCGAGCGTATCTCCTCCCTCATCCGGAAGGACAGGTACTTCACCCAGGAGCAGAAGGATACCTATGCGCGGATGCACGATGAACCGGAAATCTCTGAACCTGAAGAACCTGCGCAGGAGGAACCTCCTGTCATAGAAGAATCCGCGTCCGAGCCGATTAAGCAGCCTGTTTCTGAACCGACTGCTGCGCCGGAGCCTGTCACAGCCGATGAAATCAGCGATGCACTCATCCGCTGGAACGGCAGTTTTGAAAGCAAGGCCCGTGTCAACGACTATATGCAGGTGCATGGGAGGGAGCGCGGAGCTGCCGCATGGCTGAAAGATGAGTTCGGCGGTGCGGATAGCTTTTCCGTTGTTACCAACCATGGAATGCTGGAATTGCCGTGGGCGAAAGTGCAGCGTCAGTTGGGGATTCTGGTGAATGACGGACGCTTCTTTACCGAGGCCGACCGGATGCTAGCGCAGGCGGAACAGATTGCTGCCCAGAGTGAGGTCGAATCTTATGAACGCTTCGCTGTCATTGAAACGGACGATGGCTACGGCATCTGGGACGATCTGCACGACGGCCTCTATGTGGATGAGGAAGGTGTGACTGCCGACTTCGATTCCGAGTGGGTGGCAGAGAACTATCTGATCGAACTAAAAGAGAAAATTGCCCAGCGGGAAGCTGCCGAATGGGAGTATGTGGAGCAATCCAAATATGAGGCGCAGACCGAGGAAAACGATGCGGCGGATATGCAGGCGGGTATCGCTTCGCCGGAGAAAACTGAACCTGCGGAAATGGAGTCTGTACCCCATTTTCAGGACGATAACGACCTGATCGGCGCGGAACTGACACTGGACGGCAGGCGCTTTGCGGTGGATGAGGTCAGGGATGGCCGCGCCTCCCTGCGGGACATTACATTCCAGAACGGAACCGGTTTTCCCATTTTCCGCAATGAACCGGTTGAGACCGTGCGCGGGATTCTCTTCCCGGAAAAGACGACGGTGCCCCAGGTGAATCTGGAAGCCGAACTGACCGAGGCAGAGCTTGCCCTGATGCGCCCGCAGCTGGACGCGGCAGGGATTGACTACCTGGTTGCCAATGCCGGGTACAACAGACGGACCATCAGCTTTTCCTCCCAGCATTATCGGGAAGTACAGGATATGCTGGATGCGCTGCCTGAGGAACTGGAACAGCCTCGCTTTACCGTGGAGCTGACTTCCGATGCTTTTGAAGAGCCGTTCATCATCCGGGATAATTCCGTGCCGGAGGGACGGGACGGCCAGTATTATGATGTGGGCGGCATCTATCAGACGTTTCGTTCAGAGCAGGAGGCGCAGAAATACGCCGACAGGCTGAATGGCAAGGAAACATTTGAACAGCCGCAGATGACTTCCGAGACCGAGGCAGTTTACCCCGGCGAGCAGACCGGACTTCCCTATGACATCGTTACAGAACGGTTGCACACAGAGCCGGAGCATACGCCGCCCGAACCGGAGGTCAGCACAGATGATGCTATCGATGCAAATCCGGTTTCCGTACAGATCGGCGGCGAGTGGAAGACATTTCCCAACACCGGTGCGGCAGAACAGGCGATGTATGAGGAATACAGGGCGCAGACGCATAGGAACGCGCAGAACTTCCGCATCACGGATTCCGACCTGGGCACAGGCGGTGCCAAGACCAAGTATCAGGCAAACATCAGCGCCATCCGGCTGCTGAAACAGCTGGAAGCCGAAGGACTTCAGGCTATCCCGGAGCAGCAGGAAGTGCTCTCCCGGTATGTGGGCTGGGGCGGTCTGGCGGACGCCTTTGACCCGGATAAGGAAAACTGGCGTGCGGAATATGCGGAACTGAAGGAACTGCTCACACCGGAGGAATACGAGGCCGCAAGAGCCTCCACGCTGAACGCCCACTACACCAGTCCCACCGTCATTCATGCCATGTATGAGGCGCTGGAGAATATGGGCTTTGAATCGGGCAACATTCTGGAACCCAGCATGGGCGTCGGGAACTTCTTCGGCTGCCTGCCCGAGTCCATGCAGAACAGCAGGCTTTACGGTGTGGAGCTGGACAGCATCACCGGACGGATTGCAAAGCAGCTTTACCCCAAAGCAGACATTACCGTGGCAGGATTTGAAACCACCGACAGACGGGATTTTTATGACGTTGCCATCGGCAACGTGCCGTTCGGACAGTATCAGGTCAATGACCGGGCTTACAACAGGCTCGGTTTTTCTATTCATGACTATTTCTTTGCCAAGACGCTCGATCAGGTACG
>ERZ791625.1107-NODE-1107-length-14871-cov-10.291509_pt1 | contig 14871 bp, 9 predicted proteins | sample MGYA00510267_ERZ791625 | MGnify/ENA primary metagenome ERZ791625 (study PRJEB30046, sample SAMN00715229) | human gut metagenome | study: EMG produced TPA metagenomics assembly of the A metagenome-wide association study of gut microbiota in type 2...
ACTTCCTCGCGCTTCGCGCTCAGGGCGCCACGTCGCTTCGCTCCTCGCAATGACAAGCCTGATCGCCTCGTGCCGCAGGCAAATGCCCAAACCGGGCGTCCGGGACGGGAGAATTTTGAAATTTGTCACAAATTTTTCATTTTTTCCTCTTGACTTTCTTCCGGAAATGGGTATTATATAGGGTGTTAGCACTCATATGAATTGAGTGCTAAATTCAAGCCCGTAATCAAAGATGGGAGACCATCAGACATTATATTGGAGGTTAGCATCATGAAACTGGTACCCCTTGCAGATCGTGTTCTGCTCAAGCCTGTGGAAGCCATGGAGACCACCGCTTCCGGCATTATCCTCTCCACCGCTACGAAGGAAAAGCCCGTTGTTTCCGAAGTCGTGGCAGTCGGCCCCGGCGGTGTCGTGGACGGAAACGAGGTCAAGATGGTCGTGAAGCCCGGCGACAAGGTCGTCGTCGCGAAGTATGCTGGCACCGAGGTCAAGGTCGAGGATGTGGAGTATTCCATCGTCCGCCAGTCCGAGATCCTCGCGATCGTAGAATAATTCAGGAGGCTTAAAATATCATGGCAAAAATGATCGAATTCGGCGAAGACGCCCGCAAGAAGCTGCAGTCCGGCATCGACCAGCTCGCAGATACCGTCAAGGTCACCCTCGGTCCGAAGGGCCGCAACGTCGTCCTTGCGAAGAAATATGGTTCCCCGCTCATCACGAACGACGGCGTGACGATCGCCAAGGAAGTCGAGCTCGAGGATCCGTTTGAGAACATGGGCGCTCAGCTCGTCCGTGAAGTCGCTACGAAGACGAACGACGTCGCAGGCGACGGCACCACCACCGCTACCCTGCTGGCACAGGCCATCATCCGCGAGGGCCTGAAGAACGTCAGCGCCGGTGCGAACCCCATGGTCATGCGCAAGGGCATGCAGAAGGCCGTTGACGCCGCCATCGAGGCCATCAAGGCCAACTCGCAGGCCGTGAACGGCAGCGCAGACATCGCCCGTGTCGGCACCGTCTCCTCCGGCGACGAAGAGATCGGCAAGCTGATCGCCGAGGCCATGGAGAAGGTCTCCCACGACGGCGTCATCACCGTGGAGGAGTCCAAGACCGCCGAGACCTATTCCGAGGTGGTTGAGGGCATGCAGTTTGACCGGGGCTATATCACCCCCTATATGGTCACCGACACTGAGAAGATGGAGGCCGTTCTGGACGACGCCCTGATTCTCATTACCGACAAGAAGATCTCCAACATTCAGGAGCTGCTGCCCATCCTGGAGCAGGTGGTGCAGTCCGGCAAGAAGCTGCTGGTCATCGCTGAGGACGTGGAGGGCGAGGCCCTGTCCACCCTGATTGTCAACAAGCTGCGCGGCACCCTGAATGTGGTGTGCGTCAAGGCCCCCGGCTTCGGCGACCGCCGCAAGGAGATGCTGCAGGATATTGCTACCCTGACCGGCGGCACGGTTGTCTCTGCAGACCTCGGCTACGAGCTGAAGGACGCTACCGTTGACATGCTGGGTCATGCCCGTCAGGTCAAGGTCACCAAGGAGAACACCACCATCGTGGGCGGCGCTGGCGACAAGGACGCTATCGCATCCCGCATCGGTCAGATCCGCAACCAGATCGAGGCCGCTACCAGCGACTTCGACCGCGAGAAGCTGCAGGAGCGTCTGGCAAAGCTGGCTGGCGGCGTGGCTGTCATCAAGGTCGGCGCTGCTACTGAGGTCGAGATGAAAGACAAGAAGCTCCGCATCGAGGATGCTCTGAACGCAACCAAGGCTGCTGTTCAGGAAGGCGTCGTTGCTGGCGGCGGCACTGCTCCCATCAACGCCATCCCCGCTGTCCGTGAGCTGTGCGATACGCTGGAAGGCGACGAGCGCACCGGCGCTAAGATCGTCCTGAAGGCTCTGGAAGCTCCTCTGCGCCAGATCGCCAAGAATGCTGGCCTCGAGGGCAGCGTCATCATCGACAAGATCATCTCTGCCAACAAGCCCAACTACGGCTTTGACGCTCAGAATGAAGTCTACGTCGAGGATATGATCGCCGCCGGCATCGTTGACCCGACCAAGGTCACCCGCTCCGCTCTGGAGAACGCAGCATCCGTCGCTGAGATGGTTCTGACCACCGAGAGCCTCGTGGCCGATCTGCCCGAACCCCCGGCTGCTCCTGCTGCCGCTGGCGGTGACATGGGCGGTATGGGCGGCATGTACTAATAACTGCCTAAAAACCGCATGAATCCTTGATTTTTGGAGCGCGCAAAAGCGGATTTACGCCAAACTTACGCCACTTACGCCAAAAATCAAAGCGCACTATAGGGTAACAAAATCGGCACTCGCTGAAAAGCGGGTGCCGATTTTTTGCGTCCGGGAGTTTTGAAGACTCATGAACCCGCTGGTGGTTTCTGCGAGCGGCAGACTGTCAGCGGCTTTATTGTTGACGAAAAACAAAGGTAGGGATACAATAATAAAAAAGGATGTAAAACCGGAAGGGAGCGTGCCGCCGTGGAAAACCAGAGGGATTTCTGCACAGAATGCCGCAGAGAAACAAACTACACCCTGAAGAAAATCAAAATCAACCAGACCATCCGGGAAAAGGAATATACTTTTGAGATTACGGCTGCTTTCTGCAACAAATGCGGCGGCGAAATGGGGATTCCTGGTCTGCTGGACTACAACATGAAGGAGATTGACGAGCAGTACCGCTACTCAAATATACTGCAACGATTGGAATGTTACTATGGCTAAATCGTGAAACGAAATGGAGGTTATCTTGATGGACACAAATGCTAAACGTTATCTTGAACTTATTAGCCAGCATTTACAGGAACACCATGCGGCTCTTTTTGTTGGGTCGGGATTCAGTCTTAATGCTGATAAAGTAACATCTGATGTTCCAGACATTCCATTGTGGGCTGGGTTAGCCCAAAAATTCAAAGAAAAGCTAGGAGATTCTGATCAAAACGACCCTCTCGCATTGGCCGAGAGTGTGGAAATTGCGTATGGCCGTAGTGAATTAGATCATCTACTTTTAGACAGTATAAAAGATGCCGATTATCGTCCCTCACCTTTGTATGAAAAACTTTTGCGGCTGCCTTGGAGCGATGTTTTTACAACGAATTATGATACGCTTCTTGAACGTGCTGGGGAAAATCTTGTAGAGAAAACATTTACGCTGGTAACCAACAAGAATGATCTTGTGGGCAGTTCTGGTGCAACAAGACTTATTAAACTTCACGGTTCGTTTCCTTCGCAACGACCTTTTATTATTACAGCAGAGGACTATCGGACATACCCTCAAAAATTTGCTCCGTTTGTAAACACTGTGCAGCAGTCATTGTTGGAAAATACTCTCTGTATGATTGGATTTTCGGGGAATGATCCTAATTTCAATAAATGGATTGGCTGGATCCGTGATAATCTTGGTGCAGAGAATGCGCCTTATTTGTATTTATTAAGCCATGAATCTGTTTCGGACGTTCGGCGGGAGTGGTTACATAGGCGGAATATTATTGTCGTTGACCTATCCGAGATTTTTTCTGCCGAGACTCCGTATGATATCTATGAGAAGGCTTTGGATTATCTTTGGAATGCGTATAGTGAATTCCGTGTAACTGGGCAGAATTGGAAAATACGTCATTTTTTTGACGAAAAGTTGGATCGGACATCTTCTATTAAAGAAGCAATTCCGGTGTTACGAAAAAATCATGATAGCTGTCCCAAAGTATTGACTCTTTCTGCTTCAAATAGAATAAAGCTGCGACATCTTCTATCTACAGCTCATGCGATTTTGGCTCACCATTGCGCACAAAAAGATGCTGATACAGAAAATGAGATGGCTTATCTGTATGAATATAACTGGTTGAACGAAAAGACTTTGATGCCTCTTTTGGATTCGGATATCGATTTGTATCAAAAAGTTCTTGCCAGAAATTCTGATATACGCAGTTCTGAAAAATGCGCTATTCTTTTATCGTTACTCCGTTCTTTTCGAGAATATGGTGACGAAGAAAAATGGAATATAAAGTATGTAGAGTTGGTTGCCATGAAAGCATATTTTACGGCAGAACAACAGGAACAAATTCGATGGGAAGAATGTTTACATTCTCTTTTTCGCTACGAATTTCAGAAATTGAAACAACAATTGAAAAAATGGCACGTTTCACCGGATCAAACTTTATGGGCGTTACGTAAATCAGGACTGTGCGCCGAAGTTGGTGAGTATGATGTGGCACTTTCACTTTTGCAAAATTCTCTTTCCAATTTGCGGCAGCGCATTTCACATCAGACTAGACCGGATACTTTCCTTGTATCATTAGAGAGACCTATGATGAAATTGCAAAGCTATATTTCAGAAATTCGCCCTTCGGATGCAGAAGAAAAGAATATCACATTCGTAGATGAGCATCGCCGAACAGTCCATAGGCAATATGAGGTAGATTGGGCTGATGAAAATAAATATTTCACATCAAGGTTAGAAGCACACTGGGTTCCTTTTCAAACACATGAAACCAAACCGCGTTTTGACTTTGGAGTGAATTCATCTACGACACACTATGGAGGAGAAGATAAAGAAAGAATAGCTGCTTTTACTTTTCTTCAATTCCGTGAGGAAACAGGCATACCATTTCGTCTTGAAAATTATGTGGACGGCGCAAAGGCAGCTTGTGGAGCCGCAGAACGCATTGCGCTATATTGTCCGCTATGGGCTATTTTGACCGTTGTAAGGGCTGGTGAAGAAAAGTTTATAGAAAATGCGCTTACACGTGGTGTTCTCAGTACATGGACCCCCAAAGAAACAGATGAATGCTGCCAATTTTATATAGATGCAGTTTTACGTACGGAATTAGAATTTACCAACCATAAGACCGCTGGCGGTAATACTTTTGTGACAAAAGCAGCTACAGTTCTTTTGGAGGCACTATCTGAACTGTGTTCTAAATGTTCGGATGAAATGATGGTGCAACTTCTGGACTTTTTGAAGAAATTATACTCTTCTCCTCAAAAAGATCATTATTTGCAAGCTGCATCACTTGTAAAAAGGCTGATTCCTTTTTATCCTGTTGGGTTGCATCGTGAACTGCTTTTGCAGTTGTTAACTTTTCCTCTGCCGAATCTAGAACGACTTAGGATTCATCGTGATTTGCTGGATCCATTTGGAGTGCTTTTAGCACGATCAAAAGGATTCAAAGTTGAATCGGAAAAGTCCTGCCAGGAAATTGAACAGTTAATTATTTTGTCTCAATCGCATGATAATGGCTTAAGTGCTTTAAACCGGTTGCTCTATTGTGGAGAACAGGGACTGCTGACATCTGATCAGAAAAAATGGTTGGGAGATTTTATCTGGAAGGATGGGAAACCACATCTTCCTGAAAATTGGCTGGATACTGTTTGCCTGCATTTCCCGTCCCAGCGTGAGAGAGACGAAATTCAATACCTTTGTCAGTCTATTACAAATAAGATTGAGGAAAACACATCTGGGGTGATTTGTTTCCCGGGTGATAATGATATTTTTAATGAACTTGTAAATGTTTCTTTTTTCCGTGCAGATGAGTTTACATCAGAGGAAACAAGCCGGATTCTTGAAGCTAGCAAGGAACGAATAGCGGATCTTTCTGATAATATCAGTCGTGGAATTGATGCATTTGGCGATGAAGGGGCATTTGTTTCTCAAATATATCAGATATTGCATGCTCTTTGGATTTTTACTACTCTTCGTTCACAATGGACTCCGACAGAAAAAGACTGTACAGTATTGACAGCAATTCTAACTCAATGTGACACACATCATATCAGTCATCATGGTATAAAACGATACTGGTCAATACTCCTGAAACAGGATTTTGAATCCCAAAAAGACTTAGAGCGGTCTTTGCGATCTGCTGATACCAAACGTGCGCACAGCTGCTATAATGTCCTTGCAACAACAATATGTCATCCGGATAAAATGCTGCTTCCGGATGATGAACTTTGCACAGGATTAGAAATTGCTGCCCAGCAAATTGCCTGGGGCGTTCCAAAGCAACTGGCAGCTGCGTTACAAACGGCTTCCTTTGCAGCAGAAGATCGTCCTGATCTATTAACGACACACTCGATGGAACTTATACTGACAGGTCTTTCTCAGCTATTGGAACAAACTCGAATTTCTTCGGACGATACAGTGGCAACGGCATCAGAGAAGGGCGACATTCGTCGATGGGCTGTGATTCTTGCAACAAAAATAGATACTGGAAAAATTTCTAAAGATGGACAAGAAATTTTAAAAGATTGGCGTGCTGTTAGCCAAGATAAGGACGAGTTCGCCGAAATCAGGAATGGCCAGCGATAATGAATCAAAGTGTCCATGTCTGGATGTGAGAATTTCTTACCTGAACTCTAAAATGGCGGGATTGTTCTAAATGGCAACAGCCGCCCAGCATGACCAAAGCGGTCAACTGCTGGGCGGCTGTTGTTGTACTTATAGCTATACTTACGCCAGATGGAGCTTCTCTTTCAGCGCATCCTGAAGGACGCCGGAAAAGTTGATGTGTGCCGATTCGGCGGCATCGTTGAGCCAGCCGGGAATGGAAAGGGTTTTCTTTACGGGTCTGTACCGCTTTTCGTACTCTTCCATATCGAAAGGCACCATCACCACAAAATCTTCCGGGTCAACATGGAGTGCAGAAGGGACAGAAGGCTCCGGGCAGACTTTGCAATCTTCCAGCATAAGGCCGATGGCATCCTGTGCCATGCGGACGGCTTCGTCCATGGTATCGCCTTGGGTGAAGCAGCCCTCAATATCGGGGATATCAACAGAGTACCCGCTTTTTTCCGGGTGAAAAATTGCGGGATAGAAAATAGCATTCATAATGTGACCTCACCTTTTATAATTCAACAAACAATCAATGTGCCTTCATTTAACAGGCCTACATTATTGGTTGGAAATTGTAGAATAGTCTATGCAGTGCTTCGCAGTTTCAGAATATGAAGTCTACAATCATCATATTCTTACTTTTTGAGTCCGGCTAATTTGAGAATGTTTTTCTCGGTACCGGGCTTCAGATCCTTTACGTGAAATGGAACGACAGTGGTTTTGTTGGTAGTTGGGTTATGGTACTTGTAGTGTGACCCATTTGCACTGACTAAAACAAAGCCGTTCTGCTCCAGCAAGCGAATCATTTGCTTGGGAGTCATCGGCATGGCGGGTGCCCCTCCTTTCTTTCAGGATTACAGTTTTATTGTATACGTATTTTACGTATTTGTCAAGAGGGCAAATAAGCCGCCCAGCGACCTTACGGTCTCGCTGGGCGGCTTATTTTTTGCGTTTCCAGAGCAGATATTCTTCGTAGCGGTGCATCTCGTTCTGTTCTTCTTCGGTCAGGCGCTGGCGCTGCTTGCGGGCTTCGTCGGAGGGGTCGATGTCGGTCAGACCCAGTAGGTAGTCGGCAGAGGTGCCATAACGCTTGCAGAGTGCAATCAAAACTTCATGGCTGGGAGATGCTTTGTCGCGTTCCCATGTGCGGACGGTAGGCACTGAAACATGAAATGCTTTTGCTAAATCTTCTTGCGTTTCACCGTTTAATTTGCGTAATTCCGCGAGCCGTTCGCCAATCATCCTAATCCCTGCCTTTCTTTGCTATCAGTATAAATAATATTGTCGCTTTTGACAAAAACCGATAATCCCGTTGTCAGTTTTGCTTAAAAGTGATAATATTATTATCATAATAGTGCGAAAGTGATAAGAATACTGACACTTCCGCCACAACGCTAAGGCAAAGCGAGGGAATCCCCGTTGGAACAACTGATCGACTTTCACGCACCGGAAGTGCAGGCGGTGCTGGATACGCTACTAAAAGATAAATCTACCGGTAAAAACATCATCTGGGCCACCGACCCGCCGGAGGAACTGCAAACGGTGATGTACGAACCTGTCACGGATAGATCTCAGATCACCACCCAGCAGCTCGGGCTGACCCACTACGAGGTGGTGCTGCCCCGGATGATGAAGCAGACCGACACCCAGCAGCAGCGCACCCGCAAAAAAGGCGAGGTGTTCAGCCCGGCATGGGTCTGCAACAAGATGAACAACGCACTAGATGCCGACTGGTTCCGTGGGCAGGGGGCAGGGGAGAGTGCCGGGCAGTTCACGGTGGAGCTGCCCCAAGGCTGGCAGACGGTGGAAACGCCGGTGCAGTTCCCGGCGTGCAAGGGCAGGACCCCGGCATGGGTGCAGTATGTGCAGAGCCGCCGCTTGGAGGTGACCTGCGGCGAAGCTCCCTTTCTGGCGTCCCGCTACGATGCCGCCACCGGCGAGATGATCCCGGTAGCCCGGCGCATTGGCATTCTGGACCGCAAGCTGCGTGCGGTAAGCGAGAACGCCGCCACAGAGGACGAGTGGCGCAAATATGCCACCCATGCGGTGCAGTCCACCTACGGCTACGAGTATCAGGGCGATAATCTTTTGTTGGCGCGGGTCAACCTGCTGCTGACTTATGCAGAGTATCTGCAAGTCCGCTGGCAGCGCAAACCCACAAAAGAAGAGTTACAGCCTATCGCCAACATCATCAGCTGGAACCTGTGGCAGATGGACGGCCTGCGCCTGTCCGTGCCCGGCGGAAAGCCCCAGCCGGAGGCAGAACAGCTTGATCTCTTTTCTATGTTCGGGGCGGCAGAGCCGCAGCCGCCCACGGTATCCTGCAAAGTGAAAAACTGGCGCAAGGGCAGCCATGGAACCGCCCAGAACTTTGAAACCATTCAGGAAGGGAGTACCAGCATGAAGTTTGATTATGTCATCGGAAACCCGCCGTATCAGGATGAAACCCTTGGCGATAATGGAACGTTTGCACCGCCAGTATATAACAAATTTCTGGATGCGTCTTATGAAATTGCAGATAAGGTGGAAATGATTCACCCTGCCCGGTTTTTGTTCAATGCTGGTTCTACGCCGAAGGCATGGAACGAGAAAATGCTCAACGACCCGCATTTTAAAGTTTTGCACTATGAAACTGATGCGAGTGTGATGTTTACCAATACAGAAATTAAAGGCGGTGTTGTAATTTCTTATCGGGATAAAAACAAAAACTATGGTGCTATCAAAGTATTTACGCCTTATGAAGAACTTAATAGCATTATGAAAAAAGCGGCACCCGCAAGTGAAGCTAAAAGTTTGATGGAGACCATTTATATTCAAAATAAGTTTGATTTGGAAAAGTTATATAAAGACCATCCCGAATATAGAGCGGTCATTGGAAGCGAAGGAAGGGATAAGCGTTTCAGAAACAATATTTTCGAAAAGGTGTCGATTTTCACAGAAGAACGTCAGAACAAAGGCGACATTCGAGTACTTGGCGTAAGTAAAAACAAGCGTGTTTGGATGTATATTCCGGAAAAATATGTAGAAACAGAACATGAAAATCTGAAAAACTGGAAGGTACTGGTTGCAAGAGTAAATGGTTCGGGCAACTTGGGTGAAGTGCTGAGTACACCAGTTGTAGAAGCGCCGAATGAAGGGTATACACAAACATTTATCGGTATTGGCTCTTTCAAGATGGAAACAGAAGCGCAAAACGCATTAAAGTACATAAAGTCCAAATTCTGTCGGACTATGCTCGGTATTTTGAAAATTACACAGGATAATAACCGCGATACATGGCGCATGGTTCCCCTTCAAGACTTTACCGCTCATTCCGACATTGATTGGAGCAAGTCGATTGCGGAAATTGACCGGCAGCTTTACCGCAAATATGACCTGACTGCAGACGAGATCGAATTTATCGAGACCCATGTAAAGGAGATGGCATAATGGCTGGTATAACCCTGCACACTGCCCGGCAGGTAGTGCCCATGATCTACGCCTATACCACCCCGGAAATTGCCCGGCACAACGGCTGGACGAAGATCGGCTACACCGAGCAGTCGGTGGACAAACGCCTGAAACAGCAGACCCACACCGCCGATGTGCTGTACCATGAGGAGTGGCGGGGCAATGCCGTCTACGATGACGGCAGCGGCGAGGTGTTCACCGACCACGATTTCCACGCCTATCTCCGCAAGCTGAACGTGGAGAACGACCGCAAAAACGAGTGGTTCCATCTGGATGGGCAGCAGTCCCGGCGGTATTTTCAGGATTTCCGCATGAACCGGGGCAGGGTGCAGCTGGATGCCGCCATCGCCTACACCCTGCGGGAGGAGCAGGCAAGGGCTGTCCATGACACCAAGACCTATTACCAGAGCCACCCCGGCGGGGAATACCTCTGGAACGCCAAGCCCCGCTTTGGCAAGACCCTTTCCGTCTACGACTTCTGCAAGCAGGTCGATGCACAGACGGTGCTTATCGTCACCAACCGCCCTGCCATCGCCAATAGCTGGTACAGCGACTATGTGCGCTTTCTGGGTAGGGAGTCCGGCTATCTGTTCGTCAGCCATGTGGATGCCCTTGCTGGGCAGCCCCATGTGCTGGACGAGCAAGGCTATTTGGATGCCGCCGCACAGGGCGAGGAACTGTATAAGCGCATTGAGTTCGTCAGCCTGCAGGACATGAAAGGCTCGAAATATTTCGGCGGCGAGTACGACAAGCTGCGCCACCTGACCGAGCTGAACTGGGATGTGCTGGTCATCGACGAAGCCCATGAAGGCGTGGACACCTACAAGACCGACCTTGCCTTTGACCGCATCCGCCGCAAGTTCACGCTACACCTGTCCGGCACGCCCTTCAAGGCGCTGGCGAACGACAAGTTTGCCGGGGATGCCATCTTCAACTGGACCTACGCCGACGAGCAGGCCGCCAAGCGGAACTGGCAGGGCGCACCGGGGCAGCAGAACCCCTACGCAAACCTCCCCATGCTCAACCTCTACACCTACCAGATGTCCGAGATCATCCGGGACGAGATCCAGCAGGGCGTGGAGATCGACGGCGAAACGCAGGAGTTTGCCTTTGACCTGAACGAGTTCTTTAAGGTGAAGCCCAGCGGCAGCTTTGAGCACGATGCCGAGGTAGACCGCTTTCTGGATGCCATGACCACCCAGAACAAATTTCCGTTTTCCACCCCGGAACTGCGCGCCGAGCTGAAGCACACCTTCTGGCTGCTGAACCGGGTGGACAGCGCCAGAGCGCTGGCGAAAAAGCTGCAGGCGCACCCGGTATTCCGGGACTATGAGGTGACCCTAGCCGCCGGTGACGGCAAGCTGGACGACACGGACGAGACCCAGAAGAGCTTTGACCGGGTAAAAGCCGCCATCGCCCACCACGAAAAGACCATCACCCTGTCGGTGGGGCAGCTGACCACCGGTGTCACCATCCCGGAGTGGTCGGCGGTGCTGATGCTCTCCAACCTGAAAAGCCCGGCGCTGTATATGCAGGCGGCGTTCCGTGCCCAGAACCCCTGTCTTTTCCACGAAAACGGTACCTTCCGCCGCAAAGAGAACGCCTATGTGTTCGATTTTGACCCCGCCCGCACCCTGCTGATCTACGAGCGGTTCGCCAACGACCTTTCACAGGACACCGCCAGCGGCAAAGGCGACACCGAGGAGCGCAAGGCACACATCCAGAATCTGCTCAACTTCTTCCCGGTCATCGGCGAGGACGAGGAAGGGGAGATGATCCCGCTGGATGCGGAAAAAGTCCTCAGCATTCCTCGGAAGATCAAGTCTAAAGAAGTGGTGCGGATGGGTTTCCAGAGCAACTTCCTGTTCCAGAACATTTCCAACGTGTTCAGTGCCCCGCAGGAGGTGCTGGACATTCTGCAAAACTTCCAGCCCATCAGCGAAGCCAAGGCAAAGCCCATCCAGATCACCCCGGACACCGGCGCAGACCTCTCCCTGAACGACAAGGGCGAGGTGGATTTGGACGAGGGCTACGTCATCGGCAAGGCAGCGGATGTGTTCGGGGCAAAGATCTACGAAAGCACCCCGGCACTGGACACCGCCCTGCAAGACCTGACCGATGCCCCGGCTCCTGCCAAAGAAGAGCATCTGGAACCCCTGAAAAAGAGCATCACCAAGGAGATCATCACCCCTATGGTGGAGCAGGCAAAGCAGGAGTATGGCCGCGACCTGAAGCTGTCCGACCAGAAGCGGTTTGAAAGCACCGCCAAAGCAAAAATGGACGTGGCTGTGAACAAGGTGGTGGACAACTACCGCATCGACCAGAGCCAGCTAGAGACCCAGCGCACCCAGCAGCTGCAAAGCTGCACCACTGCCCAGCAGCGCCAGCAGGTGAACCGGGAGTTTGACGCCAAGCAGCAGCAGAGTACCGCCGCCCTCATGGAAAACCTGCAATCCACCATCCAGCAGACGGCGCAGGAGATGCAGCAGACCATCGTGCGCACCGTGGAGACCAACCAGAAGGAGCAGGAGAAAAAGGGCTACGAGGACACCGTCCGTGACCATCTGCGGGGCTTCTCCCGCACCATCCCGTCCTTCCTCATGGCGTATGGCGACGAGACCGTGACACTGGCAAACTTTGACCGGATCATCCCGGACAAAGTTTTTCAGGAGGTCACCAGCATCACGCTGGAACAGTTCCGCTTTTTGCGGGACGGTGGGCCGTACATCAACCAAGCCACCGGACAGGAGGAGCACTTTGCAGGCCACCTGTTCGACCCGGTGGTGTTTGACGATTCGGTGAAGGAATTTCTGAACCTGAAGGTCAAACTGGCGGATTACTTTGACGAGAGCCGCACCGAGGATATCTTCGATTACATCCCGCCCCAGAAAACCAACCAGATCTTCACACCCAAGTGGGTGGTGAAAAAGATGGTGGACTTGCTGGAGCAGGAGAACCCCAGCTGCTTCGATGACCCCGGCAAGACCTTCTTGGACCCCTACATGAAGTCCGGCCTGTACATTACGGAAATCGTCAAGCGCCTCTACCGCAGCGAGAAGATGCGGCAAACCTTCCCGGACGATAACGCCCGGCTGGAACATATCTTTGCCAAACAGGTCTATGGGCTTGCCCCTACCGAGATCATCTACCGCATTGCCATCAGCTACATTCTGGGCTTTGCAAAGGATCACGGCATCACCGCCCACCATATCCGTCAGGCGGATACGCTGGAATTTGCCAAGGCGGGCACCATGGAAAGGGAACTGGATAAGATTTTCAGAGACTGATAAATAGAATACAGCATAAAAAACCAAAGGCGGCTGTCTGCATGGGTGCAGACGGCCGCCTTTTTGTGCTATTCGCGCAACTTTTATGGAAATTTGTTGAAATGGTTACTTTTTGGCCTTTCTCGATGCCTACCAAGTAGAGGGATGATTTTTCGGAAGCCCTAAATTCCGAGGATTTTCTATAAAAATCGGCTCCTTGAAAACAGAATAGTTCAATTGTCCGGTACTTCACAAAAGGTACTTCTGTAATTCGCAGCCCGGCCATAACGAAGGCGGGGTGGCTGAAATGCCAATGGTGCGGTGCAAGCCTGCCGCCGGACGATTCCCCACTCCTAGGGTGCCGAGGGCGAATATGGGAGACCTATATCATATTGACGCAGATGGACTGTAAGTCTATCTGCGATGGGGGAGCCGGAACAATTTCCGGCTCTCGTTACATTGAGCCGGACGAGCTGTTCTTCTGGACAGCTTGTCCGGAGCAAGAGTGCAGAGAGCGCAGCTCTTTGCCCCAGTGATATGATGCTGTGCGTCATATCCTACTGGGTATTATCTGGCGCAAAACGGCGGCAGATCCAGCAGCTTCGCTGCTGCGCTTTCCCCGCCAAGCTGTTGAAACGGAGGGATGTCTATCTGAAATTAACACGACACAACGGACGAGCTGGAACCCACGGCACCTATAACCCAAAGCACAATGACCGCAGTTTCAACCTTGCCAACAGTGAGCACATCGACCCGGAACGTGCCAAGGGTAACATCTACTGGGACTGCTTTCACGGTTTCCGTTCGGCTCTCGCTCCACCCGACCCGGATGATCTGGCAGCGACCTTCTCTGAGGTAGAACGACAATTTTACGAGAGCAGCTATTCCAATTTTGTGAAAAGCCAGAACGAGCGCAACGCCAAGATTCGGCACACGGAACGCAACCGCTCCATTCCTGACCTGCTGTCCAGCCGCAAGACCTGCCCGGAAGAAACCATCTATCAGCTGGGAACAAAGGACGACCATGCTTCGGGCGAAGTTCTGCTGGCGGTCGTGACGGAGTTTATTGAGGAGTTCAAGGCGAGGTTCGGAGACCATGTTCATGTACTGGACTGGGCGTTGCATCTGGATGAAAGTACACCGCATATCCACGAACGTCATGTGTTCGACTGCGAGAACAAGTACGGCGAAATCGCACCTCAGCAGGAAAAGGCTCTGGAAGCTCTGGGCTTTGAACTGCCCGACCCGGACAAGCCACTCAGCCGCCGCAACAACCGCAAAATCGCCTTTGATGCCGCCTGCCGGAAAATGCTGTTTAAAATTGCCAAGCGGCATGGGCTGGATTTAGAGGAAGAAGCGGAGTACGGCAACCGGCAATATCTTGAAAAACAGGACTATATCCTTGCCAAGCAGAAAGAGCAGCTTGTCGCCCAGCAGAACAGGCTGGACGAACTGACCCTGAAAGTTTCGGATATGGAGACCCTGCTGGAAGATGTTTCAGCAGCAGCTTACGACAAAGCGGTGGAGGTCGTGACGGATGTGGTACGCACCGAGACCCGCAAGGAAGATATGCGGATGATCGAGGATACGAAAAAGTGGGTGTTGTCCCCGGAACGCAAGGCTCCGCAGTCCACACGGGAGTACACCGCAAAACATCTGGATAGCGTGCTGGACAAGTTCCTCAAGACGATGCAGACCACCGCTGCCCGCTTGCAGGAGAAGCTCCTAAAGCCGGAAGTCCGGCAGAAAGGCAAGGAGCAGGTCAAGGAGAAAGCACGGGATTCCGTTCTGCAACTGCTGAACC
>ERZ791625.1149-NODE-1149-length-14466-cov-2.816529_pt1 | contig 14466 bp, 8 predicted proteins | sample MGYA00510267_ERZ791625 | MGnify/ENA primary metagenome ERZ791625 (study PRJEB30046, sample SAMN00715229) | human gut metagenome | study: EMG produced TPA metagenomics assembly of the A metagenome-wide association study of gut microbiota in type 2...
ATGCCTATTCTATCGGTTTGCGTGACCATTTTGATTATGTGGGAGATAAAACTTATGCCTCTTTTAACTGGGGAGATACCCGTATCGTCATGTTGGATTGTGGAGAAGATAAACCGGACGACCATTGGGTATATTATGGCTTGAACGATTTTACTCAATTGCGTAATGAACAGGTTGATTTTCTGAAAAAAGAACTGTCTGCCAAAGAATTCAAGAAAGCAAAGAAACGTGTCCTTATTCATCATATTCCGCTTTACGGTAATTATGAAAAGAATCTCTGTGCAGATCTGTGGACTAAATTATTGGAAAAAGCACCTTTTAATGTCAGTCTGAATGCACATACCCATAAATACGCTTACCATCCGAAAGGGGAACTGGGTAATAATTATCCAGTTATTATTGGTGGAGGATATAAGATGGACAGTGCTACGGTGATGATTCTGGAAAAGAAGAACGATGAATTGAGGATTAAGGTGCTGAATGTAAGGGGAGAGGTTTTACTGGATATAACAGTCTAAAGTCTCTAATAACTTTATAATTCATGGAGGTGCGCCAGACTTCTAGACACACCTCCATGAATTAGTTATTTCATAAAGTGCTATTCGGAGAAATATGTATAATAGAAATTCTCTATATATCCGTCATAGTTTTTGCTTTCCTCTTTGATACAACTATTTTCGTCATATTCGAATGTGTAAGTAGCTGTACTGGATGAATGTTGCCAACCACTGCTCGTATGGCAATTAGCCGAAGCTTTTCCAAAGAGACCAGTTTCAGCCAACGACTAGCTCCACTGCTTTCCGCATAGATGCAATGTGCTCCGCTCACATTAGGCACGGCAGAATAGGTCTGAACCTTAAACTGCTCTACTCCATCTGAAAATCTGGTCCATTGCATAATATTTCCATTTTCTATGGTGATGTTAGATGCAATATTGCCATTCTTTTCAACTTTGGTCATGTAGCCATTCTCATCATAAGTATATTCGTAAGTGTTGGAACCATCTACAAAAGTTGCAACATAACCTTGGTCATTTAAAGTCATGTTATATGCGTTCTTACCTGTCACTGTGATATTATTTCCGTCATAAGCAAAGAGCCATTCTCTATCCAACTCTCCTTCATATAGCCTGTAGACACGTTTAACCGTACCATTGTCATTATATTCGTAATACCATTTATCCCAGTCGTCCGCAAAAGTGGCTATCCGATAAACTGTTACTTCAGAGGTTGTTGTAAAAGTGATTTCTGCATAGTCTGAATCTTCAAAATAGATTGATCCGGTTTTTTGAGCTTTTACTTTGAATGTATAACTTTTTTCCGGCTCTAAACCTGTCAGTTGAATTGTATTTTGGTCAGTACTTTGTTCACTACCGTTGTTCAAGCTATAAATATAAGCTGTTGCGTTTCCTATGGCTTTCCATGTAATAACAGCAGAACTCTCTTTTACATCAGGAACAGTAACTTCCGGTTTATCCAGAATGTTTGTACTGGGATGATTGTCGTCATCACTGCAAGCAGTCGTACCTAGTACTACTGCCAGCATGGCTAATAAGTAAAAATACTTTTTCATGTTGTTCTATTTAAGGTTAATAATTAGTTTCCGGCAACTACTATCATTCCCAAACCAACCAGGAAGAAGATAAACATCAAGGCCAGTAGTTGATTAACAGATTTCGTTGAACCTTTAAATTCTTTCCAGATAAATACTCCCCAAATAGCGGCAATAAGTGGTGCGCCTTGTCCTAGTGCATAAGATACCGCCGGACCAGCTTCTCCTGATGCGATATAGCTGAACGCGGAACCAAGTCCCCATATCGCTCCACCAAGCATTCCGCATATATGAGTTTTCGTGTTTCCTTTAAAGTATTCGGAGTAGCTGACTTTTTCTCCGACAAAAGGACATTTCATTACTAATGTGTTGAAAACAAAATTGCTTAGTAATACGCCTATTGAAAAAACAAAGATGGCAGAATAAGGAGTCATCATTCCTATAGCAGGAGAATTGAAGTTTTCTACGTCCATACCTTTCACTACGAACCTGTAGAACAAAGACATCAGTACACCGGCAATTAATGCAATGATAATTCCCTTTTTGTTGTTTTTCCTGCTTTCTTCTCCCTTTTGCATTTTTCCGGAAGCCACTCCATTGCAAATGATAGCAATAACAATGAGAGCTACACCGCCAAATAAAAGCAAAGGATTACCAGTTGGAATTCCCAGATAATTGACGATTACCCCTAATACCAATGCAATGCCAACTCCTAAAGGAAAAGCAACAGACATACCAGCCAAGGAAATAGACGCTGAAAGAAGAATGTTTGAAGCATTAAATATTACGCCCCCCAAGATAACCCAACCAATGCTGTCTCCTGATGCTTGTCCCAGATCTTCCAGGAATGAACGTCCGGTATCTCCATGACTACCCATTGTGAAGCCTAGTAAGATGGTGAACAATACCATTCCAATCACATAATCCCAATAAAAAAGTTCATAACGCCAATTTTTGGAAACTAGTTTTTGGGTATTACCCCAGGAACCCCAACAAATCATGGTTACGATGCAGAATATAACTGCCAATAAATAACTGTTTACTGTGAACATACTATTAGTATTTAATTGTTAAACATGAATTCTGTTATTTAAATATAGTATCCAATCTTCCCAATAAGTGAAAACATTGGCTTCTTTACATTTTCTTGACCGGAACTCATGTTCCAGGTCCGATTCTTTCAAAAGGATATGTATATTACTACTAAAACCATATTCTTTTGATTCGGGGAGTATCTCTATCCAGCATCTGGGATATCTTTTGTAAGAGTTGACTGCTTTTATAAGATTTTGAGCATCATTTTCGTTGCCGATGGCATTTACACAGACTATGCCGGTAAACAAATTTTCTCCCTGAATGGCTTCTATACCTTCTTTGATATTATCTCCCAAAGTGATTAAAGCCCGCATACGTTGGGAACCTCTGATGCCGGAGAGTTGCTTTTCTATATCAGAAATTGTTTCTGACAGGTCTGTGTTAGCTTTTACGAAACAAAGAACAGCAGGCCATGTTTTATTCTCATCTACCATTTGATGAAACTGACTGACGAGAACCTTTTGCTGTTGTTCGTTAATTTCTCCCTGTACATAGATAATAGGATATTTTCTTGTGCTTCCTTGAGCCTGTTCCGGATAATAGACCGTTGCATTGGCTGTTTGGATAAACGGAGTCTCATTCGGAAGACTACTCTCACTATTTCCTGACCGCTTTCCATTGAAATATTCGTTTATGAATCTGAATGCTTTGGGCAGTGCAGTATTCCAGCAGGTGAAATCATGTCCTCCTGAACGTACTTCCCATTCATGAGGTATTTGTCTTTCCAGTAATAATCGGTGCAGTTCTTCATTACTTTCGCAAAGAGTACCTTCTTTATCTCCAATATCCAGCATGATGCCAAATCCTTTTAAATCGGAATTGCGGAGGGTGGAAAGAATGTGGTAGGGTGAATGTTGTTTATAGTAACTGGTTAGGCGCTGCTTACCATTCTTTCCCACTCCTCCGAAAATCCGTCCCCATTGATTGTCCCATCCTTTTTGTGGCCCTTCTTCTATGTATTGTTTTTCTGTACGGATGGATGGCGATAACGCAACGACAGAGCCGAATAAGTGGCGGTTGCGCAAACTAACGGATAATGCTCCGAATCCTCCCATAGAGAAACCAATGATCGAGCGTCCATTAATATCCTTGCGAGTACGATAGTTGTTATCTATATATGGAACCAGTTCTTTGATAAAGAAAGTTTCATAAAGGGAACTGCCATCATAAGTGTCACTGTAATAAGACAGGTAACCGTCAGGAATAACCATAATGAAAGGTTGAATCTTTCCTTCTTTTATCATTTTATCCATTACACGGGCAACGTTGCCGTATTCGAGCCAACTGGTATAATCACCTCCTATTCCATGAAACATGTATAAGACTGGATATTCTGTTTCTGAATGTTCATAACCTTCCGGTAAGATAATGGAGTAGGAGACTTCTTGCTTTAGGGACGGACTGTAAATACTCATCCCTTCTTTTTCTATGGGAAGTGCCCAAGCTCCATCTATACCTGATAGAAATAGGATAATATATAACAGTATCTTCTTCATATTATTTCTTTATTAACTGTTCACCAATATAATAACTCATTGAATAAATACCTGTTTGGGCGGACTGTTCACTATCCAGCCCGTTTCTGACACGATATTGCACCGGAGCTTCTGCACCTCGCAATCCATTGAACAGAGTAAAGATGCTATTGTAGTTGCTGCCTTCGTCTGTTATGTCCAAATAATAGATTTTGGCACGATTCTCGGCAGAAAGGTTGATAATATCTGCGTCTTCTGCAAAGAAAAAGTTGATAGCAGGGGCATTGCCTGTTGACTGATTGTATAAGTAATCAGCTTCTGAACCGTATGTTAATCCTAATCTGAAATCTGCATTGCTTTCCGTATGAACCGTCTTTTCCACAGCATCGGTAATAGCTGAAAAATTTGTTTCATTTAGAATCATTTCTTTCACATTAAAACCTGCAATTATCATACGTTTGATTTGCATAAGAGAATCTAATGCCACTGCTACCTTCTTTGTTGTAAGATCAACATTACCTTCTCCTTTGCTGTAATAAAGAACTTTGTAAGTTAGTTCGGAATTGTAGTCATCCGGTAACCATAGTTCGATATTGGAATTACCTACTTTTATGTTTTTATTAGTAGCATGTAATTCCTCTGTGAATTTTTTCAGAGTTTCCTGCGGATAGTTTTCTCCTTTGAATGAACGTTCGATAAAAGGCAGTGCCTCTTTCATGGATTCACGCCAATAACTGTCAGTATGGGCACCGTTTCGTACACGATATTCGTGCTTGATATTTTTGTCCCGTAATAGAGAATGTAATTCACCGTTTCCTGCATATAGTCTTTCTTCATCATCACCGCAGTCTATGTAATACCGTACTGTTTGAAATGTGGAACTTGGTTTATCCTTGAAAAAGTGTAGCGGACATTGGCTTTTATAATAGCTTGTCAGCCTGCCTGTTCCTGTCTGGCCGCTTCCTCCGAAGTTGTTTCCCCATTGAAGATTCCAACCGTCTTGTGACAAAGAGATGTATTGTTCATCTGTATTTAGAGAGGGACTTAATCCTATTGATACCGAGAATGTTTCAGGATGTTGCGATGCTATACTTAATGCCCCGAAACCTCCCATAGAGAATCCGGCAACAGCTCTTTCCGTCTTACTGGCTGTTGTTCGGAACCGCTTATCAATCAGGGGTACGAGTTCATTAATGAACATATCCATATAGTTGAACTTTCCGTCATAGCGGTTGCAAAAATAAGTGTTGAAACCTTCCGGCATGATGTAGATCAATGGGCGAATACTACCATTGCTGGTTTGCGCATCAGCTATGCTTTGAATATTCAGACCTGAAGGTCCCCATGAACTTTGGTTTCCTCCCCAGCCATGTAGAAGGAAAACTACTCCATATTTACCCGTACTTTCCGATAGATACTCTTGAGGCAGTAATACGGAATATTTGATTTCTTGTCCTAATATTTTGCTGTAAAAACTTTGATCGGGATTATAGCGTTTGGTAAACAGTTCCGGTGTATCGGTCTGTTCGCCTTCGGACGGATTGTTATCATCAGACGAACATGATGACAATCCGTAGGAAAATAATAATAAGGCTAATAATAGGAGTAGTTTTCTATTCATGGCTTCTCTCTTTTATTTATAAGGATTGATTGGCTCTGCCGGTGTGGATGAATAAACCACCATGTCTTTACATTGAACGGCATATTTTTCATTCGGATTAATCCATTTAATAACCAGTTTGTGAGGTCCTTCCTCTAAATCATAATTATAGAAAATGTCATACTTTCTTTTTATGTAGTCATAAGGCATTTCTATGGTTTCTACTTTCTTGCCGTCAATGTAGGCCTCCAGGATGGCGATGTAATTGTCATTACTATCTTTAACATCTTGCCTGATCATCCCCATTAAAACAACTCCCTTGCCATTGAACTCAAATGTTTTTTCTGTACCGAGATCATATTTGATAACTCTTCTTTCAGAAGGATATAAGCCTTCAAAAGAAACTTCCCATGCTACGGTTTTTGGCTTCTGAATCGTGGTATAGTATTTATCTCCTTTTATTTTTCCTCCGTTTGCTTTTAATACATCACTCAATAGTTTGAGATTAATGTCGTATACAGAACTTAAAGAGATATCTGTGTAAGGGAACTTAATATTTTCACATCTTTCGAGTGCCGGTTTCCAGTATTCGGGGATAGCCTTGTAGCCTTGTATGACTCCAAGAATTCCTGCGGCAGTTGCCGGGTTACAGTCGGAATCTTGTCCGCAACGAGTGGCTATATCCATTGTTTTGAAAAAGTCGCCGTTGCCATATAAAAGTCCCATCACACAGTAAGCCGCATTGATAGTGGCGTCAATGTTAAATGCATTGAATACCCCTTCCGGGCAGCCAATCTCAAAAGCATGCCGGTTTTCTATTTCCAGCCAGCATTTACGCCAGTCATCGGGATATTGTTTCCAATATTTAATAACGTCTGTGATGCAACGGTGAAATTTACTTTGTTCGGGTATTGTTTTAAGAGCTTCCGTGACAATTGTATAAATGTCGTTATTTACGTAAGCCAATGCATACATTGCTCCCATGTATACACCTCCATACCATCCGTCGCCGTAGTTCATGATATGCCCTATCTTGTCCGAAAAATTGGAGGCGGTATTTACCATCCCCGGACATATCATTCCAATGAAGTCTGCTTCAATCTGGAAATCAATATCGTCAGCGTGCGGATTATTTTTCCAATGTCCCGATGCTGGTGGCATAATACCGTGCAATATGTTATATCTGGCTGCCTGGTTGGCATGCCATAATTTGTAATCTGCGTTTGCAAAGGCTTTGGCAAATGATTCGGCAGGGGCATTTATCCCTTCTTTTTGCATTACTTCCAGAAAGGTAAGATCCATATATACATCATCATACAATCCCGGATCTTCTGCAAAGATGTCCTTGCAATAGTCATCATACCAGATTATTGGAGTTTTCTCATGAATGATCGCTCCTCTGTATTTAAATTCTGTAGGACCGCCATAGGTGCATCCTATGGTTTGTCCGGCCCAGCCTCCTTTAATTTTGTCGAGCAGTACCTCTTTACTTATTTCAACTGTTTTTCCATATTCTATTTGTGCCATTCCCGATATGGAAAAGGTAAATAGTAGAATGATGTTAATCAGGACTTTTTTCATCTTAACTTATTTATTAAAGTAAAATCTATCATGTTCTTTTTTCTCTGAATAATACATTATGTCGTTGATACGAATAATGTAGTCTTTTTTGCGGTTCAACCATTTCATTTTAACGTGGTGTCTTCCTTCTTTCATGAGGTATTTCCAGGCTGGTTCTACTTTGCGGTCTGTGTTTCTCATGGGTAAAGCTGCTACATGGTCCAGTTCTCCGTCAATCCATATTTCCACTTTAGCAACGTAAGGGTCATTGGGCTCTGCCAATCCGAACACCTCGGAACCGATGTGGCGTGTAGATACACGATTGATATAATCGGGAGTAATACTTCTTGTGCAGCAAATGTTGCCCCAGATAACAAATCCGTTACCATTGAAATCAAATTCAAATGTATCTGTCAGGAAGCAGTCTTTGCGTTCTCTATAAAGTGGATAGGTGTTTTCGAAATTTTGTTCTAAAGGAAGTACATCCGCCTTTTTGATTGGAATTTCTATCTCCCCACCAGATACTTTTCCACCTGTTTTGACTATGAGTTGTTTAGCTTGATCGAAACTCATTTGGTATGCTTTTGCCAACGACATATTCGTTCCTTCAAATGTAAAGTCTTCTACTTCTTTCAAAGGGTTTAACCAGAATGAAGGGATTTTATCATACCCATACATGACGCCGAGTACACCGCCGACTGTAGACGGATTACAGTCAGAATCTTGTCCGCAGCGTGTTGCAATATCGATAGAGTTGGTGAAGTCTCCTTTACCGTAGAGCATAGCTAATGCTACGAAAGCGGAATTGAGCTTGGCGTCAATATTAAAGTTTAGAAATACGCCTTTGGGACATCCTACATCGCAGTTCCATTTTTCTTGCAGGAAGTACCAGCAATCTTTCCAGTTGTCCGGGTGCAAAGAATGGAAATTGATTACATCCTGAATACATTGATGGAATGTACTCTTTTCAGGCATGGCAGAGATTGCGGTTTTTAGAATCGCTTCAGGACTTTTTTCATAGAAAGCGGAGCTATAAAGAGCTGCTACGAAAGCACCGCCATAAAAACCGTCACCGCTATTCATAATGTGGCCTACTCTGGAGGCGATATCCAATGCTTCCGGCAGCATTGCCGGAGCCATCAGACCAATGAAGTCTGCTTCGATCTGGAAATCCAGATCGTCTGCATGTGGGTTATTCAACCAATGACCGGAAGCCGGTGGCATGATACCTTGGCGGATATTATATCTGCCTGCTTGGTTAGCATGGGCCAAATGATAATCAGCGAATGCAAATCTTTTGGCAAGTTCTTCTTGTGAACAATCCAGGCCAAGTTCATCAAATGCCTCAACAAACGTGCAATCGTTATAAATATCATCGAACAATCCGGGCTTCTTTTCCCACCAATATTTTACGTAACCTTCCGCCCAGGGGATTGGCTGGTAATCTTGAATATAAGTTCCCGTGAACTTAAACTCTGTAGGTGCTCCGAAAACAACACCAATGGTTTGTCCGGCCCATCCTCCTTTAATCTTATCTAAAAGTTCTTTATCAGATAACTTTAAAGTTTTTACAGGTTGGGCTTGTACGTTGAGAGCAAAAAGCCCTATAATACATATCGTAATTATTTTCCTCATTCTTCTCCTCCTTTATTTCTCATAAACTCCCAACTCGGTGATAGAGATGAATGATGATACATTCTTTGTGTATTTATGCCAGTGTTCCTGCACTTTTGCATCCATTAGTACGCGTATTCCCTTGGTTTCTACTGCCGGGAATTCCAAAACATATTGTGCAAACGGAGGTTGGAAAAATACAATATCGGTTTCGGGAAGTGCCGGAGTTGATTTGAATTTACCTACGTCATACCAATGTCCGTCATTTCCAAGATATTGAATGTTTAGAGAAGTAAACCATCCTCCGAACTCTTCCAGACAGCCCATATCTAAAACAAGCATATTGATGTTATGCTCTTCTTTCCAACCGTATCCGAAATAGTCTATTTTAGGCAGATTACTTTTGGCCGCTAATGAATAAAATACAGATCCTACGCCATCTTTGACTCCGTCATTAATTACTTCTACATTTGTTGCGTACATCGGTTTTCCAAAGGTAATCCAGCAAGAATCGAGTACTTCTTCGTTTAGTTTGCGAATATTTGCGTAAATAGTGTCAGCCTTGGGGGCTATATTCTTGGTTTTAACCAATAACTCAAAGTCTTTAGTAATTGAGTTCTTGTTATTTGCGCTTAATTGAAGGGTAATTGGATATTTGCCGGCTTCTGTAGGAGTTCCTGCCAGTTTACCGTTTTGGAATGTAACTCCTACCGGAAGTTTACCTTTTACCAGTTCCCATTTGAAATCAGCGTTTGTTCTGCAGGCAAATGAGTAATCGGTAGGCTGTCCGATTTCCAAGTCCGGATTCGGACCGATACAGAATTCCATAGGGGGGATGAATTGTGCTTTGGGGTTAACATATACCATATCACCCTTTACTTTTCCTCCTTTGGCACAAACCAGTTCGATTGCTTTGTTGTAAGTACGTTCAATCATGTCTTCAATGGAAGCATCGGGCATATCAAACCTGGTGATATTGATATACCGGTCGTTGAAGGGTTTTTCCCATCCTTCGATAGGTTTGGTCAAACTTTCGGGAAGAGACTTTGCACCGTACATTACTCCTAGAAGTCCGGAGATAGTGGCTGCCTGATTGTCGCAGTCAAATCCCATTGCACAGCTTAAATCCAATGTCCGTTGGAAATCTCCTTCGCCATACAACATAGCCAAAATCCCGCATAATCCGTTCAGATTAGCATTCCAGATTGTTTTTGTCATGGCTGGTTCATCTATGTAATATTTTTTAGCCATGATTTGACGTGCTTTTACCCAATCTTTAGGATATTTGTCATATAAAGCAATCATCTCTTTTACAGCTATCGCATATCTGTCATCAGCAGGTAGTTCTTTCAAGGCTCGTGTAATCAGTTTGCGGATATCCTTGCAGAAAAAAGCGTCAGCGTACATTGCACCATATAGGACAGTGGGAGATACCGCCCACGAATCGCTTGTGATACGGGCCGCCCAATCACTTTTTCCTGCAGCATATGAAATCATTCCCGGTGCTGTATACGCCCATATCTCGTTAATCAATTGAGGGTCGATCTGATACCAGTGCGGATTCAGATTTTCGTCACCTGTGAACGGAGGGGTGAATCCAAGATGCATTAATCCGAGTGCAGCCCTATTGGCTAGCCATACACGGTCACGGATATGATACATCCATCCTTCGCGCATATTGGCATAAGTAGGTTCTACACCATATTTCTCCATTAATAGTAAGTAGATATACTCAACATCAGTATCGTCATCAGAGAATGCACCGTTATACTTCTGCAATTTATCTATGTTTTTAGTGTAACCGAATGGAAATCTGGATTCCGGGGCAGGTTCATCTACAAACTTGTTCTCAAAAGGAAGTCCATATATATTTCCTACCATTTGCCCGATCCAAGCTCCAGCTATTTTGTCTTTTAACTCTGTCTTTGAAATTTTCTGTGCAGAGATAAATAAGATGTTGGTAATTAAAACAAGTAAAAAGATGATTGGTTTTTTCATACTTATCAGGGTTGATTTGTTGGAAGGTACACTTTTCTATGTGAACCTTCCAATTGTGGTTAATAATCTTTGTTTTGAGATAATTTTGGATTTGCATTTAAAATATCCGTAGGAATTGGAAATACATTTCTAAAAGTTTCTGAACTTTGGTCAGGGTGTGCCCAATATTTTTTCAGATATTTTCCGAAACGTATCATATCTTCATGGCGCCATCCTTCCCATGCCAGTTCTCTGCCTCGTTCTGCATAAAGTTCATCAACCGTCAATTGGCTTGTAGTATATGCATCAAGCCCTGCTCTTGTACGAATCTTCTTGAAGTCTGCCAGTTGGATGGCCTCACTTGTTCTGTTTTGTCGTACCAAAGCCTCTACATACATTAATACAACATCGGCATAACGGAAGATGGCAAAGTCGTTGTCCATACTAACTGTATATTCTTTTAAAGAACCATCAGTCTGGTAATGCCATTTCCAGCAGCGTGCACCGTCGTATGTGCCACGTCCTCCGTTGCTATTGTAATATTTTTCTTCGGGGAAGACAGGAGTATATTCGAAACCAAGATCCTTTCCGCTTAGGTCTACTTGAGGACCGTATAACCAGCTCTGACTTCTGCGAAGATCTTGTTCTGCGTATGTTTGGAAAAAGTCCGGTTGGCAGAGAAAACCCGACCATGGAGCTGCCGGAATATTAAATGTTGCTTGTGATGCAGCTTCCAATGTCAGCGTATGCAAATAAAATGAGTTACTGTCACCGCTAGTATATACTCTGTCATACAGGATTACAAAGATATTCTCCTTAGAATCTTCATTTTTTATATCAAAATTAGTAGAATAAGAGTCTTCAATGCTGTAAGCACCTATATCCATAATATCTTTACAGGCTTTCTCTGCTTTGTCATACATTGGAGTACCGAACCATGCTTCTGCATTCAGATACATTTTCGCAAGAATGCAATAAGCGGCAGCTTGTGTGGCCCGTCCATAATTAGTATCTGAAGGCTCCCTGTCTAGGAACTCGATATTGTCATTAATTTCTTTTTCCAGATAGTTGAAAATATATTCACGACTTTTTTGTTCCGGGTATCCGGTTTCCGTGTAGTCAGTTGTGAAAGGTACGTTTCCCCAACAAGAAATGGCTTGATAATAGTAGAAAGCACGCAATATTTTCATTTCAGCTATAATCTTCTCTTTTCCTTCAAACTGGATAGGTGATAATTCCGTTTCGTAAATAATTTCATTACATGCAGCAATACCATTAAATATCCAGTTCCATCCCCTTGTCAATAATTTATTTGCAGGTGGAATTTTATTCGTCTGGATTTCTTCATAACGTCCATTGCTGTACCAGGAACCACCACAAGCGGGAACGGCACATTCATCAGAAGCTTGTAAAAGCAATGTCCATAAACTTTGTTCGGAATTGTATCCTTGTAATTTCGTATACGCTCTACCTGCATTGGCTACCAGTTCTTTCTCATTTTTAAAGAAGTCATTCATCGCTACTCCTGTGTATACAGTTTCGCTAAGATCGGTACATCCGTATAATAATATACAGATAACGAAACTTAATATTATATTTGTCTTTTTCATGGTAATCTTATTTTTTTAGAATACTATATTAACTCCAAAAGTAAATTCTGTTGTACGCGGATAATAGCTCAAACTTTCCATACCGGGTTCCAGTCCGGAAAGAGCAACTTCTGGGTCGACACCAGAATAACCGGTGATACAGAATACATTCTGTGCAGTAAGAGACAATCTTAGTCTTTTTATCATTTTGGATGTGAAATCCCAAGTATATCCAAAGGTTACATTATCCAGTTTTAAATAAGAAGCATCCTCTATATATTTGGAGGAATATTTATAGGTCGTACTTGTGAAATTCGTTTGAGATAACCAGTTTGATGAGATATTTCTAAGTCCGATGCTGCTTAGATTTTCATATTCCATCGCATAGTTGTTCAGAATTTCTCCGCCGATAGATGCACGCAGTGAGAAACTCAAGTCGAATTTCTTATATCTGAAGGTATTACTCCAGCTAAGAGTGGCATCCGGATAAGCACAGCCAATTTTTTCCCATTGTTCTTCCGGTACGGAACCGTCTGCATTTTGTCCTAGCAATACATCTTTTCCATCTGTATCAGTTCCTAACCATATAGGACCATAGAAAGTACCCAATGACTGTCCTTCTATCAGACGTTGAGTGTAGCAGGCAGCACTTGTAGACCATCCCACTTTGTATGTTCCGTTAGTGAATTCATCATTGGTGAATTTCACCAATTTGTTTTTATTGTGCGAAACGGTAAGTGAGGTATTCCATGTAAAGTCCCTAGTGTTAAAAGGTGTACCGGATATTGTTAATTCAACTCCTTCATTAGTAACTTTTCCAACATTCGTAAACAAGGTATTATATACATAAGGAGGTGTTGGCACGATGTAGTCATATAGCAAGTTTGATGTAGTCCGTTTGTAATAATCAAAAGTGAACGAGAGGTGGTTGTCAAACATTGTCATATCGACACCAACGTTGAACTCTGCTTTTTTCTCCCATTTTAGATCCGGATTTGCATTACTTGCAGGTTGATAAGTATTGATCCATTGGCCATTGTAATAGAATTTACCGGCTGTAGTCATCATCATCAAAGATTTGTAGTTTGAGAAATCCTGGTTACCGGTAACTCCGTATCCGGCTCTCAATTTTAAATCATCGATCCATTTGACATTCGAGAGGAATTTCTCTTTATTTATACGCCAACCTACGCTGACAGCCGGGAACCATCCCCACTTATTATTGTCACCGAAACGGCTGGAGCCATCACGACGTAGTGAAGCAGACAAAAGATATTTATCATCGTAGTTGTACATAAAACGTCCGAAGAATCCGATATATGTATTATCTTCTTTATTGGACGACATGCTGGCTTTGCCTTCAGTTAGATTCGTTCCTGTTCCGATGTTATGAGTCTGGTTGTCATCGAAGTCGAAACCGGAATTTGTCATGGATGCAGATGTGCTGTAAGTATACTGGTATGTATATCCGAGTAATACCTGAATGGAATGTTTTCCGAAAATATTCGAGTAATTTAAAGTAGACTCATATTGTGTATCGTTTTCCTGATAGTTTTCAATATAGGCTTGCCCGTTTGTTCCTATTAAACTTGGATAATAATGTGTGTAGTATTCACGTGTCTCATATTGTTCCTTGTCGTATGAAACAAAGTTCTCCCATTTTAATCCTTTTATAGGCAATATGTTTAGAGTAGCACGAATATTTGCACCATAATTATCATTCTTACTTTCCATGTTCCTTTCGTTAATGATCGCTACCGGATTGTAATATTCCATTGCTTTGATACGGCTATATCCTCCGGCATCCGGATCGCTGTCGTCATAAACAGGCTCTGTTGGATTATGGGTAAATGCCTGCATAAAAGCACTTGTAGAGGAAGGGCTGTATTTGCGATGAATGATATTCAGGTTATAATCCAAATCGACCCATTTATCTAATAATGACTGGCGAATATTGGTACGTGCCATTAGCTTTTCGGAGCTATTATGCTTTTGCAAGCCATCG
>ERZ791625.1153-NODE-1153-length-14442-cov-4.563495_pt1 | contig 14442 bp, 10 predicted proteins | sample MGYA00510267_ERZ791625 | MGnify/ENA primary metagenome ERZ791625 (study PRJEB30046, sample SAMN00715229) | human gut metagenome | study: EMG produced TPA metagenomics assembly of the A metagenome-wide association study of gut microbiota in type 2...
TCGACGTCTCGTCGCTCGTGGCGGGCACGAAGTTCCGCGGCGAATTCGAGGAGCGCATGCAGCAACTGCTCGACGAACTGCGCAAAGCCAAGGACACGATCATATTCATCGACGAGATACACACCATCGTGGGTGCCGGTTCGACACAGGGCAGCCTCGACACGGCCAACATCCTCAAACCGGCACTCGCACGGGGCGAACTGCAGACCATCGGCGCCACGACGCTCGACGAATACCGCGAGAACATCGAAAGTGACTCGGCGCTCGAGCGCCGGTTCCAGAAGGTCGTCGTCGAGCCCACGACGCCCGAGCAGACGCTCCAGATCCTGCGCAACATCGCCCCCCACTACGAGCAGCACCACAAGGTACGCTATACGGAAGAGGCGCTGCAAGCCTGCGTGGAACTCACCGGGCGCTACATCACCGACCGCTTCTTCCCGGACAAGGCGATCGATGTGCTGGACGAGGCAGGCTCGCGCATACACCTGCAATCGGCGCGCGAACCGGCCGAACTCCGCCAGATGGAGAGCGCACTCGACGAAGTGCGGCGCGAACGCCGCGAGGCGGTCAAAGAGCTGGTCTACGAAAAGGCCGCCTCGGCACGCCTGCGCGAAATCGCACTCCGTTCGAAACTGGGCGAAAGCCGCAACGAATGGCAGCGGTCGCTCGAAACCAACCCCGTGGAGATCACGGCCGAGCATATCCAGCAGGTCATCACCTCGATGACGGGCATCCCCGCCGAGCGCATTTCGGGCGGAGAGATGACCCGCCTGCAAACCCTCTGCCAGCACCTTTCGCAGCGGGTCGTAGGGCAGCAGGAGGCCGTCGAGAAGATCTCGCGCACGATCCGCCGCTCGCGGGCCGGACTCAAGGACGAGAACCGTCCGATCGGGGTATTCCTCTTCGTCGGCCCCACGGGGGTAGGCAAGACGCTGCTGGCCAAGGAGGTCTCGAAATGGCTCTTCGACGAACAGCGCGGACTGATCCGCATCGACATGAGCGAATACAGCGAGAAGCACAACGTCGCCAGGCTGATCGGCTCGCCCCCGGGTTATGTCGGCTACGGCGAGGGCGGCCAGCTCACCGAGACGGTACGCCGCCAGCCCTATGCCGTGATCCTGTTCGACGAGATCGAGAAAGCACACCCCGAGGTCTTCAACACGATGTTGCAGATCTTCGACGAGGGACACCTCACCGACGGCTCGGGCCGCAAGGTGGACTTCCGCAACACGATCATCATCATGACCTCGAACGTCGGGTCGCGCGACGTGGTCAAGAAATCGGTGCAGGTAGGTTACAGCACCGTATCGAAGAGTGCCACAGCCTCCGCGACGCCCCGGTGCGAATACCGCAAGGCACTCGAGCAGACCTTCGCCCCGGAGTTCCTGAACCGGATCGACGACATCGTATTGTTCCGCACGCTGGAACTGAGCGATGTGGAGCGGATCATCGAACTGGAATTGCAAGGGCTGTTCGAACGCACGCGCCGCCTGGGCTACAAGGTGAAGATCACCGACGGAGCCAAGCGTCGCCTGGCGGCCATGGGCTACGAATCGCGCTATGGAGTCCGCTCGCTCAAACGTACGCTGATGGACAACGTCGAGGAACCGCTTTCGACGCTGATCATCGACGGCAAACTCCACGAAGGCGACACGGTCGTCGTCGAGTCGGACAAATCGCACGGCGTAAAGCTGCGGGTGGCATGACTCCCGGACGGTTCAAACCCGTCCCGTTAAAAGAGACCGGCTTGCAACCGGTCTCTGTTTTTATGTTTGCTATTTTTTAAATGATAATTCCCCGAAAGATTTTTTTCATAAATTTGTCCGAATTTAATATTGTTTCACGACACCGACATGCATCATATTCTCCTGAAAGCCCTTGCGTCAGGGCTAATTATGTCCTTGTTTCCGTACGCTGCAATATCGGCGCCCCCCAAGCCGGCACAAACCGACAGTCTGCTTACGCTCTTACCGAAAACACCCGATGCCGCCGACCGGGGACGAATATACGTCCAACTGGCCGATCTGAGCGGCGACAGCCTCGAACTGGCCGCACCCTATTGGGAAGCGGCACTCGCCGAAGCGCACAAGGCCGGGGATACCTACGGATGCAAAGATGCGCTGGACTTTCTGGTTCGTAAATTCGCCGACCGCGACACCCGGCGAGCCGAGAAATACATCGCCCTCTCGGACAGCATTCTCCCGGGTTCCCGCCACGCCCTGTTCCGTTCGTCGCTTTACGCCTACTACCTCTGGAAACAGATGAACGACAACAATTCGATCGAAACGGTAACGCGTGCGCTGGAAGAACTCAAAGGCAAAAACTACGATCGGCTCACGCCCGAGGAGCGCATCGAATGGGAATTCCTGACAGGCCTGGCCATCGACTTTTCGTCGGTCACGACCGAAGCCTACGACAACATCGCCAAGGCGATCCCCTATGTGGAGCGAGCGCTGGAAAACCTCAGGAAATACCCGCTCGAAGAGCGTCTCCACCTGGAAAAGATTTGCCACGACGAACTTTCCGATCTCTATATGCTCTGCAAGGACAAGCGCGCCGAAGAGCAGATCGGACAATGTATCGACCTGCACCGCAAATGGCTGGCGATGGACGACCGCTTCGAGCGGCCCCACCGCGACACGACGGGCTACATGATGCGCGCCTATGCCAAAATGGTATACCTGCGCGACCTGATCTCCCGAGATAAGCTGAACGAGTATTACCAAAAATGTATCGGGCTGGCCCGCGCCAGAGGCGACATGGCGGAAATATACAGCACCAGCGCCCGGTATTATCAGTGTACGGGGGATTACGAACGGGCCGTGGCTTACATCGACTCGACCATAACCGCCTACAAAAGCAAAGGCATAAAAGCGGACTTAGCCCCTATCTATGCCACCCAATCCTATCTGTACGAAAAAATGGGCGATTATAAAAACGCCCTCAAAGCGGTGCGGACAACCAATAACATCCGCTTCAACGAGCGGGTAGAAGAGGCGCAGAGCAGTCTTGCCGAAATGCAGACCTTGTTCGAGGTGGGCAGGCTGGAATTCGAAAAGTCCCGGCTGACCGGCCGCATACGATTCATCGCCCTGCTTGCGGGCGGCATTCTGGTGCTGCTGCTCATCGGCTGGAGCGTCTACCAGTACGTCATGGTTCGGCAGCTGAAGCAGATAAGGCGGCAACTGACCGATGCCAACGAAGAGATAACCCGCCAAAGCCGCCGCGCCATGGAGAGCGAAAAGATGAAAACGGCCTTCATCAACTCGATGTGTCACGAAATCCGCACGCCGCTCAACGCCATCAACGGGTTTTCGGATCTACTGCTCGAAGGCGACCACGACCACGATACGCGGCGCGAATTCCGCGAACAGATATGGGCCAGCACGACCGCGCTGACCACCCTGCTGGAGAACATGCTCGAACTGTCGCAGCTCCGAAGAGCCCCTGCCGCTCGCCGAAACCGATCTCGGCCTGCTGTGCGCCGAGCGGCTGCAAATCCAGCGCGAACTTTCCCAAAACCCGTCGGTAGAGTACGTCCTCAAGGGGGGGGGTCGCGGCACTTGCGTCATCCCGACCAATGAAACCTACATGACGCGCGTGATCGACAACCTGTTGCAGAACGCCGCCAAATTCACCGCTGCGGGTTCCGTCACGGTCTGCTGCGACAAGGACGACCGCACCCGCAAACTCCGCATCCGCGTAACCGACACCGGCATAGGCATCGCCCCGGACAAGCAGGAATGGGTATTCGACCGTTTCACCAAGGTAGATTCGTTCAAACCCGGGTCGGGCATCGGCCTGTACCTCTGCCGCCTGATCGTCACCCGGCTCGGGGGTGCAATCCGCGTATGCCCCGACTACCGCGCGGGCTGCTGCATCGAAATCACGCTCCCGTACTGACCTCCGGCATGGAATCCGCCCAGAAACGGGCGGATTTTTCATCCCGGGACAGCCCGAGGATTGCAATCCGGACATAAATGGCTATCTTTGCACCCTAATCCGGAAAACCGATGTACAGTTTCTCGAAATACAAAGACCAGTACAAATCCAACCTGCGGCTGGCCCTGCCCGTCGTACTGACGCAATTGGGACAAATCCTCACGCAGGTGGCCGACAACCTGATGGTCGGCCGCTACGGCGGCGACGATCCCGTGCCGCTGGCCGCCGTATCGTTCGGCGGGGCGGTGTTCTTCATCCTTTTCATCGCCGCCATCGGCATCGCGCTGGGCATGACGCCCCTCGTGGGCGAACTCTACGCGCAGGGCGACCGCGAGAAGTCGGCCGGGCTGCTGCAAAACGGCATCCTGTTCTACACGCTGCTCGGGTTCGCGATGGCCGCCGTACAATATGCGGTCATCCCGCTCATGTACGACCTCGGCCAGCCGGTCGAGGTCGTCGACATGGCCATCCCCTACTACAAGATGCTGGTATTCAGCATGCCGTTCGTCATGCTCTTCTTCGCATTCAAGCAATTTCTCGAAGGCGTGGGCAACACCAAGGTCGAGATGGTCGTGACGATCATCGCCAACATGGCCAACATCGGCTTCAACGCGGTGTTCATCTACGGCCGCTTCGGGCTCCCCGAAATGGGTGCCGAGGGTGCCGGGCTGGGTACGCTGCTCTCGCGCATCATCGCCCCGATCCTGATGATCGGCTACTTCTACAACCGCCACAAATACCGCGGCTACCTCGACGGGTTCTCGCCCCGCAACTATTCGTGGGCCACGGTGAAAAACCTGCTGCACATGGGGCTCCCGATCTCGATGCAGATGTTCCTCGAAGCCTCGGCGTTCGTCGGCACTGGCATCATGATGGGCTGGTTCGGCAAGGAGACCATGAGCGCCAACCAGATCGCCGTTACGATCGGCAACTGCGCCTTCATGATCGTCATGTCGATCGGTGCGGCCACCACCATCCGCGTGTCGCACTGCTACGGCGCCCGCAACATCGGGGAGCTGTCGCTGGCGGCCAAGGCGTCGTACCACCTGGTGCTCGCCTGGAACGCTTTTGCAGCGCTGGTCTTCATCACCATGCGCAACATCATCCCGACGTTCTTCTCGACCAACCCCGAGGTGATCGCCATCGCTTCGCAACTGCTGGTCTTCGCGGCGCTCTACCAGCTTTCGGACGGCATCCAGAATGTCTCGGTAGGCATCCTGCGCGGCATACAGGACGTGAAAATCATCATGCCGATCGCCTTCGTATCTTACTGCCTGCCGGTGGGTTACCTGTTCGGCTTCACGCTCGGCATGGGTCCGACGGGGCTTTTCCTCGGCTTCTCGTTCGGCTTGTCGGCCGCGGCCGTGATGATGATCGTCCGCATCCGGCGCAGCGTCCGCAAGCTCCGCCTGGGCAATTGAGACAACGATTTAGGCAGAGTGGCCGCCGGATAAAAAAAATTTCGTATCTTTACGCAAATTATGCCCACAAATGGACACCGAAAAACAATATACGAAAAAGTGTAAACCCGAAATAGGCCGCGGATGCAGTTTCTGCGATTGCGGCGCAGAGTGCGAGGCGAAGCTCTGCGACGGGTGTTTCAAGCTTCACGAAACGGCGTGGCTCGAGGAGTACCCCGAGAATATCCCAACCGACATCGTGGAGGTGCGGTTCAAGAACACGCGCCGCTCGTTCTACCAGAACGCCAACAACCTGCAGCTCAAGCGGGGCGACATCGTGGCGGTCGAGGCATCGCCCGGACACGACATCGGCGTCGTTTCGCTCACGGGCGACCTGGTAGCACGCCAGATGCGCCGCACGGGATTCAACCCCTACAACGGCGAGTTCAAGAAAGTTTACCGCAAGGCCAAGCCCTACGACATCGAGAAATGGCAGGAGGCCATCGCCCTCGAACATGAAACGATGATCGCATCGCGCCAGATCGCCGCCGACATGGGACTCAACATGAAGATCGGCGACGTGGAATACCAGGGGGACAAGATCAAGGCTATTTTCTACTATATCGCCGACGAGCGTGTCGATTTTCGCGAACTGATCAAGGTCTTCGCCGAGCGGTTCCACATCCGCATCGAAATGAAGCAGATCGGCGCACGCCAGGAAGCCGGGCGCATCGGCGGGCTGGGTGCCTGCGGGCGCGAGCTGTGCTGCGCATCGTGGATGTCGAGCTTCTCGAGCGTCACGACGGGTGCCGCCCGTGCACAGGAGATTTCGCTCAATCCCCAGAAACTGGCCGGACAGTGCTCGAAGCTCAAATGCTGCATGATGTACGAATACGACACCTATGTCGACGCCCGCAAGGAGTTCCCGCGCCTGCGTGAGCCGTTGCAGGCCATCGACGGCGAATATTTCCTCGTCAAGAGCGACATCCTCGCCGGTACGATGACCTTCTCGTCGAGCAAGGATGCGATGGTCAATGTCACCACGCTGCCCGTGTCGCGCGTGCGCGAAATCATGGCACTGAACCGTGCAGGCAAGAAGGTCGACCAGCTGCAGCACGCCGACGACATCCGCCCGATAGCCGAGGAGCCGACCTACCGCTCCGAAGAGGACAGCATCACCCGTTTCGACTCGGCCAAACGGCGCAACAAGCGCGGCCGCAACCGGGGCAAACAGAACGGACAGGAGGGGCAGAACGGACAGCCTTCCCAGGAAACAGGACAGGAGCGCCGCCAGGCTCAGCCGGGGCAGCAGCCCCAGCAGGAGCGCCCCGAACGCCGCCAGCGGCGCAGCGACCGTTCCCGCAACGGGGAGAACCGTAACGGGGAAGGCCGCAGCAACGAGAACCGGAACAACGGGGAGGGCCGCAACGGCGGTGACCGCCGCAACGGGAACCGCAATGAGGCAGCTCCCCGCAACAATGGCAACGGCAACAACGGAGGCAACAACGGCGCAGAGGGCAATACAAACGGCGGGGAACGCCGCGAAGGTGGCAACAGGCGCAACAACCGCAACCGCCGCCGTCCGGGAGGCGAACGCCGCGAAGGGAGCAGCGACAACGGCAGCGGAAGCAACGGGGGTTCAAACGAATAGACGGTGATACGGGCACGTGACATAGCGGCACGTCGCGCAGCAGCCGGAACGCTTCGGCAGACGGCCGGCATTCCGGGTAGCACTGCCACGCAGGCCGGCGCAATGCAGCCCTGTACGACACAACCCGGCACAACGTGGTTCCATACGCCGAGGTCGGGCAGGGCAGCGTCCGGCACAGCCGCATACCGGGATCGGACGGGCAGCGCATTCCGGAAAGTCCGTCGGGCAGTACTCCTTTCCACCGCGGCCTTTGCCGCAGGCTGCGTGTCACCCCACGGAGCCGCGGTGACCGATGTGAATGCCTCGGGCTGGGACGCACCCGCCGCCATCGTCTTCACCAACACCGATACGACGACGCTGCGTGACATGGATTTGTTCCTGCGCTACGACGACCGCATGGATGAAGACACGCTGACGGTACGCATAGCAGTCGTCACACCCGATTCGCTCCGGCACGAAGAGGCTTTCCGGCTCGCACTCCCGGCCGCGCACACTCCGGCCGCCCTGTCGCGCGAGGCCGACCTCCCCTATCGCCGCCGCATCCGTTTTGCCCGCACGGGCGACTACTGCATAACCGTCACACCCGGCCGCCCGGTGAAGGGCGTCGAGGCCGTCGGCATAAATATCGTAAAAAGCGAATAAGAGACAACAATGGGCAAGGACAAGCTCCGCAAGTTCCGCGAGAACCTGACTTTCGACTGTTTCATACAACCCGAATTCGACGAGGTATTCCGTTGCGACCACCCGCTCAAAGGGCATTGGCGCAGCGACTTTTTCCATAACGACAACCCGATCGTACTCGAATTGGGCTGCGGCAAGGGCGAATATACCGTAGCGCTGGCCGAGCGCGACCCGTCGCGCAATTTCATCGGCATCGACATCAAGGGTGCACGCATGTGGCGGGGCGCCAAAACCGCCACCGACCGCAGGATGCCCAACGTGGGGTTCCTGCGCACGCGCATCGAGTTTATCAACGGCCTGTTCGCCGAGGGCGAGGTCGACGAGATATGGATCACCTTCCCCGACCCGCAACTCAAGAGCCGCCGGGCGAAGAAACGCCTCACCTCGCCGCTTTTCCTCGGATATTACGCCCGCATACTCTCCCCGGGCGGATGGATCAACCTCAAGACCGATTCGAAACATCTTTTCGGCTATACGAACGAGGTGGTGCGCCGCTACGGCCTGCCGTGCGAAGTCTCGAACGCCGACATCTACGGCACGGGCTACGCCGACGAGGTACTGTCGGTCAAGACCGCCTACGAAAAACGGTTCCTCGAAATGGGGCTCCCGATCACCTATACCCGTTTTTCGCTCGCCGGGCGCCACGAATTCCCGTGGTTCGACTGGGAAGAGGACGAGAAGGCGGAGAAGGACAACGAAGAGGCACGGCAGGGTTAGTACGCCGGACGGAGAAGCATAGCTCCGGCCGCAACGCCCGTAAGGAATAGGTAAGGTTCGACACCTCACCCCATACCCGGGGCTCTTTACGCACCCCGCATTTTTTGCCGCGTAGGGTTATTTGCCCGATCCACCCCGTGCCCGGGGCTGGCTACGCGCCCAGCAGTTTTGCCCGGGTAGAGCCATTTGCCCGATCTACCCACTCCCTCTGCGGGGATTTCCATATCCGGGCCCCGGTTACCGCAACCCGCCGCTCCTCTTCCCGGTAGCCTCCAGGCTTCCGAGTTCCCGCGACTCCCGATCACGCCCTCCCGCCATTCGGCAGGGCCCGCACCTGCGGATCCAGCAGCCCCATCCGCCATGCCGACATACGGTCACGGCCTGCTCCTCCGTCCTGCCTCCGGTGTCTATTTCGCCCTTACCTTCGCAGCCACCTCCCTGCGACGCCCCGGATCAGGCCTGCCCCATCCCTATCTCCGCCCCTTTCTCCGCCCGCCTCGGCTCTCCCGACGCCTCGTCCCGACCCAGTGCTGCATACTCCGCAATCAAATGCTTATCTTATAAACATAGGTACGATCCCCTCCCGCACCATTCTACTAATTTTTTAGAAGGAAAATTTGCATATCTAAAAATTTAGTAGTAAACTTGCAACAGGAACTAAAAAAGCGCTTTTTTGATATGGATAAGAAATTAACGGAACTCACACGCGGCGAAGAGGAGATCATGCAGATACTCTGGAGGCTGGGCGATGTGGTGGTCAACGAAATCATCGCCCAGACAAAAGAACCCCGCCCGAAATACACCACGGTCGCAACCTTCCTCAAAATCCTCGAAAACAAAGGTTTCGTCAACCACACGCCCGAGGGCAAAAGCCACCGCTACTATCCGGCCGTAAGCCGCGAAGAGTACGCACGCGGGGTCATGTCGTCGGTACTGTCGTCCTATTTCGACGGCTCGCTGGCACAGATGGTTTCGTTCTTCTCGCGCCATGAGGACATCTCGGTCACGGAGATGGAGGAGATTCTCCAAATCATGCAGAACGCCCGCAAATAATCGCCCGCTCCGCCCCAAGCCCTTACGACCATGAAAACGCTGGCCATATATGCCCTCGAAGTCCTCGCATGCAGCGGCGTGCTGTTAGCGGCCTACACCATCCTGCTCGACCGCAGGGTGAAATTCCGCTGGTGCCGCCTGTACCTGCTTGCCTCGACGGCCGCAGCCGCACTGATCCCCCTGCTACGCATCCCCGTATGGCCGGGGCAGGTCATCGTGGCGACCCCGACCGTAACTGCGCCCGACCTCGCTGACTGGACGGCCGAAGTGCTGCCCGACGCCGAGGCGCACGCCATCACGCCCGGGCATCTGTGCCTGGGGCTTTACCTGGCAGGCGCAACCCTGATCCTCGGCATCATGTTGTGGCAGATATTCCGTATCCGGCGCCTGCGGCGCGGCGCGGAGGTCACCCGCACGGGCAAATACAGGATCGTGCGCACGCAGCAGGAGATCGCTTCGTTCTCGTTCTTCCGCACAATCTACATATGGGCCGCAACCCCCGCCGCGGAAATGGGGGCGATCCTGGCCCACGAATCGAGCCACATAGCCCACCGCCACTCCCTCGAGCGGATCGTCATGGAAACCATGAAAGCCGCCCTGTGGTGGAACCCCTTCGTATGGATAGCCGCACGGCGGCTGACCGAGGCCGAGGAATTCGAGGCCGACAGCGACGTGCTCACGAGCGGCTACGACAGGGCCGAATACATGCAAACGATCTTCAAGCAGCTTTTCGGTTATAGTCCGGAAATAGCCAACGGGCTGCGTAACTCACTTACTAAAAAACGCTTTAAAATGATGACTACGCAGACAAAAAGCAGGCACAGCCTGCTCCGGCTGGCAGGTATACTGCCAGCCCTGATCGGGCTCCTGTGCGCATTCTCTTTCACTACGCGCGCCGCAGTGATCGTCGCCCCGGCAACCGGCACCGGTATCGAAACCGCTCCCGGGCAGGAAACACAGAATGCCGGAGATGAAAAAAAAGACAAGACACGCAGCGTGTCGATAGAGGTTCGGAGCAAGGACAAAGGAGCGCTCTCCGGGGCCATCGTACAGGTCATAGGCACGACGCAGGGCACCGTGACCGATACGGACGGGCATGCCGAGATCGCCGTCCCGGGCGGCAGCAAACTCATGATAAGCTATCCCGGCTACGAACCGGCGACGGTCGATACGAAGCAGCATAGCCAAAAGGAGGCCAGCGTCGTCGTGTTGCTCCGAACTGAAAACAAGGCCGCAAGCTCGTCAAACCAAGGAGCGGCAACCACCGAAAAACAGGTCGCCGTAACGGTACTTAAGGACGGCGAACCCCTGCCCGGAGCAGTGATAACGATAAAGGATACGCAAAAGGGCGTTGTCACCGATAAATCGGGACATGCGGAAATCTACGCTCCGCAGGGATCAATACTCACAGTCACCTACGTCGGTTGCAAACCCTACCTGCTGGAGGTCGGAGAGGCAGCCCGTCAGTTTGCCGGGATCCCGCTGGAATCCGAAACCCCGGGGACACCGGTGCTTTCGGCCGAGATCGGCAAACCGCTCTGGGTGGTCGACGGGATCGAGGTGGCCCCCGATTTCATAAACAAGCTCGATCCGAACCGCATCGAAAACATAACGGTACTCAAAGACCAATCCGCCGTAGCGACCTACGGGCAGGAAGCCCGCAACGGCGTGGTAATCATAACGACCAAAGGTGATACGGCCCTGCCCGCCAGACCGGAGAACGCCCGCCAGGAGCATGGAAAAGCCACAACACAGGCTGAGGCACACGACGAAGCGATCCGCGAAACCGGGGAAACGGAGGACGACCAGCCGTTCCTGATCGCCGAGACCATGCCCTTGTTCCCGATGCAAGAGGGCGGCAACCCGGGATACGGTGACCTCAACACTTTTCGCGCATGGGTGCAGAAAAACATAAAATACCCCGCCGAGGCATTCAGGAACGGGGAACAGGGGCGTGTCGTACTGTCGTTCGTCGTCGAAAAGGACGGCTCGGTAAGCAATATCCAGATACTTCAGACGCCGGGCAAGGCATTCTCGGAAGAGACGCGGCGCGTCGTCGCAGCTTCGCCCAAATGGAAACCGGGCGAACAGCGCGGCGAAAAGGTGCGTGTGAGATATACGCTGCCCGTTGATTTCAGAATAACTGCTACGGCACAGGACACTAAGACCAGTGAAAACAAAGGCTCCGGGGAAGAGCCGTTCCTGGTGGTGGATACCCCGCCGCAATTCAACGGCGGCGACATCGGCGAGTTTCGCCGGTGGGTACAAATGAACGTGAAATACCCGGCGGAAGCCCTCGGCAAAAACATTTACGGGAAAGTCCTGGTCACGTTCGTCATCGAGAAGGACGGCTCGGTGGGCAATGCCGAAATATTCAAATCGCCCGATAAATCCCTTGCGGACGAGGTACTGCGCGTCATCGGCAAATCCCCGAAATGGACGCCCGGCAAACAGCGCGGAGAGGCCGTACGCGTAAAATTCGGCATGCCGGTAGACTTCGCTGTCCAGACATCCGAAGGCATCCTCCACGACAAGGACACCGCACAGCGGGAAGGGGACATGGAAGAGATTTTAGTAGTCGGCTATGGCACCCAAAAAAAGTAGGCTTTCCGAAGCATCGCACCAACCATAAGCAGCAAACGGCGTCCACCCCGAGTTCAGTGGACGCCGTTTGTATTTAATACGGGGCGGAACCGGAGCCGTTTGCCGCCGGGCGGCGCAGCAATTCTCCGAAACAGCATCACCCGTGCAGGCAGGGCGTAATTCCCGGCCCCCGTTCACCGGACAATGGCATGACCTTCCGGTGGGGCCGCACCGGACGCGCTGCACAAAAATGGCTACTCCTTCCCGAGCAGCGCCATGACCCGCCGGGCAAGTTGCGTGTTGTCCATTATCCCAGCAATACGCCCCGCACCCGTACCATAAAGGTAAACGGGGACGTAGGTCGCCGTGTGGCTTTTGGATCCGAAAACATATCGGATACCGCTCTCGGAGCGGGTAAAATCACCGTCGCAGCTCGGGATGGCGAGCCCCCCGGTTTCATGGTCGGCCGTCACTACGACCAGCGTCCCCGGCGTGCGGTCGGCAAAGTCCATCGCCGCAGCCACGGCACGCTCGAAATCGCGCATTTCGGCCAGTATCTTCTCCGCATCGTTACCATGCGACGCCCCATCAATAAGTGACCCTTCGACCATCAGCACAAAACCGCGGCCGACCGAGTCGGCATTGTGGGAGAGTATTTCCAGTGCCTTCTGCGTGGCGCAGCGTAGGTAATCTTCGCGCCGGATCGTCTTCGGGATATTTTCATCGGTCACGGCACACAGCAACCGTCCCGCACGAACCGGCTCCGCCTCTTCGAGCGAACCGGCGACCGCATAGCCGCGGCGGCCGAACGCATCTCGATACGAACCGCCCTCGGAGGACTCCTTTTCGAGCCGCCTGCCAGCACCTATGAGCACGTCGATATTGCTCGCCAGCAGGTCGCGCGTAATGGCCTTTTCGTCGCCACGATCCGGGACATGCGCATAAAACGCCGCAGGGGTGGCATGCTGGAGATGGCATTTCACGGCAATCCCCGCAGGCATCCCTTCGGCCACGGCCCACTCGATGACCGACTGCAGACGCCCGCCCCGGGGATCCAGCCCCAACGTACCGTTATTCGTCTTGCTCCCACATGCCAGCGCCGTCCCCGCAGCCGCGGAATCCGTCACCCGGTTGTTGGCCGAATAGGTCGAGATCAGGGCAATACCCTGTGCCCGGTCGAAAGCCGTCGGGGCATAGCCGCCTTCGACGGCGAGCATCGAAACATGCGCCAGGCCCATGCCGTCGCCGATCATATAAATCACATTGCGAACACTGTCGACGGGTTCCGCAGCCGCTGCGCGGCCTGCACCGAGCAGGCACAACGCCAGAAACAAAAATGCTTTCTTCATATCCCTGTGCAAAGATAACAGGAATCTGCCAACTTTTTACTACATTTACACCACTTTAACCACCTTGCAACATGGATGTAAAGATCGCCCCCGACTGGAAAGAGCTGCTCGCTCCCGAATTCGAGAAACCTTATTTCGCCGCCCTTACGCAATTCGTACGGCAGGAATATGCCACGCACCGCATCTACCCGCGCGGCAGCAATATCTTCCGGGCCTTCGACAAATGCCCCTTCGACAAACTGAAGGTCGTCATCATCGGCCAGGATCCCTACCACGGCCCCGGACAAGCCAACGGGCTCTGCTTCTCGGTAGGCGACGGCGTGCCGTTCCCACCCTCGTTGCAAAACATCTTCAAGGAGGTTTCCGACGACACCGGGACACCCATCCCCCCGACGGGCAACCTCGACCGCTGGGCCGAGCAGGGAGTACTGCTCCTGAACGCCGTGCTGACCGTCCGCGCCCACGAGGCAGCCTCGCACGCCGGGCATGGGTGGGAAACCTTCACCGACGCCGTGGTACGCGCCATCGCCCAGCGCAAGCAGGGTATCGTCTACATGCTCTGGGGCAGCTACGCACAGAAAAAAGGGGCCATCGCCGACCCGCAGCGCAACTGCATACTCAAGGCCGTGCATCCCTCGCCGCTGTCGGTCTACCGCGGGTTCTTCGGCTGCCGCCATTTCTCGCGCGCCAACGAATACCTCCGCAGCGTGGGGCAGGAACCCATCGTGTGGTAAATCCGGGATAGCCCCGCGCCCACAAACCGAAACGATGACTACAAAAGAGATACGCACCGATTCCCTGCGGGCATGGCTGCTTGCGGCACGTCCCAAGACTCTGACCGGAGCCGCCGTCCCGGTGATGCTGGGCTGCGGCCTTGCGGCGGCGGACGGCGGGTTCGTCCTCTTGCCCGCGGTACTCTGCCTCGCATTCGCCTTGCTGATGCAGATCGACGCCAACCTGATAAACGACCTGTGGGATTACCTGAAAGGCTCCGACGGAGAAGACCGCCTGGGGCCTGAACGCGCCTGCGCCCAGGGGTGGATCACCCCGAAGTCCATGCGGCGGG
>ERZ791625.1181-NODE-1181-length-14218-cov-3.044906_pt1 | contig 14218 bp, 10 predicted proteins | sample MGYA00510267_ERZ791625 | MGnify/ENA primary metagenome ERZ791625 (study PRJEB30046, sample SAMN00715229) | human gut metagenome | study: EMG produced TPA metagenomics assembly of the A metagenome-wide association study of gut microbiota in type 2...
AGTTCCGCCGGTCAGTGATAGAAAAAGCCAGACGACCGACAGAAGCGACCGGGTCACCAATTCCGATCACCGAAGACGAATAAGTAACGAACTACCTTTATAAGTGTAAATATGTATATAACTGCCAAAATGCAAACGAAACTCTTTTTATTACAACATCAACAACTATTATCTACTGATACACAAACGTTTCCATTTGTATAAAATTATACATTTTGAACTTTCTATGTAAAAAACAGAAAAAACATTTGGAATTAAAAAAAATTCGTCGCTATCTTTGTTGCATAAAAATGATAAAAACATGAAGCGTTTATCCCTACATCTCCTGAATATTATTATTCTCGTGGTCCTTAGCCACGGAACGGAGAGGGGTATATAAACGAAAATCGAACCGAAATATAAATTGATCATATGCCTTTCTCCCAAACGAGAAAGGCTTTTTTTTAACAGACAGAAAAATGAACAAAACAATGTATCGCCATATTATCGTCATTAACATTCTACTCGTGGTCCTGCAAAGATAACGAGAGAAGGGTGACGCGTATATACACACTATTTGTAGAAGCCTTTCTCTCGCCGGGAGAAAGGCTTCTTCGCATTTAAGAACTTACTGCACAAAATAAAAGAAAATGAGAAATAACCTTAGAAGCGCTGTTACAATGACAGGCCGTCGGATGGCCGGAGCCAGAAGTTTGTGGAGAGCCAATGGTATGAAAGACGAACAATTCGGGATGCCCGTCATCGGCATCGTCAACTCGTTCACCCAGTTTGTACCGGGTCATACCCACCTGCACGAAATCGGACAATACGTAAAGACATTAATAGAAGAACGCGGATGCTTCGCAGCCGAATTCAACACCATAGCCATCGACGACGGAATCGCCATGGGCCACGACGGGATGTTGTACTCGCTTCCTTCGCGGGAAATCATCGCCGACAGTGTGGAATACATGGCCAACGCCCATCAGGTAGACGCTTTGTTTTGTATCAGTAATTGTGACAAAATCACTCCGGGCATGCTGATGGCTGCTATGCGTCTGAATATTCCGACGATTTTTGTATCCGGAGGCCCGATGGAAGCCGGTGATTTCGACGGCAAGGGAATAGATCTGATCGACGCCATGGTCATGAGTGCAGACAGCCGTTGCAGCGATGCAGATATCGAGAAAATCGAACGTTGGGCCTGCCCCGGATGCGGTTCGTGTTCGGGCATGTTTACAGCCAACTCCATGAACTGTCTCAACGAAGCGTTGGGATTGGCGCTTCCCGGCAACGGTACCATTGTAGCCACCCACACTAACCGGCGGCGTTTGTTTGAAAAAGCTGCTTCATTAATCGTACAAATGGCCGGACGGTATTATTTCGAAGGGGACGATTCGGTATTACCCCGTAACATAGCGACCAAAGCCGCTTTCGGGAATGCCATGTCACTGGACATCGCCATGGGAGGATCGACCAATACCGTACTCCACCTGCTGGCCATCGCCCACGAAGCCGGAGTAGACTTCACCATGCAGGATATCGACCGCCTGTCGAGAAAAGTACCGGTACTATGCAAGGTCGCTCCCAACTCTCACTTTCACATCCAGGATGTAAACCGGGCAGGAGGTATCCTGTCTATCCTCGGGGAATTGGCGGAAGCCGGTTTGATCGATACCACGGTCAACCGTGTCGGATACAAAAATCTGGCAGAATGCCTCTCGAAATACAACCTGAAAAGCCCGAAGCTCACTCAAAAGGCGCAAAAATTCTATCTCAGTGCACCCGGCGGCAAATTCAGCCGGGAACTGGGTTCTCAAAGTAAAACCTATGCCCGCTTCGATACCGACCGTCGGATGGGATGTATCCGGGATGTAAACCATGCTTATTTCAAAGACGGGGGACTGGCTGTCCTGACCGGGAACATCGCCCGCAACGGATGTATCGTAAAAACAGCCGGAGTAGATGAATCACTGTTCGTATTCCGGGGACGTGCCAAAGTATTCGAATCGCAGGAACAAGCCATGAACGGTATTCTGAACGATGAAGTAAAAGCCGGAGATGTCGTCGTCATCCGTTATGAAGGGCCTAAAGGCGGACCGGGCATGCAAGAAATGCTTTACCCCACTTCTTATCTGAAATCCAAACATCTGGACAAAGCCTGTGCCCTGATCACCGACGGACGATTTTCAGGAGGGACTTCGGGTTTATCCATCGGTCACATCTCACCTGAAGCAGCTGCCGGAGGAGCTTTAGCCATCGTCCGGGACGGCGATCTGATCGAAATAGACATTCCGGCACGGACCATCAACCTGTTACTGAGTGATCCCGATATTGCCGCCCGGTTAGCCGCTCAAAAAAACTTCGAACCGGCCGGACGCAAACGTACGGTACCCAAATCCCTGCAGGCTTACGCCCGGTTCGTCAGTTCAGCCGACCAGGGTGCCGTCCGCATTCTATAACCCATAAGTTTTTACTTTTTATCTCTTTTTTCGTATGAACACTACTACACAATCTATCTATATGGAAAAGCAAGCAACAAAGACAACTTGTTTTTCGGGCTCGAAAGCGGTAATCGAAACCCTTCTACGTGAAGGAGTGGATACCGTCTTCGGGTATCCCGGAGGAACAATCATGCCGGTATACGATGCGTTATACGACTATCGGGACCGTCTCAACCACATCCTCGTACGTCATGAACAGGGGGCATTACATGCCGCCCAGGGCTATGCCCGGGTAAGCGGACGTCCCGGTGTCTGTATCGTCACTTCGGGTCCCGGAGCTACCAATACGGTAACAGGCCTTGCCGACGCGATGATGGATTCGACTCCTGTCGTTCTGATCAGCGGACAGGTAGGTTCCGGTTTCCTGGGCACCGATGCTTTTCAGGAAACCAACTTCGTAGGGATCACCCAGGCTGTAACCAAATGGAACTGCCAGGTACGGCATGCCGCCGATATCCCTGCAGCCATCGCCAAGGCATTCTATATCGCCCGCACGGGACGTCCCGGACCCGTCGTGGTAGATATTACCAAAGATGCCCAGCAAGAAATGGCCGAATATCATTATGAAAAGGTCAGCTTCATCCGGAGTTATTGCCCGTCTCCGGCCATCGATAAAGAAAAAATTGCAGAAGCGGCCAAATTGATCAATCTGTCCCGTAAACCGTTGGCTTTAATCGGCCAGGGCGTCATCCTCGGCGGGGCAGAAAAAGAACTACGTGTTTTCCTGGAAAAAAGCGGTATCCCTGCAGCTTCCACTTTATTGGGACTGTCGGCCATTCCTTCCGATCATCCCCAATTCGTCGGTATGTTGGGTATGCATGGGAATTATGCCCCCAATATAAAAAACAAAGAATGCGATTTACTGATCGCGATAGGCATGCGTTTCGACGACCGGGTGACCGGAAATCCCGAACAATTCGGCATCAACGCCAAGATCATCCACCTGGAGATCGATCCTGCCGAAGTGAATAAAATCATATATGCCGACGTACCTGTCCTGGGAAATGTCAAAGAGACTTTACCCGCCCTGACAGAATTAGTGGTCCCCAACCGGCATACCGACTGGATAGCGGAATTCAAAGCCTGTTACAACATCGAATATCAGGAAATCATAGAACCGGCGCTCTACCCCACGAGCAAGCAAATCCGTATGGGAGAAGTAGTCGACCTGGTATCGAAAGCCTATCACCACGACGCGATTCTGGTCACCGATGTCGGGCAACAGCAGATGGTAGCTTCCCGTTATTTCCGCTTCAAACATACGCGGAGTATCGTCACTTCGGGTGGATTAGGCACCATGGGATTCGGCCTTCCGGCAGCTATCGGAGCAAAAATCGGAGCCCCCCAAAGAGAGGTTTGCCTGTTTGTCGGTGACGGTGGTTTTCAAATGAACCTGCAGGAACTCGGTACCATCTTTCAATCCCGGGTACCGGTGAAGATTATCCTGCTGAACAATAGCTTTCTGGGTATGGTGCGCCAATGGCAGGAGCTCTTTTTCGACAAGCGGTACTCATTTACCGAAATGACTAACCCTGACTTCGGGGCAATCGCCCAAGGAAACGGTATCGCCTACCGGTGCGTGGAAAAACGGGACGAACTGGAAACAGCCATCCATGCCATGAAGGAACATCCCGGAGCCTTTCTGCTGGAGGTTCGGGTTGAACCGGAAGAGAATGTGTTTCCGATGGTTCCTGCCGGTGCAGCTGTGGGGGATGTGAGATTGGAATAAAGGAAAAAGTTGAAAGCTAAAGGCTATAGGCTGGAGGCCAGGAGGTAGAGGAGGGGGAGGAGGGGGAGAAAGGGAAAAAAGGGAGAGAAAAAGAGATTATCGATAATAATAAAATAGAAAAATGATGCGATGAATAAAGAATATATCATAACGGTCTTTTCAGAAAACAAAGTAGGATTGCTAAGCCAGATCACGACGGTATTCACTTGCCGGGATATCAATATCGAAAGCCTGACGACTTCGGAATCGTCTATCCCGGGCATTCACAAATTTACCATAGTCGTCATCACCGGTCCCGAAAAGATAGAGAAACTGGTCAAGCAGATCGAAAAGAAAATCGATGTACTGAAAGCCTTTGTTTTCACCCCGGATGAAGTGGTACAACAGGAAATCGCACTTTACAAAGTCACCCGGAGCAACAGTGTCGAAAAATTGGTACGCGACCACCATGTACGGATACTGGAAATCTGTGACGATTATATCGTACTGGAAAAGACCGGACACAAAGAGGATACCCAGTCTCTGTTCGAATTACTACAACCCCATGGAGTACAGCAATTCGTCCGGTCGGGCCAAATCGCGATCATCAAATCAAAACGCGAACTATTGAATGAATATTTACAGAAACGGGAAAATACGACGAAAGCGTAAACAACCCGGATCAAGGACAAAATAACACTAACAATTAAATCATTATTATTATGGCACAAATTAATTTCGGAGGAGTAAAAGAAAACGTAGTAACCAGAGAAGAATTTCCATTGGCAAAAGCGCTCGAGGTATTGAAAAACGAAACCATTGCTGTTATAGGATACGGTGTACAAGGTCCCGGTCAGGCCCTGAACCTGAAAGACAACGGTTTCAACGTAATCGTAGGTCAGCGCCGGGGAAGTAAAACCTGGGATAAAGCCGTAGCCGACGGCTGGATACCCGGCGAAACCCTGTTCGACATCGAAGAAGCCGCCCGGAGAGGAACGATCATACAATATTTACTATCGGATGCAGGTCAGATCGCCGTATGGCCGACTATTCAAAAACACCTGACTCCCGGCAAAGCCCTCTATTTCTCACATGGTTTCGGCATCACCTATAAAGATCGCACAGGCATCATCCCGCCGGCCGATGTCGATGTCATCCTGATCGCTCCGAAAGGCTCGGGTACTTCATTGCGGAGAATGTTCTTACAGGGACGGGGATTAAATTCCAGTTATGCCATCTTCCAGGATGCCACCGGCAAAGCTTGGGACCGGGTTATCGCTTTAGGAATCGGAGTAGGCTCGGGTTATCTGTTCGAGACCACCTTTCAGCGGGAAGTATATTCCGACCTGACAGGAGAACGGGGTACTCTGATGGGAGCGATCCAGGGCATTTTTGCAGCCCAGTACGACACTTTACGCGAACACGGCCACACCCCTTCGGAAGCCTTCAACGAAACCGTCGAGGAACTGACCCAAAGTCTGATGCCTTTAATTGCAGAAAACGGTATGGACTGGATGTATGCCAACTGCTCGACGACAGCACAACGGGGAGCACTCGATTGGTGGAAGAAATTCCGGGATGCCGCCAAACCGGTATTCGACGAATTGTACGGCCAGGTATCTTGTGGCAACGAAGCCCAACGTTCGATCGATTCCAACAGCCGGCCCGACTATCGTGAAAAACTGGAAAAAGAACTTCAGACCATGCGCGAATCCGAGATGTGGCAAGCCGGTGCCGTCGTTCGGAAACTGAGACCGGAAAACAATTAAAGCGAAAAGGCTAGAAGCAAAAAGCTAGAAGCGAAAAGTAAAAAGTGAAAGGAGATCGGCGAAAAAGCAAAAGATGAAAAGCGCCCCAATAACCTTCACTAATCCCTTTCCTTTTTTACCTACTCCCGCTTCCACCTTATAACTTATAGCTTTTAGCCTAATAGCCTTTTCGCCTCTAACCTTTTACCTCATCACCTCATGCGTGAAAAAGTATATATATTCGATACCACCCTTCGGGATGCAGAGCAAGTTCCGGGGTGTCAGCTGAATACAATCGAAAAGATAGAAGTTGCCAGGCAGCTCGAGAAACTGGGTGTAGACATCATCGAAGCCGGTTTCCCCATCTCGAGTCCCGGGGATTTCAATTCCGTTGTAGAGATTTCTAAAGCAGTAACCGTTCCAACCATCTGTGCTCTGACCCGGGCTGTAAAAAAAGACATCGAAGTGGCTGCCGAAGCATTGAAATTTGCCAAACGGGGACGTATCCATACCGGAATCGGTACCTCCTGGTATCATATCCACGAAAAATTGAATTCCACTCCCGACGAAATCGTCGGGAGAGCGGTAGAGGCCGTAAAATATGCCCGTCGATTTGTCGATGATGTCGAATTTTACGCCGAAGATGCAGGCCGTACAGAAGAAGAATACCTGGCCCGGGTAGTAGAAGCAGTGATCAAAGCCGGTGCCACCGTCGTCAATATCCCCGACACCACGGGGTATTGTCTGCCGAACGAGTACGGAGCAAAGATCGCCTATTTGATGAATCATGTCCCCAACATCGACAAAGCCATTATTTCCACTCATTGCCACAACGATCTGGGCATGGCCACTGCCAACACTTTAGCCGCCGTACAAAACGGAGCACGGCAGGTCGAAGTGACGATCAACGGCCTCGGCGAACGGGCCGGTAACACCGCCCTCGAAGAAATCGTGATGGCGATTGCCTGTCACAAAAATCTGGATTTCAATATCGGTATCAACACCAGGCAAATCATCGCTACCAGCCAGCTGGTATCCAGTTTGATGCGGGTGCCGGTACAACCCAACAAAGCCATCGTCGGCCGTAATGCTTTCGCCCATTCGTCGGGCATCCACCAGGACGGTGTACTGAAAAGCCGGGAGACCTATGAAATCATCGCCCCGGAAGACGTAGGGGTCGATCAGTCCAGTATCGTCCTCACCGCCCGTAGTGGCCGTGCAGCACTGAAACATCATTTGAAAGCCATCGGTTATACTCCCGACAACGACGAACTCGACACCATCGCCGGAGGTTCATGTGTGCTCTATATCGACCGGCAATACATTCACGAAGTAACGAGTCCACAAGCTTTCGAAGGGCTTCATTCGCGCGGCGCGAAAGTATTCCGTCCGGCTCAGGTCACAGCCAGCCCCGATCACAATATACCCACACAAAATCAACATCTGCCGGTACAGGATCTGCAATCCGCCCGGCAACTGTCGATGCTCGAAAATAACTGTACCGAACACGGTATCACGATTTTCAAAGTCGGTACCCCCAAAAACGGAATTATCCATGTGGTGGGTCCCGAAACAGGTCTGACCCAACCGGGAATGACCATCGTCTGTGGAGACAGCCATACTTCCACCCACGGAGCTATGGGCTGCGTGGCGTTCGGCATCGGAACCAGCGAGGTAGAAATGGTATTAGCCTCCCAATGTGTATTGCAATCCAAACCCAAGACCATGCGGATCAATGTCGAAGGACAATTGAATCCCGGAGTTTGTTCGAAAGATATCATTTTATATCTCATTTCGAAACTAGGTACCGGCGGCGGCACCGGACATTTCATCGAATTTGCCGGATCGGCTATCCGCTCGCTATCGATGGAAGCCCGGATGACGATCTGTAATATGAGCATCGAAATGGGAGCCCGCGGCGGGATGATCGCTCCGGACGAAACGACCTTTGCCTACCTGAAAGGCAGGGAATATGCGCCCCAAGGAACCGAATGGGACAAATCCGTCGCACAATGGAAGCAGCTATACAGTGATCCCGACGCCGTCTTCGACAAAGAAGTCACATTCGATGCTGCCGACATCTACCCTATGATCACCTACGGGACCAACCCCGGCATGGGAATCGCCCTCACCCACTCTATCCCCGAAGTCTCCGAAATCGAAGAGACTTCCCGGCCTTCCTTCTTAAAAGCTCTGGAATACATGGACTTCAAACCGGGCGAAAAGCTACCGGGCAAACCGGTCGACTATGTTTTTGTCGGCAGTTGTACCAATGGACGGATCGAAGATCTGCGGGTATTCGCCGACTATGTGAAAGGCAAGCAAAAAGCAGCAGGCGTGACAGCCTGGATCGTTCCGGGCAGCAAACAGGTAGAAAAACAAGCCATCGACGAAGGGATCAGGGATACACTCGAGGCTGCAGGCTTCGAATTACGGCAACCGGGATGCTCCGCCTGCCTGGCAATGAACGACGACAAAATTCCGGCAGGGAAATATTGTGTCTCCACCTCCAATCGTAATTTTGAAGGCCGGCAAGGACCGGGAGCCCGCACTCTACTGGCAGGCCCACTCGTCGCTGCTGCCTGTGCTATCCACGGCATAATCACCGTCCCCGACTCACTCCAACTCAGCAACCCAGTAACTCAGCAACTCAGCAACTCAACAACTCAACAACTCAGTAACTCAGCAACTCAGTAACTCAGTAACTCAGTAACTCAACAACTCAGTAACTCAGTAACTCAACAACTCAGTAACTCTTTTCAACTCATGATAAACCAATTCACAACCCTAACATCCACAGCGATACCACTGAAAATCGAAAATGTAGACACCGACCAGATCATTCCGGCCCGTTTTTTGAAAGCGACCACCCGGGAAGGGTTCGGCAAACAATTGTTTTTCGACTGGCGGTATGATGCTCAGGGAAACCCGAAAACAGATTTCGTCCTGAACTCCCCCGACTATACCGGAGAAATTTTAATTGCAGGGAAAAATTTCGGCTGTGGTTCCAGCCGTGAACATGCGGCCTGGGCCATTTATGGAGCAGGTTTCAAAGTAGTCATTTCCAGTTTTTTCGCCGATATTTTCCGCAACAATGCCCTGAACAACGGATTACTTCCTGTACAGGTGAGCGAATCGTTTCTGGCAAAGCTATTCCAGGTCGTCCGGTCAGCTCCTTCGACCACCGTCAGTATCGATCTGGAACGGCAGACCGTCACCTTGACAGCCACAGGAGAGCAAGAACTTTTCGAAATTTCTCCCTACAAAAAAGAGTGTTTGTTGAAGGGATACGATGATGTCGACTATCTGATGAGCATACACCATAAGATCGAAGCATTTGAAAAGACCCGTTAAAACGATCGGCGAGCCTTCGGTTCTGACAAAGCCAGTGCAAGAGTCGCCTTATGAACCTTACAAACTCATTTCATCATGGATTTAAAAATAGCAGTATTACCCGGTGACGGCATCGGACCGGAAATCATAGAACAGGCCATCAAAGCCATCGATGCCACTTGCAAAAAATACGGTCATACCGTCGGCTATACCTACGGATCAGTAGGGGCAACAGCCATCGACAAGACCGGGAATCCTTATCCGGAAGAAACTCACCGGATTTGTATGCAATCGGATGCCGTATTGTTCGGAGCGATCGGGGATCCCCGTTTCGACAACAATCCCCAAGCCAAAGTCCGTCCGGAACAAGGATTGCTGGAAATGCGCAAAAAATTAGGATTATATGCCAACCTCCGTCCGGTCAGTACTTTCAAATCCCTTGTTCACCGCTCTCCTCTGCGACAAGAACTCGTAGAAGGGGCCGATTTCATCTGTATCCGGGAACTCACCGGCGGCATTTATTTCGGGCAGCCCCAGGGACGTTCGGAAGACGGGCAAACCGCTTTCGACAGTTGTGTATACACCAAAGCCGAAATCAAACGGATTTGCCGATTAGGTTTCGAGTACGCCATGAAGCGCCGCAACAAACTGACAGTTGTCGATAAAGCCAATGTCCTGGCAACCTCCCGGCTATGGCGCGAAACCGTACAAGAGATGGCTCCGGCTTATCCTCAGGTAAATGTCGAATACATGTTTGTCGACAATGCGGCGATGAAACTCATCCAGCAACCCAAACATTTCGATGTCATCGTTACAGAAAACATGTTCGGCGATATCCTCACCGACGAAGCCAGTGTCATCACAGGCTCATTAGGCTTGCTGCCTTCCGCTTCTATCGGTATCCACACCTCGCTGTTCGAACCGATCCACGGTTCCTATCCTCAGGCCGCCGGCAAAAATGTGGCCAATCCTCTGGCAACCATTTTATCCGCCGCTATGATGTTCGAATATGCCTTCAACCTGAAAGCAGCCGGAGCAAGCATCCGCCAGGCAGTCGATCGTTCGGTCGAAGCCGGTATCGTTACCGAAGATATCGCTGAAGACGGACAGGCCTATCCGACCAGCGAAGTAGGCGATTTTATAGCAAAGAACATCGGGTAAATGAAAAAACAGACCAATTAAACCGAACAATATGAGTGATCCTTATTTTCCTTCTTTGAAAGATATCATGACGGCGGAGCATACGCTCAACGACATCCTGGTCCCGACACCCCTCATGAAAAACAGAAATCTATCCGATAAATACGAAGCCAATATCTTTCTGAAACGGGAAGATCTTCAAATGGTGAGATCGTATAAAATCCGGGGAGCTTATAATAAAATCAAATCCCTGACTCCTGAAGAGATGGAGAAAGGAGTGGTTTGTGCCAGTGCCGGCAATCATGCCCAAGGCGTAGCCTTCTCCTGCAGCAAACTCGGTATCCAGGGAAAAATCTATATGCCCGTTACTACTCCCAGGCAAAAGATCAACCAGGTAAAAATGTTCGGGGGTAAATCCATTGAAGTCGTCCTGACGGGAGATACTTTCGATCAGGCCAATACAGCAGCAATCGAAGCCTGTAAAAAAAACGATATGGTATTTATCCCTCCCTTCAACGATCCCCGGATCATCGAGGGGCAGGCAACCGTCGGTTTAGAAATCATTCAGGAAGCCCGGATGAAGCTCGATTATATCTTTGTACCGATCGGTGGTGGCGGACTGGCTTCCGGTATCGGTAGTTTCTATAAGCAAATGAGCCCGAAGACCAAGATCATCGGAGTCGAACCGGCCGGTGCCGCCGGAATGAAAAAATCGTTCGAATGCGGAGAGGTAACCGAACTGAACGAAGTAGATAAATTTGTCGACGGGGCAGCCGTACAACGGGTAGGAGAGCTCACTTACGCTATCTGCAAGAAAGTATTGGACGATATCGTCGTCGTGCCCGAAGGCAAAATTTGTACGACGATCCTGAATCTTTACAACTTCGACGCTATCGTAGTAGAGCCGGCAGGAGCCCTGAGTATGAGTGCTCTCGACTTTTACAAAAATGAAATTAAAGGAAAAAACGTCGTTTGTGTGGTCAGCGGCAGCAACAACGACATCACCCGCATGGAAGACATCAAGGAGCGCTCTTTATTATATGAAGGCCTGAAACATTACTTCGTCGTCCGTTTTCCGCAAAGAGCCGGTGCACTCCAGAGTTTTGTCAGCAACGTCCTGGGCCCCCACGACGACATCACCTATTTCGAATACAAGAAGAAGACAAACCGCGAAAAAGGCCCTGCCCTCATCGGCATCGAGATCCAGCAGCCCGAAGATTTCCAGGGCCTGCTGGACCGCATGAAATCCGAAGGTATCCTCTACGAATATCTCAATGACAATCCGAACCTATTCGAATTCCTGATCGGATAATCCGTCGCCGGGTAAGGTGTCCCAAAAGTCTTTTTGAAACCGATCTGATCGGCGAATTCTTTCCCAATCCTATTTCAGAAAAACCGGTTTCATTTCCTTGCTTCCAAAAGAAGTAAAAGAACTGAAGGAATACATCGAAGAATACCACAGCATCCGGGAAGGAGACGGCCGGAACTGGAAAATCAAAAAAAAGAAAATCGAGACAGCAATAAAATGTAAACAAATATACGATTTTTTTAATAAGTCGATACATTTCTTTGGGAATTAAGAAATATTTTCTTATTATTGAAGTCTAAAAACAAACTTATGAAACTGATTTCTACCCTCATTTTTCTATTGTGTGTAACTTTTGCATTTGCAGAATGCTACGACAACCATTTCGACGAGTGCCGGATCGAACGGCAAAACGGGAAATACGGTATCGTGATCGACAAACAGCTGGCCATACCGTACGAGTACGACGAAATCGTACCTCAACACAATTGCTTTTTCAAAGTCAGAAAGGGCCGGAAATACGGTATCATCAGTTATTTTTATGAAGAGCACAAACGGGATGGCCGGTTTCCGAAAGAGATTGACCGGCCGATTGCCCTGAAAAAAGGGTATGCCTGGCTTTACCTTTCCCTCGCTTGTGAATACGATAAGATCGAAGAATATGAAAATCAGTATCTTCAAATCAGCCGCGACGACCGGAAAGGAATTGTCAATTATTACGGGACCCTGGTCTTGCCCTGCCGTTTTGAAAAAATAGAATTATCGAATAATTTTTTTTGGGTATCGTCGGAAGGGTTATACGGAATTTACAACCGGTACGGTTCGACAATTATCCCCTGCCGCTATAACCAGATCGAACTCACCGACCGTTGTTTTTACGTCTGCCGGGACCGGCTCAAAGGGGTTTACAACCGCTATGGAAGTGTTATTATCCCTTGCCAATTCAGCCAGATCGAATGCAAAGACAATGCCTATTACGTGACAAAAGGCAAATATCAGGGCATATACAACCTGTACGGTTCGGTAATCATTCCTACCCAATACACTTCGATATACAAAGAAGGGGGGAAATACCTGGTTGAAAACGACAGTCTGAAAGGGATCGTCAATACCTATGGAAGTACCGTTATCCCCTGCAAATACAACACGATAGAATACGAAGACGGAGTTTATTATGTGTCGGCAGGCGGTAAATACGGAATTTACAACACTTACGGCTCCACGATACTTCCCCTGCCGATACAATTCTGTCCGGAAAGAAGGAAGAGAATATCTGGTGGAGAATAACGGTCTTCAGGGTATCGTCAACACCTATGGAAGTACGATTATTCCTTGCCGCTACAACAAAATACAACAGGAAGGGAATATTTATTACGTCACGGCAAACGGTAAAAAGGGCATATTCAACCGGTACGGCTCGACCATTATTCCCTGCCAGTATGACGAGATCATTTCTTTAGGCCATCGTTATATCGTCAAACGGGACAAGAAGTTCGGGGTATACAACCAATATGGCTCTACCATACTGCCTTGTCAGTTTCAGAAAATCGAATGCCTGAATAACGGGCATTATGTCACCACCCGTGACAAAAGCCAACAGGTGTATAATGCCTATGGGGCGCTATTGGAAAACCGTACGAATATGAAGGTAGTCTTCTCGACCGAAGACTGATTTTTTACCGGTTAGATTTGATTTTTGCGTGTTAAGTCGGTATCGTATTGACTTATTTATTATTTTTGTTTTCGTTTTAAACTAAATGGATATAGAAAATGAAAAATCGACTGGTCCTATATAATACTTTATCGCGCAAGAAAGAACAGTTCGAACCGATCAATCCTCCTTTTGTCGGGTTGTACGTTTGCGGGCCCACCGTCTACGGGGATGCCCATTTGGGACATGCCCGTCCGGCCATTACTTTCGACCTGTTGTTCCGGTATCTGAAATATCTGGGCTACAAAGTGCGTTATGTGCGTAACATCACCGATGTCGGCCATCTTACCGACGACAGTGACGACGGCGAAGACAAAATCGAGAAGAAAGCGAAGCTCGACCGGTTGGAACCGATGGAAATCGTTCAGTTTTATACCAACCGCTACCATCACAATATGGAGCAATTGAACACCCTTCCGCCCAGTATAGAGCCTCATGCTTCGGGCCATATCATCGAGCAGGAAGAATTGGTGAAAAAAATCCTGGACAACGGATTCGCTTACGAGAGCGACGGAAGTATTTATTTCGATGTCGAGGCTTACAACAAAAAATACAGCTATGGGAAACTATCCGGCCGCCGGGTGGAAGAGTTATTTGCCAACACCCGTCAGTTAGACGGCCAGGGAGAAAAACGGAATCCGGCCGATTTCGCCCTATGGAAAAAAGCTACTCCGGAACATATCATGCGCTGGCCTTCTCCGTGGAGTAACGGTTTTCCGGGTTGGCACCTGGAATGTTCGTGCATGAGCCAGAAGTATCTGGGCGACCGTTTCGATATCCATGGCGGCG
>ERZ791625.1186-NODE-1186-length-14170-cov-2.455260_pt1 | contig 14170 bp, 10 predicted proteins | sample MGYA00510267_ERZ791625 | MGnify/ENA primary metagenome ERZ791625 (study PRJEB30046, sample SAMN00715229) | human gut metagenome | study: EMG produced TPA metagenomics assembly of the A metagenome-wide association study of gut microbiota in type 2...
CCTTCCGAGATCCATCCTGCCGGTATTACCGTCAACCGTACAATAGCTTCCGTCCTTATCAAGAAAGTAAAAATCCGTGAATGCGCCGATACGTCTGATGTTTTCAATGTAAGTCCTAATTTTCTTATCGTCATCGGTGTCTTCAAGATAAGGTATCCGCATATCCATTGTATTCCAGTTTTCGCTTAACAGATTGCTCAGCGAGTTACCGACCTGAGTATATATTTCGTTAAGGTGAGTGGTGCTTTCTTTGAAGATTAGCTTCGATGAAATGACATTGTAAATATAAGCGGACAGCATAACTATCAATGTTGCCGTGACGATTACAAGCCAAGCAAAATTCTTTCTTATCAAAAATAACATCTCCCAGAAATTTAAACATCTGATACAAAATAATTACATTTATCTCTTAAAGAATATCATATTTTATCTTTTAATGTCAATAAATTCAAGCACGAAGATTGAAAAATATAAAAAAATTCTGCGAATTGTGTCGAATTTGTTGAAATGGATGGCTTGATGAGGCAATCGGATAGTGTGGCGAAGAATATATTGCGTAAAATTGAAATTATTGCGAAATACAAAACGAGTTCAGGCGTAATATGGCTGAAATGTTGACATATAGATGTTGTTTTGATATAATAAAAAACAAAGAAAGGCAGGTGAATGACATGAAATTATTTATCAGAGATAACGGGAATAGCTGTCATTCACATTTATGCTTTTGATATAGCAATTGTGCAATGATAAAATTCAAAGTGTTCTCGTTATCGGGAACACTGTTTTTATATAAGGAGTTATTATGAACAAATTGAATTTTATCAAAGCGGATAAACCGGATTGTAGCAACACAACAGACAGTGGAAAAATAACTGTCGCTGTAAGAGAATTTATCAAAACGACGCTTGCTGAAAAAATCGCAACAGCATTATGGAATAAGCCTGAATTGGCTGACAGTATCATCAGATTCAATTATGATAACAAGATCAAAAACGATTGTTTCAATGTTATCGCTCTGAACGAAACAGGTGATGTTGTAGGTAGGCTGTTCTGTATACAAAATGCAGAAGACGCAGGCTTATGGTACTATGGCGATTTGTTCGTTGCGCCTGATTACACAGGCAAGCGTATATCGAAAAGATTGCTTGAAACCGCCGAACAGGCACTGTCTGATAAATGGTGTCACACATTGAGATGTTATGTAGAGCCTGATAATAAAGTATCACTGCATTTACAAAGAGAATACGGATTTACCGAATGTGAATATAAGACTTTTAATAATCTTATAAACAGCGGTCAATTAATGTTTGAGAAACCGATTGTAACATTCAATGCTGCTCAGGTTACAGAAAAAAAACGGAGCAAGATATATAACCGATATTTTTAACGAAAACGCTCATTTGCTTCACAGCGAGATAATCCCTTATAGCGAATGGTGCAGTTTGATTTCTGCGAATGATACTGACGAAAAACATTTTTTGATTCGTAAGGGTGCGGTGCCGTGCGGATACCTGAAAATCAACGGACTTGAAGACGGCAATGACGGGTGGATTTCAATACTTGCTGTAGCTTCCGCATTTCAAAGAAAGGGTATAGGTAAATATGCCGTTTCATATGCGGAAAGTTTTTTTAAAAAGCAGGGAAAACTATGCGTTAAAATACATACTACAACGGATAATTATCCTGCACGAAAAGTGTGGCTATTTGCTTTGCAACAGCACAAACACATATACAGCCAAAGATAAACTGACATATTTTAAGCAGATATAGCCGACAACGATTCTGTGGTTCTAATATTGAAGGAAGGTTTTAATTATGTATAAAATACTCTTTGTCTGCCACGGCAGGAGTTGGGTATCATTTCCCTTGGTGGCTGTTGGTTGGGCAAATCGGTGCAAGATGTAGTGGTTGAGCAAGCCTTAAACTACTAAAATACTACTACCTGTTGATTAGCGAAAAGGTAATGTGAAACTTCAGAATTGTGCTTTTGAAGTTTTTCTATGGTAGTAAAAATGATGTTGTATAATAAAACATTGATATGTGTCATCTCGACGAGTGAAACCTACGACCGTGGGAAATAATGGAAACCGCCCTTTTGGAGGATGGTTTTTATTATGTACGGATATGCTCTATTTCATAATACTAAGAATTATTATAACTTGATTATTTTATAGAAAAACTGTATAATGTAATTGCACCATTACAATTATTTCTGTTATGATTAGGAGGACCATTTCAATGAAACGCGATTATGAAAGCAGGCTTGAAGCCCTCTACACAGAATACTATGGCAACGGCGGCTGCCAATTCTTTAGGGAATGTGAAAAAGGCATTTCTAAAAGCTGCATGTTCAGATTTGATAAAGCAAAGGTGGGCGCAAAGTATGGTGAAAAAACTGAAATCCCGAAAATAGTTTTTGTGGGTTTAGAGGGACTTAACGGACATCAGGGAATTGAAAGGACGGAAATCGACAAGTGTTACAATCCCCATTACAAAGGTGTAAGATATGTTTTGGCGTATTTATTAAGTCCATATATTGGCAAGGAACGACCGGACAGCGTGTTAAAAAATTGTCTTAAGGACTATGTTGAAACTATGAAATATTTTGCGTTGCTTAACTGCTACAAGTGCGCTTTTGGTGATAATCCCAAAGGTCGTCCGCACTCTGAGTCAATGAAAGAGCATTGCCAAGATATTTTGTTCAGTGAAATAGAAGTATTGGAGCCGGATATAGTGGTTTTTCAAGTCAAGAGCAAAAGACCGACTAACTTCGAGAAAAACCTCGCTAACAAATTTGGCAAAGAGGAATTGATATGTGGAAACGAGGGTACAGGAGCTTTTTGGTATTCGCTTCGGTCCGGTAAGCGGTTTATCTGGATTTGGACTTATCACGGCGATGGAAATAAATATCCACGAAATCAACAAAATCAACGAAATCGAGGTTGGGCTTGTAATGATAAAAGCGGTAAAGATTATCGTGAAAAAGACCTTGACCCTGTTTTAGATAGGGTTCTTGATGCTATGCGACAACTAAACTTAAACGAGACCGCAGCGGGGAACGAATGAACAAGGCATTGCTTCTGAATTATCCGGATTTAAGGTAACATTGTCCGGAATTGTAATACTTGTAAGGCTACTGCATGAAGCAAATACACCATCTCCTATACCGAAAACACTGTCCGGTATTGTTATGCTTGTAATATTATCACAACCTCTAAATACATAATTCTCAATATCTGTAACTTCATCTGGAATTGTAATACTTGTAAGGCTTGTACAACCTTCGAATGCACTGCTTCCAATAATGGTCACGTTATTGGGAATAGTGATACTTGTGAGGCTTGTACAACCTTGCACAAAATCCTTAGTAGTAAACCCGCAGATTTTTACTACTATCTGACTACTACACACATCCGCAATTTGCCCCGATTTGCCGTGTTTCTGTGAAATCAACCGCAAATCCGTAAAATCTGCCGGTACGCAAAATGCGGCAAAATAACGCAATACAAAGCCTTCTGAAAGGAATTTACCCGATGTACAAGATACTATTTGTCTGCCACGGCAACATCTGCCGTTCACCTATGGCGGAATTTGTAATGAAGGATATAGTCGCAAAGGCAGGGAAGTCCGATGAATTCGTCATCGCTTCGTGTGCGACAAGTACCGAGGAAATCGGTAATCCAGTGCATTACGGCACTAAAAGAAAGCTGGCGGAGGTCGGAATATCCTGCGATAAAAAGAGGGCAGTACAGCTCACAAAGTCAGATTATGACAGGTATGATTACATAATTGCTATGGACGAGATGAATATACGCAATATAATACATATCATCAGAAGCGATCCCGAAAACAAGGTAAGTCTGCTGTTGTCACACGCAGGATTGGGCGGAAGCATTGCGGATCCGTGGTACACGGGGAACTTTGACGATACCTACAGAGATGTACTGCTTGGGTGTAAAGCGCTGTTCAATGAGATTGTAAATTAATAAAATCAGAGGTGATTAAGGTGTTAAATTGTATATGGAATGGTAAACTTATTGAGGCTGAGCAAATAAGTAAAACTGAGGATTCTGAATCTTCGGTTAGACGTGCAAGTGAAAATCATGAATTAAAATGCACCGATCCATTTTGTAAATGTTCAATATGCTATAAGCACGGTCCTAAACGCAGCCCTCACTTTGCACATATCGGAGAATCAAACTGTGCATATGCTGCTTTTGAAAAAAATGATACTCCAATCAAACGGTTTGTTCGGTCATCACTGTATTCACATTTCACAAATTTAGGTTATACAGTAAAACGCGAAATTATAATTCCAAATACTCGTATCTATTCAGATTTAATGATTGTATCTAATTTAAAAACATATCTACTTAAAATTACTACTTCAAAAACAAAAGCTCAAGAAACCTACAATTTTGATGAAGCGTGTAGAAATAACGAATTTATTCCGTTATCTATAACAATAGGAAAAATATCTGAAAAACAGTTTGAACGACACAATTATCATGCTATGCGGTTTCAATTCAATCACAACGAAAATAACACCCTTATTATTATCAACGAAGAAGCAAATGAAATTTCTATTACAAAAGAAGATACGTTTGAATATATATACAAAGGTAGGAACCTACAAAATCGTGTGAATTATGACGTTCATAATTTATATTTCAGTAGCAATATCGAAGATTTAGAATTATATAATAACGAACTAACATTAAAAGGATTTTATGATGAATATAATAATTGGATGCTATTAAAATTAAAAGATTATGATAAAATGATTAAAGATATTGATGAGTATGAAAGAAAATGCAAATTAAACCAAATAGAAGTGAGTAAAATTCTTTCACAAAAAGCTGAAAAATATAAAATAGGTATGAAGGTTAATCATAACAATCGTGGGAATGGTATAGTAGTGAATATAAAAAATAAACCAAATTCCAGTAATCATTTAATTGACATTGAATTTGAAAATAAATCTACAAACCAATTCGAGTTAGAAGTGCTTTTAAAAAATAACAGTATAAATATCATAGAATAGTAAAATTTCGTAAAATTTGAGTTATAGCGAAATTACTTGTTATTCTTATCCTCATTCTGCTTTAAATCGGGTTCGGGCAGATCGTTTTTTATATCCATTACCGGATTTGAATTTATAGCGTCACGGAGCTGAGTATTTACCACATGGGTATAGATCTGGGTGGTGTTGAGGTTTTCGTGTCCGAGGACCTCTTTAAGCACACGGACATCAACGCCGTTCTGATACATAAGCGTAGCCGCCGTATGACGCAGTTTATGCACGGAAATTCCTTTACCGGCAAGTCCGCAGGCTTTAAGGCGGTCGTCGATTATCTGTTCGACACGGCGGTTTGTGATGCGGTTGCCTCGTTTGCTTATAAACAGAGCTTTTTCCTTAGGGTCTGCAACGGATTTTCTTGCTTCGGTATACTTGGTAACAGCATCGACGCATTGCTCGTTGAGATAGACGATACGTTCCTTGTTGCCTTTGCCCAGAACCTTCACGGAAAGATATTTTACACAGGGCTGTGACGGGTCTATGTTTTCGACAAAATCATTCACGTTTATTCCGACAAGTTCGCTCAGACGCATACCGCAGTTGAGGAACATTATAATCATCGCATAGTCACGGTAATCCATCCAGCTTGAAAACTCCTTGAAACCCTCGTGCAGGAGCTGACCGCATTCCTGCAACGTGAGGTGCTTAGGCAGTGCGCTTTTAGGTGACGGAAGTTCCAGATTCAGCATCGGACTTGCCGCAAACCACGCCTTGTTATTGGTGAGGAATTTAGAGACCTGCCGCAGAGATACGGCCTTGCGTGAGCGAGCCTTTGCCTGATTGGAACGTTCACTTACAGTAAAGCTGAGAAACTCCATAGCGTCCGTAAGTGTCACAGCCTTTATGTATTTATCGTCAAGGTCTGAGATTTTTATCTCGGAGAAATCCTCATTTACATCAACCAGCTTGTTCTTGACCTTGAGAAAACGCATAAACATACGCAGGTCGGTATAATAGTTCAACGCAGTAAGCTGTGAACGGTTTTTGATTGTCGTAAGATAATTCAGGTATTCGGTAAGGCAAGCCGGTGCGTCCGATGTAGCTTGTCTGAAATCTATATTATATGCCATTTTTGTGTGCCTTTCGTTTTTTACCGCTTCTAATTTCGTAAAATTTTCATTTTACGAAATTGCGTGTAAAACGTCCGCTCGGTTTCAGATAATCATCAGTCAGAAGACTGATATACATCGTTTCATTATTTTCTGAAGAATAAAACTGATAAGCACGTCCATCATCATCCACAAAAACAGTCTGATCGCGGCTCATCGCATTGTTCGGACGAAAACTTCCCTGATAAACGAACGGACCGACAGGAGAATCGGAAACTGCCACTCCGGCACAAGCCTTACTGTAATCAGCACTTTCCACATGGGCCCACATTACAAATTTGCCCGTTTTCTTATTATAAACCACTTTCGGACGTTCCAATACTTTGGAGGGATGCAGGTCATGATTCGGATCGTCTTTAACTGCCGGAAGTACAATACCCTCAAATTTCCAATTCAGCAAGTCTTTAGAAGAGTAACAACCTACTCCGGTCACATCCGTACGATAACACTCCCACGTAGCCCAGTCAGGCAAAATGGTTTTCCCTTTCTTGTATTCGCCATACCAATAGTAAGTACCATCGTGATAAAGAAGGCCGCCACCATGGGCATTGATCGGATTTCCATCCGTATCTTTCCAAACTTCACCGGGGATAAACTCCGTATACTTCTGTGCATGCACTGATACAGGCAGTAATGATATACAAACCACCCCTAATAATATAAACTTAATTATTCCACAATGTCTATTCATATTCATGATATTAAATAAGATTTCTTGTCTACAAAGATAGATGATACATAAAATATAAAGGTCTACTTATATGTCAAAAAAGGGCTAAAAACAATCATTCTCTATTAAATGTATGATATTATGGAGAATTTGTACTTCGAACTTAGTCCTCATTTATTATATAATACGATATAAACGAGGATTCCACTTATTAGCCCACTCCATAAAAGAGTTCGCTCGCTTTCAATCAAAGTCAATTCTCTGATCGAGCAAGTCATTTATATATACACATAAAACACCTTTCTTATATTCCATCCTCAAACGAACCTCCCCATATTTCTGCGGAGTATACCACTTGCCACCGGTTCCACGAGCCTGTGTTTTCCAACAATCCGATGTTCCCAATACATTTGTGCTGGTATATACCTTCCCTTTATATCTGATTTCAGGTTTCATCGTTTCTCCGTTTAGATAATATTCCAGATCACCGAGTTGCAACAAGCAACCTTGATAATTATCTGCGCCAAGAGTAATCGTCTGTTCCAGCACAAAAGGTTTTTCAGGATCAAATCGTATTTCTTTGCCGGATGCCGCTATCATCTTCTTCTTTTTTCTATCGGGGAATCCTTTGAAGTCGCAGGCTATTCCTGTAGAATAGCCTTGTGGATGTTGTAAACTGACAATCCAATCATAATAGTTGCCATACATCCAAGTCAGCCGCAATGGGGTACCCTCTGAAGCCGGTATCATATAAGGACGGACATTATTCAGTTGCGAGTCTTTTGTGACTGCCTCCTTAGAAATAACCTCTCCATCTTCACTCATGATAAATCTTACAATCTCATACACCTTACCATATTTGCCCTCTACCGGTAATGAGCAATATACCTCATTAACATTCGACGGATCGATAGCCATACCGGCACTATAACACTTTTCTAAATTCGGCGTCTGATGAAAATGTCCACCGGCATTAATAAGAAAAGTCTTTTTCCACTCGTGTCCGTTCCATTTTGCATAGTAATAATCATGAGATTCTTTATTATCGCTGATATGTACCATTGCTATCACCGGATTTCCGTTCCTGTCCGAAGCTATTTGCCATACCCAGTCACGTTCAGAAGGATTATCCACTACCGTAGACGGGTATTGTTTCGCATAATCACCTGTCTTGTTCACCTTAAATGTGCCGTCGGCAATAGTAGAAAGTACGGTTCCCCTGACATCAGTCAACTGCAATGTTTTGATATCGATATAATTAAAATAAAGGAAGTTGGGAAGTTCATTATCCGGATGTCCCGTGGTGTAAGTCAAATAAATCTTATCTTTCCCGTTAGACATGTATTTCGCATACGGACGGGCGCCGGTAGATTGTACGATTTGATACGGTCCCCATACTACATCCACCTCATCTTTGCCGTCCGGTAATGAAAGCTTGGCAATAGTCGGATGCCAACCGATTCCACGCCAGCATAAATAAATATGTTCAGGATCATCCGACAGAATAAACGGAGAAGGATAAGTCGTATTATTTTTTGTTTCAATCCTCTTTTCTTCACCTAAAGTAGTAATATCCCCCGGTATTCGGGAGACTCTGTAATAAAAACAAGGTTCATCCGTATGTCTTGAATAGAAAATCATGATTCTTTCATCGGGCAATACAAGAAAAGTGGGATTGTTATGATCGTCCGGCTGAAAATACGAACGGATCAATACTTCTTCCTGTTCCTTCTTTTGAAAGTCATACTGCATCGCCTTTATATTACCATGAATATCGATGTAACCGATATATGTCTTATTTATAGTTCCCTCCTTGTTTTCATAATGCAAGGCTCTCGGATCGGCAAACCAACACCAAGCTCCTTCAGCTGCAACTTGATACCCGCCGCCAGTAGGATTATTTTCTGCATTTTGGGCATTCAAATGAAAGCTACACAGATATAAAACGACAAAAATCCAAACAATCTTCTCTTTCATGATAGCAATATGTTTCTTAATTAAATATCAGTTACTTGAATGGGATTCATTACTCAAACGAAATAGTTTTTATTTCACCGTTTGATAAACAAACCGTCACCTGTTTCTTATCCTCTGACACATGGACAGATTTCACCGGTGTCAGCTCTTTTGAAGTAAAACCTCTTTTCTCATTCTTCTTCCATAATTGAAGTGTCACATATATTTTTTCACCGGATAACTGATCGGAAACCATATTTAATGCACATTTCTCACTTACAGGATGCACTCCCTCCGGATATACCGTATATGTTTTCTCCCAACCTGTCAATGGTATCATTGCCAATTCATATTTTCCGTTAGAGAGTACCGGAATATTCTGTTTACCCACCTTGCAACATGTTTCCTTTATATCGGAATCCAGACGAGGCAGGGAATAATGTCCCAAACAAATCTCCGCCGGTTCTGAAACAGTCACCTTATCTACCCGCAGAATTCCATCCGGCAGAGGAATATCCGCCAACTGATACTTCACAGTGCTATCCGTTTCGAGCACAGCGTCACGACGATAAATTCCATTTTCGAAACTTTTGAACGTATACAACCGCAACACTTCCCATTCCCCTTTTTTATTCCTTGTTCCATAATTCATGGAAATCTCCCCATTCTTCCCATCTGCCATCCAGGGGAACTCTGTATGGTAAGCCAGTTTATTATAATTTTCGGTACTGCGGAATTTCTGCCAATCTTTTGCCACAGTCTCATGACACCATGAATGCATTTCAGATCCGCCACAATTCGGGTAATTGGTTATCAATAGATTAGTTCCCTGCTGGAACTTATTATACACTTCCCCTTTTTTCAGTTCTTTCTCCCAAGGACCGTTATTCTCTGTAGCCGACCAATAGTTAGAGTTTTCCGGCAACAACAAACTAAGAAAAGCTTTTCCGCACCAATAAACACTACCCCGGCAACTATAAATCTGAACAGCAGGAGCAAAAGGTCCGTAGAAACCCATTGTCGGAACACCATCTTCCAGAAATTCCGGACGTTCTAAAAATTGCAACAACGTAGAAGAAGCTATCCTTCTCATCCATCCATAATTCACATTACCACTTTTGTCATATTCATACAAAGACAAAGGAGCAGTAACGGCAAAACGATAACAAATACTCCGTCCCCACATATTCATCCTGCCATCACGGCTGAACAGAAATGGATAATTATCAACCATGTCATGCTGATTTTCCATAAACTGCCTTGCATATTGAGGGTATTGTTTCTTCCCGAACATTTCCGCCCAAATAGGTCCGTAAGTCTGATAAGCCCACGCACTATAATAGTCATAAGCCGGAGCGTCATTGTACCAGCCTTCGCCCCGATAGCGTGCGAGAAGTTTTTGCAGGTTCGACTCCAGATAGCTTTCATTCACGGCATATCCCTGATCTTTCAGAAAACTCAAGATAAAGACATTGAAAAACATCCAGTTGGAACCAATAGTCGGTCCCTCTCCATAACTCAACATGGTAGCAGCCAGTGAATCTTTCTGTTTCTTAGTCAGAGGATTCCATAACACTTCCTGCGCAGCTTTCATCGAGATTGCTAAAGAGCCCAGTTCCAACAATGTCTGACTGGGACCTCCCGTACGATGCGGAATATAACTTTTACTTTCAGGGTTAGAGATATTTATCAGTTGATAACGATAATAGTCTGCCACTTTTATCCCGTTCATCTCCAGTTCTGGATTATCTTTCAAAAGAGGGGCAGCTACAAATAGAGTTCGTGCCAGACCTTCCAGCTTCGCTACCGGAATTTCTCCCGTATTTCTCGGATATGTTTTATCCAGCTGTTTCGGAAAATACATTTGATCGTCTAATGTATGTATATAGTTAAATGCACCTTTTAATAAATACTCGCCCGCCTGTATCCAGTGCTGACGAGTCATTCCCGTATAAGGGCTTTTCTGATAATCCGGCTGCCGGACGGTGAATATGTTTTCCTGCGCAAAGACCACAGAGAGTTTTAATGATAAAATAGCAAACAATAAAAATAATGCAAATCTTGCTTTCATGGTAATGATATGTTTATAATGTCAGATTCATCGCAAAAGTAAAGCTTTATATACAAACATTCGTCTGAATATCATTCATAAAAGCCCAAATTTAAGTCAAAATGCCACTTTTTTCAGCTGAATGATAAATAACTGCCCTTAACAGATAGAAAAGTCGTGCTTCATAAGCCGACTTTTTTTATCTTTGTAATCTTGAAACATAGCCATGACTACCAATAGTTTGAGAAACATACGGATTCTGCTCTGCTTATTTTTCTGTTTCAGGATGACACCGTTCATATATGCCGGTGAATTCCTGTTCACCACCATCAATGCGTCGCAAGGATTGAGTGATAACCAAATACGTTATATCCTCCAGTTGCCCGATGGAAGAATGGTATTCACCACCAGCGGTAATGTAAATTTATACGACGGAGTACATTTCAGCTATCTTCACCGCACCACGGAATACGTATATCCATTAAACCAATATAACGGGCATTACCGCATTTACCAGAGTGGGGATTCTCTGTTATGGATTAAAGATACTCACAAACTGATGTGCATTGACCTGTACAGAGAGGAATACATTCCTGATTTAGATGCTTACTTTAAGAACAGAGAGATACAAGCCCCCGTAGAAGACCTTTTTGTAGACGATTCAGGACACATCTGGCTACTCATAGCTAACGAATTACTGGAATTAAACAACAAGACCCGTATAACCTTGCCCGGCAAGTATTCCGGAAAATTGCAGGACCTGAATGCCGACAGTACCTCCCTATATTTATTCTATGACACAGGCGAAGTGTCCTGTTACCACATAGCCGACCAAAAAACTGTATACAATATAGCCGCTTATCCTGCATCCGAACAGGCTGAATATCAAAATACTTCTCTCGTCGTCAAAAGTGCAGACGGCTTCTATCAACTACGCAACGGGCGTAAAGGCGGTTTATTCTATTTCAATAGCCACAAACGCACATGGAAAAAACTCTTCGAACAGAACTATACTCTCAACACCCTTATCATTACCCCTAATGGTGAGAAAGCCTATATCAGTTGCATTCACGGGTTTTGGATGATTGACCTCCACACAGGAACACAAAAATACATCCCCCTATTGGAAACCGGAAACGGACAGATTGTCTCTACCGAAATCAGCACTGTCTTTCAAGACCGACAAGGAGGGTTATGGCTCGGAACTTTCAATCGGGGTTTATTATATCATCACCCGTCCATGCATAAACTGACTCATATAGGTCGCAATGCATTTCCCGTCTCCCCGGAAGAAGAAATCAATATTGAATCTTTCGCCGAAGATAAAGATGGAAATATCTATCTGAAAGCTCATTCCCGAATTTATCGACTGACAGTCAATGAGCAGAAATCCCATGTATTGAAGCCGGCAGCTATCCCTACAAATTCTCCTGAAATCCTGAATCGGTTGCCCCCCAACAAGAACCATCATTTCAGAAATAAAGTATACAATACATTATATACCGACACACGCGGCTGGACATGGGCAGGAACTCCTGACGGACTGGAACTTTTTACCAGCGAAAACGACTCTGCCCCACGTATCTTCTATCGTGAAAACGGATTGAGCAATAACTTTATCCAGGGCATTATTGAGGACAAATATCGAGACATCTGGGTAACGACCAGTAACGGTGTCACACGCATCCACATAAATCCGGAGAATAAGAACATCAGTTTCACCCGGTTCAATCAGTTGGACGGTGCTTTGGACGGCGAATACATAAAAGATGCCGTATTCAGTTCTTCCGACGGTACTCTCTATCTGGGTGGTATTGATGGCTTTAGCATATTCCATCCCGACAAGGACTCCATTCATCCGATGCTTCCTGATCCGCCGGTTTTCACAGCCTTACGCTTGTATGGAGAGAAAGTGAATACTGGAAAAGAATATGGCAACCGCATCATCCTGTCCAAGGCTGCTCCTTATACAACCGAAATCGAACTGGACTATAACCAAAACTTCCTGACTTTCGAATTTTCGGCATTGAATTATATCAATCATGAACGCACATACTACCGTTATCAACTGGAAGGTATCGACCCGCAATGGATGAGTACATTTGCAGGAAGACAGGGAAATGCGACTGTAGGGAAAGGTCTTCTTCAAGCTGTTTACACCAATTTACCACCGGGAGATTATACATTCAAAGTCATGGCCTCGGACAATCCTCTTCAGTGGAACGGCAAAGTGACAGCAATAAAATTAACCATCCATGCACCGTGGTGGAAAACAACCACGGCTTATATCCTGTATGCAGTCATTTTATTACTGATTGCTTTCACCGGTAGCCGATTGTATATCTATTGGAGCAGAAAGGAAATGGAACGCAAGCATAAAGAAGAGATTCTATTACTCCGTATCCGCAACCTGATCGAACAAAATAATTCTCTAACCTGTGGCATAGAAGAAACGTCTCCCGACCATCAGCAACAGGACACAGAAGAATCTGCATTTCTGGCACAAGCCATCAAACTGGTGGAACAGAATCTGCACGTCAATGGCTATTCGGTGGAGCAACTAAGCCGCGACCTCTGTATGGAGCGAACGGGATTATACCGCAAACTGGTGACTATGCTCGATCAGTCTCCCAGCCTCTTTATCCGTAACATTCGTCTGCAACGGGCAGCACAACTGATAACAGAGGGCAAGCTAAGTATTACAGAAATTGCGGAACACACAGGTTTTAGCAGTTCCAGTTATTTAAGCAAATGTTTTCAGGAAATGTATGGATGCCGCCCGTCAGAATATGCCGAAAAAGCGAAGGAATCAACGTGATTACTGTTTGTTTCAACCTGATTGTTGTCCGTTTTGCTTGCCTCTGCCCTACTTTTGCTGCATCATAAAGTACTTAAAAACCATGAAAATGAATCTTATTAGAAAAGCCGGTTTCTTGCTTGTATGTGCAACAATGGTTGCAGCAGGCAATGGTACAGCACAAAATGTACAGCGTACCTCACAAGGCATCAAGTGTGCCACACAGGGGATGGATGTCAACGTAGAGTTTTATTCACCCTCCATTGTCAGGGTTTATAAGACGCCCAGTCAGAAATCTTGCAATAAAGAAAGTCTGGTCATTGTCAAAACGCCCGAGTCGACTCCTGTTTCTTTCGGTGAAAAGGGGAAAAATGTGACATTAAGCAGCCGTCTTATCCAAGTGGAAGTGAACCCGGAGACTGGTGGTATCCATTTTTTCGATTCGTCCGGGCAACGTCTGTTGACGGACAAGGATTACGGAACACAATTCACTCCTTTCAATGATGCA
>ERZ791625.1207-NODE-1207-length-13979-cov-4.025424_pt1 | contig 13979 bp, 14 predicted proteins | sample MGYA00510267_ERZ791625 | MGnify/ENA primary metagenome ERZ791625 (study PRJEB30046, sample SAMN00715229) | human gut metagenome | study: EMG produced TPA metagenomics assembly of the A metagenome-wide association study of gut microbiota in type 2...
GAAGCTCGCTCTTGCCGCCGCCGGAGGCGCCCTCGTGCATCATGACCATCTCGTTCTCATAGGGCGTGATGATGCGCGCCGAAGAGGCGTGGGCCGTGACCCAGCCCTCCTGCTCGCCGATGTCGAGCAGCAGCGAGAAAACGCCCTTCTTGGCGCTGGGGCCGGGATAGAGGTTGTAGGCCCAGACCTCGTGCATCTCCTTGGAGCGGTTGTGCACGACGACCTGCTTGCCGTCAAAGTGCGTGTGGCGGAACGGCGGCGCGACAAAGATGATGGCGCGGGGCTTATAGTGCTCAGGCACATCGACAATGCTCATAAAGCCCTGCATGTTCGCCAGCGACAGCGCGAAGAACGCGGCATTGAGCGGGCAGATCATCAGGCTCGGATAGCCGTGGCCGCGCGGACCGGCGGAAAACGGCAGCATGATGACCTGCTGCGTGGAGAGCCAGTCGAGCGTCTCTTGACGGAGCGACGAAAACTCGTAGCCAAAGCGGTCCTTGAAGCGCGGTTTGTCGGAGGGCAGATCGTCGCCGATGGCCATGCTGTTCGGGTCGCGGCGGCGCATGTAGTCTTCCATGAAGTTGACGACGCAGCCGTTCTTGCAGCGCACGACTTCCGCTTCCTTGACCGTGCCATTGCCCTCGATGGGGTAGACCACGTCGTAGCGGGAGGTGTGCGTGGGACCGTAGGCCATCTCCTCGAGCTCCGCCTTCGTTTCGGCGTAGGCGATGCACTTGCACTTTTTGAGTGCTGCGGTGACCTCGGGGGCTAAATCAAATTTTTCAAAATACTGGTCAAACATGAAAAGATCCCTCCACATCTTCATTGGGGTTTGATGATTGTTTATTCGCTGCGGGACTTTTTCATGCCGCGTGTCTTCGGGGGAAGAACACTGCTGCGGCATAACAAAAGATTGAGGTAATGCTATCACGATTGATAGAAAAACGCAATAAAACATCCTTGAATGTTTTAGAAAACATGGATGATTTTTCAAAATAGTTAAATAAACAAAAAGAAGACGCTCTGCTGCGCAGAGCGTCTTCGCGGGAAAACCGAAAGGATTTACGAGATCTTTCTGAGAAAATTGCCGCCGATGCGCACGCCCTCCTGCACGATGAAAAAGGCGTGGGGATCGAGCTCGCGCACGGTCTCCTGCAGCTCCGCGACCTCAAACTTCGAGACGCAGACGCACAAAACGCGCATGTCGCTCTCCGTATATGCGCCCTTGCCCTCCCAGTACGTCACGCCGCGGCCAAGGCGCGACATGATGCTGCGCGGGAGCTCGGGGTCTGCGTCCCTTGTGAAGATGAGCACCTGCACATTGATGTTCTGCTGGTGCCCGCGGTCGATGAAGAGCGAGCAGAACACCGTGTAGATGACAGAGTAGATGGCCGTCTGGATGTCGAAGAGCAGTGCGCAGGCGACATAGAGCACGATGTTGAAGCCCAGCGAAAAGCGCCCGACGGTGAAGCGGCTGCCGCGCTTTGTGAGGCACAGTCCGACAACGTCGAGCCCTCCGGTCGAGCAGCCGCAGGTCAGAGCCAAGCCAAGGGCAAAGCCGCACAGAATGCCGCCGACGAGGCACGAGGCGAGAGGATCGTCCAAGATCGGCACAGCGGGAGATTGTATCACGCTCAAAAAGAGCGACGATGCGCCCACGCAGATCAGCGTGCGGATCAAAAACGCGCGCCCGAGGTCGCGCCACGCGAGATACAGCACCGGAATATTGATGAGAAAATACAAGATACCGGCGATGTCCACCCCCGCGGGCAGCTCGACAGCCTGCGCGAGCAGTGTTCGGATGATCTGGCTCAGTCCGACCACGCCGCCGGAATAGAGGCCCATCGGTACGACGAAAAGGTTCACGCCCAGCGCGTAGAGGAATGTTGCGAAAACCGCGATCAGGACGCGCGCCCATTTGTTTTGCAGCGCTTTGTGCAGCATAGCTCTTGCCCTCACTTTTCTCCGCACTGACCATTATTCTATGTACCCGTGCGGGTCTTATTCGCTTGTTACCTTTTGATTATAGCCCATAGCGGAGGCACTTGTAAAGCCTTCTCCGCGCGCGGGAGAGCGTGCGCGACACCGTGGACTTGTCCCGCCCGATGGCCGCGGCGATCTCCGTGACGGTCATGTTTTCCTCGTACCGCAGGCGCAGCAGCTCGCGCTGGCGGGCGGTAAGCTCCTCCTCGCGGGCAAGGCACAGATTGCGCTTGAGGCGCATGAGGTCGCTCTCGTTGTCGCCCGCGTGCGCGGCGATCCAGGCGGTCATATCGCCGTAAACTTCATTGTTGCGCATACTATAAGGTGTACTTTTCATTGCGGTAATAGCCCCTTTCGTAATAGTGCCGCGTCAGCTCGGCCAGCTCGCGCGACTGGCGCTGAAGCTGCTGGAGCTCCAAAATGCGCCGCTTGAGTCGCTCGCGCTCCTCCTTCGTCGGCGCGGCCTTGGCCTGCTCGCGCAGGACCGTGATGCGCATGCGGAAGCGCAGCGCGTCCTCGCGGTAGACAAACGACATCTGATACAGCGTCATAGCGTGCTCGCCTCCCCTGATATGTATTCAAACGACCGGAGCGCTTCGCGCGCAAAGCGCGGAAAGCAGTCCGCGCAGACGGTCACGCCGTTTCGGTACCACAGCGTTTCTCCCGCGTAAATGTCCTGCGCGCAGAGTGAGCAGACCGTGTGCACCGAATCATGGTGTCTTTTTCCTGCGTACAACAAAATTCCTCCTTTTTTCAAATTCCCTGTTGACAAACGAATCGAAGTCTGGTAATATACAACCTGTTCGTTGCTGAGATGCTGGTATAGCTCAGCTGGTAGAGCAGCTGATTTGTAATCAGCAGGTCGGGGGTTCGAATCCGTCTACCAGCTCCACCGACAAGCAAACAATTTCAGATGGGGGAATTCCCGAGTGGCCAAAGGGGGCAGACTGTAAATCTGTTGTCAGTGACTTCGGTGGTTCGAATCCACCTTCCCCCACCAAGAACGAGTTGATGAAAGTCAGCTCGTTCTTTTTGTTTTGTAGTGGTTTGGAAAATGTAAGCGATACGCCAGTGGCGTATCAGAGCCGCTCTGCGGCCTGCGTCGAGATCACACCTTCGTCGTTTTACCACAAAAGCAAAAATATCGAGCTGCCCTTAGGCTGGCTCGATATTTTCTTTCTCTCTATTTTTTTCGCGTCCGTCCTTTTCAGGGCGGCGCGCTTTCTTTTTCTGCTGCGGGGATCAGCCGCCGTACCGGTATCGGCGGCGTGCGCCGCGGGCAAACTGAGGAGAACGCTCGCCGCGGCACGCTGGCAAGTACAAAGAACTTGTTAGCAAAATCAAGATATCACAAGAATCTTGCTATATCAAGAATAAAATTACAAGTTTCTTGTTATAATTGATTGACAGATACAAGCTTCTGCGATAGAATACAGTCAAATCTTGTCGCAGCCTGCGTTTTCTGGGGGAATTTTGATGAGTTTTGGCAAACAAATGCGTCTGCGGCGTGAGGAGCTTCATCTCTCGCGCGCGGCGCTGGCGGAGGAGCTTGGCGTTTCGCCCTCTGCCATCAGCAACTATGAAAACGGCGTCAGCTCGCCGAAGGAGGAGGTGCTGCTCCGGCTGTTCGATGCGCTTGAGATCGACCCGAACTACCTTTACCGCGATTCGTTCCGCTCAGGCAGCTTCGTCTGCTCGCGCGCAGAGCAGGATTTGATCGAAAAGTGCCGCTCGCTCTCGCCGCTCGAGCGCGAGACGGTGGGCAGCCTCGTCAGCGCCCTGTGCACGATGCACGCGAGACAGGACGGTGTGGGCGCGCCGCGCCGCATCCCGCTCTACCGCTCGATCGAGGCAGCGGGCTACGCCGCCCCCGTGCCAGGTGAGGATTTTGACTACATCGTCGACCACGGCGATGTGCCGCCGGGAGCGGAATTCGCCGTGCGCATCCGCGACGACAGTTTAGAACCCGTGCTGCACGGCGGCAGCGTCGCCTACCTCAATCACGACCCGCTGCATGCGGGCGACGTGGGCATCTTCTGCGTCGGGGGCGACATGCTCTGCAAGCAGTATTACCGCGACCCGCTCGGCGTTTCGTACCTCTTCTCTCTGGGGCGGGACCGCAGCGGCGCGGACGTCATCTGCGGCCCTGAGAGCGGAAAGCGCTTTATCTGCTTTGGGCATGTGATCCTGCCTCACCGCGTGCCGCTGCCAGGCATGGGCCTGTGAGCGGGAAAAAGGCGCATTTTGCATGGAAAAAGACTTGAATCGTTCACAAATTCTGCTTATAATACAACTTTGGAAATCAATAAAAAAGAAGGAAGCGTATTTCTCATGACGAAAATTGACATTTTCTCCGGCTTTCTGGGCGCCGGCAAGACCACGCTCATCAAAAAGCTGATCGCGGAAGCCTACAGCGGCGAAAAGCTCGTGCTGATCGAGAACGAATTCGGCGAGATCAACATCGACGGCGGCTTTCTCAAGGAGTCCGGCATCGAGATCTCCGAGATGTCCGCGGGCTGCATCTGCTGCTCCCTCGTCGGTGACTTCAACAAGGCGCTCAAAGAGGTCGTGGCGCAGTTCCACCCCGACCGCATCCTCATTGAGCCGAGCGGCGTCGGCAAGCTCTCTGACGTCATCGTCGCCGTCGAGCGCACCGTCGACGAGTGCCCGGGCGAGCTCACGCTCAACAGCTATGTCACCGTGGCCGACGCCAGCAAGGTCAAGGTCTATATGAAGAACTTCGGTGAGTTCTACAACAACCAGATCGAGGCCGCCAGCACGATCATTCTTTCCCGCACGCAGAAGCTCTCGCAGGAAAAGCTTGAGGCTGCCGCCGCGATGCTGCGCGAGAAGAACCCCGACGCCGCCATTCTGACGACTCCGTGGGACGAGCTGGACGGCAAGACCATCCTCTCCGCCGTCGAGAAGGTGTCGCTGAGCGACGAGCTTCTTGAAAAGATGCGCCGCGAGCACGAGATCGAAGAGGCCGAGCACGAGCATGAGCATCACCATCATCACGATGAGCATGACGAGCACGACCATGAGCATGAACACGAGCATCACCATGACCACGATGAGGATGAGCATGACCACGAGCACGAGCATCATCACGACCATGAGCATGACGAGCACGACGAGCACGAGCATCACCACCACCATCACCACGACGGCGAGGAGTGCGACGATCCCGAGTGCGAGTGCCACCATCACCATCATCACCACGCCGACGACGTCTTCTCCTCCTGGGGCAAGGAGACGCCGAAGAAGTTCAGCAAGGAAGCGCTTGAGGACATGCTCCACAAGCTGGACAGCGGCGACTACGGCCACATCCTGCGTGCCAAGGGCATCGTGAACGGCGAGGACGGCTGGCTCGAATTCGACTACGTGCCCGAAGAACATGAGGTCCGCGCGGGCCATCCCGACTATACGGGCCGTCTGTGCGTTATCGGCGCGGAGCTCAAAGAGCACGAGCTTGCAGAACTGTTTGGAGTGTAAGGCATGGATATTCCTGTTTATCTGGTCGCCGGATTCCTCGATTCCGGCAAAACGAGCTTTATCAACGGCATTTTGGAGGACGGCTTTGCCCGCGAGGACAAGACGCTTCTGATCCGCTGCGAAGAGGGCGACGAAGAATACGAGAAGAAGGCGCTCGACAACGTCACCGTTGTCACGGTGGACGACGAAGAGGAGCTGACGCTCGCCTTCTGCAAGGAGCTCGAAAAGAAGCACCGCCCCAAGCAGGTGCTCATTGAGTACAACGGCATGTGGCAGATGGAAAAGCTCTACCGCGAGGTGCTGCCCGCCAACTGGGTGCTCTATCAGATCATGACGTTCGTGCAGGCGCCGACGTTCGAGCTGTTCGTCAAGAACATGGGTCAGCTCATGATGGAAAAGATCACGAACGCGGACATGATCGTCTTCAACCGCTGCGACAACAAGCTCAAAGAGAGCCTGCGCGCGCGCAATCTGCGCATGGTCAACCGCCGCGCGGACATCTACCTTGAGGACAACGACGGCAACAGCGAGGACTACCTGACCGGCGACGAGTGCCCGTTCGACATGACGCCCGACCTCATCGACATTCCCGACGACGACTACGGCGTGTGGTACGTCGACGCGATGGACCATCCCGACCGCTGGGATGGCAAAAAAGTTCACATGAAGCTTATCATGTGCCACTCGAAGAAGTTCCCGGGCATCCACTGCCCCGGCCGCTTCGTGATGACCTGCTGCGAAAACGACATCCAGTTCGTCGGCATCGTCGCCAAGGGCGACAGCCTGAAGGCCTACAAGAATCGCGACTGGGTCGATATCACTGCCACGGTCAAAAAGGAGCACCTCGACGCCTACGAGGGCGAGGGCCCCGTGCTGTACGTCGAGCGCATCACCACCACGTCGAAGCCCGCGCAAGAAGTCGTGTCGTTCTGATTTTGCACCGCATTGAGAAGAGGCATAAAAAAGCGACGCTCTCTTTTGTAAAAGAGAGCGTCGCTTTTGCTCTTGCGGGGAGATCAAGCGCCGATGATAATCGGGACAAACGCTGCACAGGTGATGCACATCAGCATACCCGTACAGAACGAGTAGGCCATGGTCTCGGGATTGCAGTACTTTTCGACGAGCGGCAGGCACAGGTCGGTCGACGCTGTGCCGGGCAGCGTGATGGCCTCGATATAGCCGATCTTGCTGGCGATGAGCGGCAGGAAGATGAGACCCATCGTCTCGCGCAGCACGTTGTGCAGAAACGAGATCGCGCCCGCGACCGCGTGTCCTGCGCCGGAGATGACGCTCGGTGCCATCGTGTACCAGCCGAAGCCCGCGCTGATGGCGAGCCCTTCGCGCAGCGTGACGGGGGAGAGGAGCGCATAGACAACGCCTGCGAGCAGCGAGCCAATCACGGAGAAAATGGGCACGAGGACAACGCCCAGCCCTGCCCCGCGCAGAACGCGAACGATGCTGCCGTCAAGTCCCATACCAAAGCCCACCGAGCCGAGCATGATGCAAAGGCCGGTGACGAGCAGGTTGCCGGAGATCTCTTCAAAGCGCTCGGGCGAGATGTGCTGCGGGAGGACAAAATAGCCCAACAGCATCCCGCAGATGACCATGAGGCAAATGATGACCGAGGACTTGATGCCTGAGGTGTTGACCCCGCCGCCGCGCTCCTCGGCGCCTTCTTCCTCTGTACCGGCGGGCAGGGAGTGGCGGTTGAGGTGCACGATCTTGCGCGCGGCAGTCGCGCCGAGCATACTGCCGACGGCGGTGAGCAGTGTGACGAACAACGCCTGCACGCCGATGCTGCCGAGACTCGACGTCACCTCCTCGTCTGCGCCCATGCGCAGCCCCATGAGGAAGATGAGCAGATAGATGAAAAAGCTCGTGAGCTTGTCCAGAAAATGAAAGCGGTCCTTATGGCGGCGCAGCTTGCCTGCGATGAGGTAGCAGGCGATCATAATGGACCAGTAGAGAGCGAGCAGAGACATAGGGCGTATTCATCCTTTCGCCGCGGTGAGGCAAAAATAAGCGGGGGACGGCGCGGTGCCGCGCCGTCCTCTGCTGCTTTGGGAAACGGGAAACTCAGGCGAGGGTGTTGACCCAGGCGGAGTATTTGGCGAGGTTTGCGTCGCGCTCTTGCGCATCCGCGCCCTTGGTGAGGATGTAGACCTTGATCTTCGGCTCTGTGCCGCTCGGGCGCACGACGATGTGCGTGCCGTCGCAGAGCTCGAAGCGCAGCACGTTTGAGCCCGAGAGCGCGATCTTCGTGACCTCGCCGCTTGCGGCGTCGCGCGCGGTGCCATCCGAATAATCCTTGTACGTCGCGACCTTGACGCCCGCAATCTCGCTCGGCGGCGTCTCGCGCAGGAGCTTCATAAGAGCGGCCATCTTCTCCGCACCATCTAAGCCCGGCATGACGAGGTTGTGCGTCTTTTCACCGTACCAGCCGTACTTTTCAAAGAGCGCGTTGAGCGCGTCGAAGAGCGTCATGCCCTGGGAGTAGTACCACGCGGCCATTTCGGTGAGCAGCAGCGAGGCCGTGACTGCGTCCTTGTCGCGCACGTAGTGGCCGATCATGTAGCCGTAGCTCTCCTCGTAGGAGAAGATGACGGTGTTTTTGCCCGCGCCCTCAAGCTCGTTCATCTTCTCGGCCATGAACTTAAAGCCCGTGAACGTGTCGTAGCAGTCGAGGCTGTTCGCCTCCGCCACGGCGCGCGCCATCTCGGTCGTGACGATAGTCTTGAGCGCGGCGGCATTCGCGGGCAGCTTGCCCGCGCGCTTCATCGCACCGATCAGATAGTCGAGCAGCAGCACGCCCGTCTGGTTGCCGGTGACAGGCTCGAACTCGCCCTGCTTGTTGCGCACCATGATACCGACGCGGTCGCTGTCGGGGTCGGTGCCGAGGATGAAGTCGACGTCGTTCTTTTTGGCGAGGTCGATGGCGAGGTAGAAGCCCTCGGGATTCTCGGGGTTCGGGGACACGACGGTCGGGAAATTGCCGTCGATGACCATCTGTTCGGGTACGCATAAAAGGTGCTTGATGCCAAGACGCGTCAGCGCCTCGGGCACGAGCTTGTGGCCGCAGCCATGGAAGGGCGTGTAGACGAGCTTGAAGTCGTCGGCAACCTTTTTGACGGTCTCATAGTCGTTGACCATGCTCATGACATTTGCCATGAAGCGCTTGTCACAGTCCTCACCGAGCATCGTGATGAGGCCCTTGTTGACGGCTTCGTCAAAGTCCATCGACGTGACGCCGGTGAAAATGTCGATGTGCTCAAGCTCCTTGGCGATGGCCGCGGCGTGCTGGGGCGGCAGCTGCGCGCCGTCGGACCAGTAGACCTTGTAGCCGTTGTACTCCTTGGGATTGTGCGACGCGGTGACGTTGATGCCCGCCTCGCAGCCGTATTCGCGCACGGCGAACGAGAGCTCAGGCGTCGGGCGCAGGGACTCAAAGAGCTTGACGGTGATGCCGTTGCCCGCCATGACGCAGGCCGCGGCGCGCGCAAACTCCATTGAGTGGTTGCGGCAGTCCATGCAGATGGCGATGCCCTTTTTCATGGCCTCTTCGCCCTCAGCGCGGATGACGTTGGCAAAGCCCTGCGTCGCCCAGCGGATGACGTGGCGGTTCATGTTGTGAAGGCCAACGTACATCGTGCCGCGCAGGCCCGCCGTGCCGAATTCGAGCGGACCGTAGAAGCGGTTTTCAATCTCCTTTTCATCGTTTGCGATGGCCTTGAGCTCGTTTCTCTCGTCCTCGCTCAGCGCAGGGGAGGCGAGCCACTTTTCATATTCCTGACGGTAATTCATTGCATGTCCTCCTGTTCCGGAATTTCATCAATGGGACGGATCAGATTTTTCGCGTCCTCGAGCATCGAGGACGGCACATAGAGCCACGTGCCGCTGCCGGGCATGCCGAGCACGATCTTGCCGAACGAGCCCTCGCCCTCGTATTTGCGCAGCACGGGGATGTCATACGAGCGGAGCATGGCGCAGAGCATGTCCGTCTCGGCATTCGTGTCCATCGCGACGGTCAAAAGCGCGGGCTCCTCCGGCGTGCCGTCGGCGGATTTGGGCCAGCGCTGCAAAAGGTCGTTTTCTGTCTTGCCCCAGGTGAGCTTTACTTCATCCGACATGGGCGTTGTCCTCCTTTATGTTGATGATGGGTCATTTGTGGTATTTGGTTCCGGCCTCGATCTGGTAGGCGCGGTAGATTTGCTCGAGCAGCATCACGCGCGCTAAGTGGTGCGGAAATGTCATCGGCGACATCGAGAGCCGCAGGTCGGCTTTTTTCTTTAAGTCCTCGTCAAGGCCGAAGCTCGACCCGATGAGGAACGTCAGCTGCGACGCGCCGCGCGCGGCGAGCTGCTGCATCTTCTGCGAAAGCGCTACGCTGCTCATCTCCTGCCCCTCGATGCACATGGCAATCAGCGCGCCGCCCTTGGACAGCTTCTGCTCGACGAGCGCAGCCTCTTTTTTGAGGGCCTGGCGGATCTCCGCCTCGCTCGGCTCGTCGCCAAGGCGCTGCTCGGGCAGCTCCAAAAGCTCTAACTTGCAGCAGCGCGAAAGGCGCTTTTCATATTCCTTGACGGCCTGCTCGTAGAAGGCCTCCTTCAGTTTTCCGACGCAAAGGACGGTGATCTTCTGCATACGTGTACCTCGCTGATGGTGTCGCGCGGCGCGGCGGCAAGGCGGACGCTCAGTCCGCTCGATTGCAGGGCGCGGCCGACGGTGTATTCGGCAAGCTGGGGAGAGTTGTTCTCGTCGCTCAAGTGCGCGAGCAGAATGTCGCTCGTGCCCGCGCGGACACATTCGATGGCGAATTCCGCCGCGGCGTCGTTCGACAGGTGCCCGTACTCGCTCAGGATGCGCTGCTTGAGATAATAGGGGTAGCCGCCGTTTTTGAGCATCACGACGTCGTGATTCGATTCGAGCAGCAGCATGTCCGCGCCGAGGGCGGCATCGTGCGCCTCGTCGGTGACAAAGCCCGTATCCGTCAGCACAGCGAGCGAGCCTGCGTCGCTCTCGATGCGGTAGCCGACGCTCTCTTTCGCGTCGTGCGACGTGCGGAACGAGCGGACGTGCAGGTCCTTGATCGTAAACTCTTTGCCCGTGGCAAAGGCGCGCAGGCGCGGCTCGGGGTATTGGATGGCCGCCGCGGTGCCGAACGTCACATACAGTGGGGCAGGACATTTTTTGGCGAGCGTCGTCAGTCCGCGGACGTGGTCGATGTGCTCGTGCGTGATGAGGATGCCGTCGAGATCATCGAGCGTGAGATCAAGCACTGCGAGCGATTGCGTGATGCGGCGGCAGGAGATGCCCGCGTCGATGAGAAGGTGCGTATCGTTGTGACAGACGAGCGCGGCGTTGCCGGCGCTCGAACTGGCGAGGGTGTAAAATTCCATGGGTCGATTCCTTTATCTCTATTCTTCAAAATCATACCACAGCCGCGCGCAATAGTCAAAAAGAAAAAGCCCCCGCACGGGGGGGGCTGAGAGGGAGAGAGAAGCGCGGTCAATTGGCGGGAAAGGAGAGTCCCGCCATGAAGCCGTTTTCGCCGGTGCAGACGATGTCGCCCGCGGCGAGCACGCCGCCGCAGACGTACAGGTCGGCCTGACAGGGGAGCGAGGCGTCAGGATAGTTGGTCACAACATAGGTGTAACGCGAGAGCGTCTGCCCGCAATAGCGTGTGAGGTCAAAGCCCTGCGAGAGCTGGAGGTCGTTGTAGCTCAAATACGGCTCTTCGAGCGTTTCGCCCAGCGTGACGCTCAGCGTTTCGATCGGCTGGTCGTTCACCTCCCAGCCGAGGGAGGCAAGATACGCAATGCGCTCTTCATTTGTTCCGGCGGCGATGACGGGCGGCGGAGACGAATGCCGGCACGCGCGCAGCGCCAGAAAGAGCGAGAGCAGCAGCGCGAAGATGAGCAGAATTTTTACAACGCGGCGTTTGGAGCACTTGGCGGTGATGATGAACATGAAGCGACCACACCCTTTCGATAAAAGCTATTCCACCGAAAGAAAAAGTATGCTACACTGATACTTCAGAATGCAGAAAGGCGGGAACCACCATGGCACAGCAGAGACTCGACAAGATCATCGCCTCGACCGGGCGCTATTCGCGCCGCGAGGTCAAGACCCTCGTGCGCGAGGGTCGCGTGCTCGTTGACGGGCGCATCGCGGCCAGCGCGGAGGACAAGTGCGACCCCTTGACCGCGCGCATCAGCGTGAACGGCGAAGAGCTTTTTTATCGCGAGCACACGTATGTGATGCTCCACAAGCCCGCGGGCGTGCTCTCAGCCACCGAGGACGGACGCGGGGAGACGGTGCTCGACCTGCTTGCGCCCGAGTATCGAAAGATCGGCCTTTTCCCCGTCGGGCGGCTCGACAAGGACACGGAGGGGCTGCTGCTTCTGACCGACGACGGCGCGCTCGCGCACGACCTGCTCGCGCCGAAAAAGCACGTCGACAAGGTCTACTTTGTCCGCACCGACGGCGCGCTCGACGACGCTGACTGTAAAGCCTTTGTGCAGGGCATCACGCTCGGTGACGGGCTTGAATGCCTTCCGGCAAAGCTTGAGATTTTAAAGAGCGACGCGCAGAGCGAGGCGCTCATCACCATCCACGAGGGCAAGTTCCACCAGATCAAGCGGATGCTGGCCTCGCGCGGAAAGCCGGTCGTTTACTTAAAGCGGCTGAGCATGGGCTCACTCACGCTTGACGAGGGGCTTTCCAAGGGCGAATACCGCCTGCTCACGGCGGAAGAGATCAAAAACCTGCGGGAAAGTGGGCAATTTGCCCAAGGAAAAGCGGGCGCGGACAAGTAAGCGTTTGTCCTTCCTTTACGGAATGCCTAAAAAAGAAGAAAAAAATTGTTGAAAAGAGAAAAAAGTTCTTGCAATCGTCAGACGGAGAAAGTATAATAGTCCCATCAAGTTGGCAGAATGCACAAACTCCCTAATAAATCAAGGAGGCACGGAATATGTCCGGTAGGATTTTTCAGAACATCGTTTTACAGTTTAAGGAAACGACCGATACGGTCATTGGCGTGATCGACTCCGAGGGCACGGTCATCGCCTGCACCGACCTGCCGGAGATCGGCCAGCGCTGGCCGCATCTGGTGCAGCCCATCAATGAGGCCGAGGGCGCCTGCACCGCGCTCGAGGGCAAGACCTTCAAGGCGCTCGAGGGCTGGGGCGGTCAGTTCGACTTTGCGGCCTTCACCCGCGGCGAGGACGCGCTCAGCTCGACCGTCTGCAGCATGGCAACTGTCGCGCTCAACACCGCCAAGAGCTATTACGAGGAAAAGCACGACAAGACGTCGTTTGTCAAGAGCATCCTCTCCGATAACATTCTGTTAAGCGATATCTACGTCCGCGCCAAGGAGTTGCACGTCGAAGCCGAGCTCAACCGCGGCGTGTTCGTCATCCGCCGCACGGACGACAAGGCCGACGCTATCCCCGTCGAGACCGTGCAGAACATCTTCCCCGACCGGCAGACGAGCTTTGTCCTTTCCATGGGCGAGGACGATGTGGTGCTCGTGCAGCAGCTCGGCGACAATGTGGAGATGAGCGACCTTGAAAAGACCGCCGCGCAGATCGAAGAGACGCTGCGCGTGAACGGTGAGAGCACCGTGGTCGTCGGTATCGGCACGGTGGCGACGCACCTGCGCGACCTCGCGAAGTCCTATAAGGAAGCGCAGATGGCGATCGAGGTCGGCAAGGTCTTCGACACCGAAAAGTACATCATCAGCTATGAAAACCTCGGCATCGGCCGCCTCATTTATCAGCTGCCGACGACACTGTGCGAAATGTTCCTGCAGGAGGTCTTCAAGAAGAACCCCATCGACGCGCTCGACAAGGAGACGCTCTTTACGATCAACAAGTTCTTCGAGAACAACCTCATCCTCTCCGAAACGGCGAGAAAGCTGTTCGTCCACAGAAATACGCTCGTCTACCGTCTCGAGAAGATCAAGAAGCTCACGGGCCTCGACTTGCGCGAGTTCGACGACGCCATCACCTTCAAGGTCGCGCTCATGGTCAAAAAGTACCTTGCCTCCCGCGGCATCGAAGCGTAAAGAAAAAGAATTTGACAAGGGCTGTCTTCGGACAGTCCTTGTTTTTTCGCCATTTTGCGGCAAAAAAGTTGAAAGTTTACATAATTACCTGTTGCCATCGCGGACTTGCCGCGCTATAATAAAGACTGAAAATTTGCGGGATCGAGTCAAAACCTGCTGGAAACTGAGGGAAGAGCATGATACGCCTGAGCGATGTAGTAAAGGAATACGAGAGCGGCACGACGGCCTTAAAGGGCATTTCGCTTCGCATCGAGGATGGGGAGTTCGTCTTTTTGGTCGGTCCGAGCGGCAGCGGCAAGTCGACGATTATCAAGCTGCTCACCGGCGAGATCGTACCGACGTCCGGCCAGATCGCCGTCAACGGCTTCAGCCTGACGAACATTGCCGAGCGGCAGATCCCGCTGCTGCGCCGCTCCGTCGGCGTCATCTTCCAGGA
>ERZ791625.1215-NODE-1215-length-13938-cov-3.475041_pt1 | contig 13938 bp, 15 predicted proteins | sample MGYA00510267_ERZ791625 | MGnify/ENA primary metagenome ERZ791625 (study PRJEB30046, sample SAMN00715229) | human gut metagenome | study: EMG produced TPA metagenomics assembly of the A metagenome-wide association study of gut microbiota in type 2...
GTCTAACGTAATTTTACCTAAATTATTTACATTTAGCCAAAGCCTTGATTGGCAAGCATCTATATCAGTAAAAGTATAAACACTAGACGCATCTCCAGTTTGACACAACCATGTTTCACCGTTTATATTTCTAAAGGTTCCATGTGTGTAAATAACAGTGCGATCATCAGTTTTTATAGATATCTGGTAATTAGGGGTTGTTAATGAACCCTCACAGGTAAACGGCAATTTAATTATTTTATAGTCATTTAATTTTGGTGCGGTTATGTTTGGAACGTATGACGTAGGTGTTCCTGTGATTTCAAATACATATGACACCTCCATTAATTTTAGTCCCGGATAATAGAATAATAACAATCTTTTAAAAGGTTTCCAGAAAGATATATCTTTAAATAAGGTTAACCCATCTCCAATCACGACATTATCTTCTGTAACTTCTATACTGTAGCATTCTATAGCACTATTAGCTGTATCAAGTGCCATATTAGCGTTTGTAAACGCTGTTCCTGCCTGGGTGTTAGCATTATTAGCGATAGTAGTTGCATCATCAGCCGCTTCCACTGCCTGACTAGCTAACCCACTAGCCGTAGTAGCTGTTTCTTGTGCTGACTGAGCTGTTGTTAAAGCTGTACTAGCCGTAGCACTTGCGTTATCAGCAGTATCCTTGTTATTCTTCATCCCAGTATCAATATCAGAAAAAGCATTATTAAAGTCCACCAAATAAGATGGCTTATCTGTTCCTAACCACTGAGGTAAATTATAGTTAGGTGTTTTGTTTGTAAAACTCATATTATTTTTCCTCCTTTATGCGGCTATGCCGTTAAAATCAAAATCAAACGCTGTTATACCTCTTCCGTCGTAATTAGAAGCGGTAAGTTCCAAGTTATCGTAACCCTGAGCTGTTAATGCGTTTTCCTTGTGTTGAGTAATCAGCCAATGTATCACATCTTTGTATAGCACAACCTCGCCAGTCACAGGACTTCTCATATAGAACCTATCATCTTTGTGAATAATTTTAAGCCCATAAATATCAAAGTCAAACGCTGTGATATTTAACGCATCATATTCTGCCGCTGTTAGTTGTTCATTATCATATTCATGAGCGGTAAAAGCGAAATACCTAAATACGTTAGTTAGATAATTAAGTGTATCTTGTAACTTTTCCATTTTTCCTGTGATAGGATTCATAACAATAGGGCTAGTTATTTCAGGAATCATATCAATAATTTTCTGAATCTGTTCATCGATATAATTTCTTAAAATAGTATCCTGTGAATCAATATAATTTTTTAGGTACTTAACCTGATCGTTAATGTTAGACTGCAAATCTGATATCTGCTTAATTACCCAAGCTTTTTCGCTAGCCAATTCAGAATCAACATAGTTTTGTAATGCATTCATCTGAGCTTTGTTTTCAGCCAATTGTCCATCAACTTTTTGTTGTAGGGCGTTAAGGCTAGCATTCACGTCATTAATAGTTTTATTGATAAGATTATTCATCTCATTTCTTAAAGCCTCAATCTGTTGATCTGTATAATCTTTAAAATCATCTCCAAAACTATTTACAACAGTTATAACTTCATTAAGCTTATATGATATTTTACAAAGTGCTTCATAAGTACTTAACGAATCATCGTAAACTAATGGTAACACCATTTGACACCACATTCTTAATGGTTTAACTGAACCTTCCATACAACCTCCTTCCTAGTAGACACCCATGAATAACTCACTTAGTTCATCTATAACAAGCATATCAATGTTTAAGAAAGTTTCTCTGAACTCTTGTAATAATTTACTGTAAGAAGTTGTTCCTTGTTTGCCTATTACATTTTCACTATATTCTTCTAAGCTGTTAGCTATTGTATTGTTTGTAGTTTTGCCGTTATCTGTAATATTACTGTTAACGTTAGCAGTGTTAGTTGAATCTGTGGCTGTATCTGTTGTATCTCCCGTTGTACCATTATCACTTATCTTTCTATAATTGGTTAGATAAGTTAGGTTATCCACACCTGTCAAAGAACTTTGTGGAGTATCCGAGAACGCGTCAGCTCTGGTATTACTGCTTGTGCCATCTGTGGTAGAATTAGTTGTTTGATGGATATCTGTTTCGCTTGTTGCCTTGGAAGTAGAAGTGTTTTCTGATGTTCCATTAACATTGGTTGTTTCATCTTCCTTGCGATTATGAGTTCTTGTTAAATCCACGTCATACATAGGGTTAAATTCAAGTAAAGCGCTTTTATATAACTGATTGTATAAAGGCATAATTTCATTAAGTTTCCTATCAAGAAAGAACTTCCACTTTCCATATGTTTCTAAACCTATTTCCCTAAAGTAATAATGTTTAAGAATTTTCTTTTCTAACGCTGTTTTGTAATTATTATCGAATATAGGATAATCAAAACTGAATATAAGCGGAACGGCCTTATCTATTACACTATAGGTATCTGTTAGTCCGACATCGGCGGTAAGCCCGGTGATTGTTTCACAGATTGATCTGAGTTCTGTTGTGTATCTTGCCATTCTTTCACCTCCCCATATTCTCTAAATCGCACATCAACTTCTTTGTCAAGTTCGTCAGCAAAAAGATTGTTAATCATTTTACAAGCATCTTTTCTAGCGTTAAGCGCTGTAGACCTTTGAGCACTTAAAAGTTCATTATTACTTTCAACTTCATCTGTAATTAGGCGTTCTCTTTTATCGGTATTAGCATTATCAATCCCAAGAAAAGTCATGGCTTCATTCCAGATTATATTTTTTGCTCTCATTAGATTTGGATATTGTTCCGGAACTTCTGTTCTAATACACGTAATAGGTTGTTCCTGAAATCTCTTATCTCCAAAAATAACAGGCTCATTACCAGCCCATTGCTGATACACCTTTTGTAAGGTTTTTTGTTGAGCTTCCGACCCATATAATAAAACGGGAGTTTTTTGGCCTTTAAGATTAACGTTGATTGTTCTTTCTATTTCCGTTAATCTTTGAGCGAATAACTGAATAGTTAAGGCTGTTGGCTGTCTTAAATAATTATTCCAAATTATAACACTGTCCAGGTCATCACAATTCTGATTAAAACCTGTGATTGAAAAAGCCCTTCTATTGATTGGAACTCTGTACAAATTAAATCTTCCACCCAATGTGCATTGCAAGGTAAAGAACCCATTGTTAATTTTGTGTCTAAAGAAAAGTGCATACCCAAATTCAAAAAGGATCAGTTCTAAGAATCTAGCATCACAGGTTGGTGGCAAATTAATCCATTCAAATCTGTTAATGGCGAGTTCTTTAAGCCTTGTATAATAATCGAAAAATGTCATATCGTTCAGCCACTGAGTTTCATTTTTCTTAAAGCTTAACCCGTTTAAATCAAAATTTTGTTTTCCCAATTTACCACCTCCTTATAATGTGTAATCTACTGAACCAAAATATCTTATGAATGTTCCGTCTTTTTTGCCTATCGTTGTTGTTTTTTCAAATACACCGTCAGGTTGGCCTTTTTCCGGGTTAGTTGTGTTACCGGATATATACGTTACGGTTACACCGTCACTACCCATGTTACTTACCACACCACAATGATGTAAAACTGTAACAGATTGACTTGTTATGAAGAAGCAAATATCCCCAGGTTTAGGTAATCTTCCACCTTCTTCAGCATACCATGTTTTACCCAATCTATACATAGCGTTGTATAAACTTTGCGCCGCCGCATTTTTAGGAACCTGATCTCCCACATTAACCATAGCCGCACAATATGTTATAAATGTTGTGCACCAAGCATCTTTAACATAACTTCCATAATACCAAGTTTGCCATAATCCAACATTAGCATCCCATTCAACCGAACCTATAAACTGCCTGGCATATTCGTCTATTCTCTGTCCTGTTGGTTCAGGGGGTGTAGGTGTATTATAAGTTGGAGTTAAAACAACGTTATTAGCTGGTGTTGTGTATACTGTTATTGGCTGTGTTGCATCATCAAAACTTCCCCCAGCATTAGATGTCCATTCCTTAAAATCATCTGTCACATTAGCAGAAATATTAATTCTTGTATTGGCTTCATAAGTTCCACTTCCACCACCGTTATTAACAGTTACAACATATGTTGTAGGTGGGGTTGGGCTTCCTCCTATTGAGTTATCATACTCATAGTGTCCAACATAATCTCCATGCCAAAATGTTACACCAGTATCAAACATCTGTTTAATTTTATCTAATGATGGTCTAGGTATGGAACCTGTTATTACAGCTCCGACAGTTTTTACATAATTCCAATACTTTCTACCATTAACGTTAGGAACTTTAAGTTTTGACACCTTATATCCAAATACATCAAAGTATCCGTCAATAGTTTTGGCATAATCAGCCGTAATGGAACGTTCTTCAAAAATTATGACATAGTTTCCGGTGCTTATAACCGGGGATGAAGTAGCATTACCTTTTAAGCTATTTGGAACCATTTGCATAATTTCTCGTTCTTCTTGCAAACCTCTTGAAATGTCATAGAAATCCATCAATGTTCCATAGGCACTATTAACAGCATTAGTTAATGGAGCCGCTAAATTACCACTCATACTGTCGCCAATGGAATTAAACCCAGAATTAACCTGTGAAGCTATTCCCTTAAATGTTGCATTTTCAACAGCATAAGTTGATCTTATCGTTTGAACGGCATTCCAGTTAGAGTAATTATCTCTAAGCCATGAGCACATGGGGTAGTTAGTAATAGTAACACTTTCACCAACAGCAGATACCTCACCTTTATAATTTTCTGGACAACAGAATATACCTGAAGATGATTGAGCACCTCCACCGTATCTAACACGTGGCGTCCCGTTAAAGAACTCATACTTTAATGTAATTGCGCCGCCTGTCACACTTCCCATTACGCATCCCCTATAAGGGTAGGTTAGTAATTTATTGTTGTGAGGTACATAACCATTTAAAGATCTTGTGTTAGGTATATTGTAATAATTCTCAAACGACGGCTTGGAAGTGTTCATATGCATACTGCTTTTATCATAATCTAATATAGATTCTGGACACATATACATTTCCACAATAGCATCTGATCTGCCACGATCTGCCAATCTTTCAAGTGCCGCTTCTAAGAACATCATCTGTCCACTATTATTAGGATTAATAACATAATAAATAGCTCCGCTATAAATACCATTGTATACACCACCTTGTATATCCTCTAATGTTGTTAAGTCTAATGTAGAAGCAACAATTATTCTTAGATCATTAAAATCTATAGAACCATACCCGTTAGTCACATAATCACCAATAGCCAGGTTTTCATCAATAAGGTGCTCGCCTACGTTATCACTATTTACATGCTCTCTTTCTACATAGCAAGGGTGAATAGTTAAATCAAAATACCATGTTTGCCATTCATCTATTTCGAAATGAACATATGTAACGGTGTCAGCTTTATATTCAACAGCGGTGACAAATCCAAAGAACCACTTATTAGAATATGCTGTATTTTGAAACATAATGTAATTACAGTCGTATAAATCATCAGCCTTCATTTCAACAGCCATATGCGTAAAAGGTCTTTGATATGTCATAGCGTTCACTGTATATTTTGTTTTACCCACAAAATAATTAACCTGAGATTCTAGTGAAGCAAACGTTAATTGGTTTTTATATGTGTTGTCCAGCGGAACATCTCTTAGCAAGTGTACCACTGTCTCAGGTGCAAATATCATACTGTACCCCCATTACGTTAATGTAACCGTTGCTGTACCTGTCTTAGTGTTATCTGTTTTACTTGTTGCTGTAATAGTTAAGCTGTTAACTGTAATTCCTGGTTTAACTGTTAATGTCCCGTCCGATGCAATACTAGCATTTTCATCTTCTGTCACGCTCCATGTAACCTGCGGACTTACTAATCCCGTTCCTTCTATCACCGCTGAAAATTTTACACTTCCACCACTAGCCTTAGTGACACTTGCTGTCCCTGGTGTAACAGTAACACTTGTTACGGTTGGAGCCTGAGTAACGTAAGCTACGGCGTTTTTAAACGGAGAATAAGATAATGTTTCCCAATGATGAAGGAAATAGTTGTAGTACAATCTTGATGCAACATAATCACTTGTCATCGTTAAGTAATTATCGAACACCATGAACCAATCTTCATCCGCTGTAATAGCGATTACACCTTCTTTTTCAAGACCGCCGAAATCATCTACTATTACTCTTCTACCCATGAAGTCGGTCTTATCCATGTTAAATGCCGAAGCGAGAACTTCAACGTCTACAGTAGCCGCTACAGATGATAAAATGAAAATTACCTGTTCATCAATTGGTGTGTGAGTTGTCACGCCCATCAAGTTGCTGTCATTTCTCATGAATGTTAAATCTAATGAAGTAGCTCTAAATGTTGTCATAGTCTTTTTAGCGTTAACGTCTGAATCAAGTCCTGCTACAGGAACCGCTCTAAGTGCTCCTCTTAAACCTGCTTCAAAGAATACATTTTTCATCAATAAAAATTCATCGTACTGATCTGAGGTATAAACAGATTCAATGATTTTAGAAATAAGGTCTTCAACGCCCTGGTAACTAAGGAACGCTGTTCTTAAATCGTCATTCTGAATTGTTACCGGGTACTTATCTTGTCTATTTCTCTTATGAAATGCTGAAAGAACATCAGGCAGTCTTCTTTCAAATTCATCCTGACAAGCCGTTTTTCCCTGATCATCTACCAGATAATATGGTTCTGATTTGATAAGGTTAACATAGATTTCTTCTACTGTTTCACCAAGCGACATTAAGCCTTTTTTAAATCTGGCTAATGGGTTATTGTACATACGGCTAGTAATAATAACTAATCCAATTCTGTTAACCAACGCATTTAAAAATTCGTTTCTTGTGGCTTCAAAATTTATAATAGGGTTACCAACTTCTGCAATATTATCCTGGGTAGCAACCGGAACTCTTTCCTGATATGCGGCAGAAGCTTCACTTCTGATAACATTTAAAACATCAATTCCACTAGGAATGGCGCTATAAGCCTTAGCGCTATACTGGCTTTTAACTGGCATTATTTAATCCTCCTTTGCTTTTTTCCATAAGTCCTCAAACGTCATTTCTTTTCCGTCGTCTCTTATGTCTTCATTCTGTTCTCTTTCTATTTCACGTTCGCCTGGTCTGTCATCTCTGTGTCTTGCTTCTCTCATGAAATAGCGGCGGTTGTCATTTCTTAATCGATCAACTTCTGCAACCAGGTCATCGTAGTCTGCATCATAACGATCAAGCTCTTCCTCATACCAATCGTATCTTTCCCGTAACTGGTTATACAATCCGTCGTAATCAGTGTTGTCATCACCATTACGTAATCTATCTTCTATATCATCATACCAGCCACGTTCTTCTCGTCTATCTTCTCTTGCATCTTCTTCACGCCGGGAGCGATCATCTTCCATTCGGTAATCTCTTCTTCCTCGCCTATCTTCTTCACCTCGAGCCTTACGATATTCAGCACGTTCTCTGAAATCTCTTCTAGCCTGTGAAGACCATTTTCTTGATGCCATTTTCTTTACCTCCTTATAAATGATTTAAGTGTTTACGGTGTAACAATTCAGGAAAATTAATGTTAGCGATATCCATATCTACGTACCCTTTAATACCTGCTACTGTTCCTTTGGACGTAGTCTGTATTAACTTAGGGTTTTTTAAATTCGTAGCACTATAATCAGCTAACCATAAATCATAAAGCCTCTTAGTTTTAGCGTTATAGATGTTATTATAGTAGTCTTTATTTGCATAAAAACCAGCATAGCAACCTAGTTCCTCTAACCTATTGCAAAAAGCCTGTGTCATTTTATTAATTAAAGCTGGTGTAGCTTTAACCCCGTTCTTACTCATGTATGAAGCTGAATCATACTCAAAATCGTAATACACAGGCATTTCCGTCAAGTGCTCTTTTACAAACATATGCAAATATTCAGCTTCCTTAATTGCCATTTCTTCATTAAGGGCGTATGAGAACCAATAAAATCCTATAGGAATATGTAATTCGTTACATCTTAATGCATTGTAATGTGCATATTCATCAATGTTATTTTTTCCAAATCCTGCCCTTATAATAGCAAAATCAATTCCGCTATCCTTAACTTTCTGCCAATCAATTTTTCCCTGATGCTTTGATACGTCGATACCGTTAAACATTTTCACCCTCCTAATTTGTCTATCAGTCTGTTTATAGCTAACGTGTTGTTGTTAATTAAGACTGACAAATTGTCTACTTCTTCTTTGTGCTTTTCCGATTCTTCTTTTCTGTCCTGTCTCTCTTTTTCACCACGGTCGTACACATACCAGGCCATAGCAATACAACAGACTATCGGAAATGCATAATTTTGCAACAATGTCGCAATGTCCAACTTCTCACCCCCCTCCCTTTTATTATACCACAATTGGCTTGACTTTTCAATCAATATTTTATATAATAAAGTAGAGGGGGTTTGCGACTATGGCCTATTATGATGGAACAAAATTATTAAGTCTCATGGACATTAATGGAAATAAACCAGAACTTATTATGTGTGATGGCAACCGTACTGCTGGAAAAACAACTTGGTTTAATAGATATCTTGTCAAGAAATTTAAAGAAGGTAAAGGTAAATTTATTCTAATAAACAGGTTTTCTTATGAACTATGTGAGATAGGTGATAAATTCTTTAAGGACATAAAAACCTTATTTTTTCCTACTGATAATTTTTCAACTGTATCAAAAGCTAAAGGTATCTATCATGAGCTGTATTTGAATGATAAGAATTGCGGATATGCCATTTCGTTAAACAACGCCGATCAGATTAAAAAGTTTTCGCATTTACTATGCGACGTTGAACGTGGATTCATGGATGAATATCAAAGCGAGACTAACCATTATTGCTCTAATGAAATTAACAAACTTATTTCGGTTCACACCTCTTTAGCTAGAGGTAATGGTAAGCAAACAAAGTATCTACCGTTTTACATGGCTTCTAACTCGGTATCGCTTATAAATCCTTATTATACAGCATTAGGAATTTCTACCAAGCTTAAAAAGGAAACAAAATTTTTGCGTGGTGACGGATATGTGCTTGAACGAGCTTATGTTGAATCTGCCGCTGATGCACTAAAATCGAGTGCTTTTAATCGGGCATTCATTGAAAGTAAATATGTAGCTTACGCTTCACAAAATATATATCTTAATGATAATGAAGCTTTTATCTCCCCACCAATGGGAAGAGGTAATTACGTCCTTACTATAAAATATCAAGACAAACATTTTGGTATTATTGAGTACCCCAATGATGGTATAGTATACGTGTCACACAAGGCAGATAAAACATTTCCAAAAAAGATATCAGTTACAACAGAAGATCATAATATAAATTATGTTATGCTTGCTAACAATTCTTTCCTTATTACGGCTTATAGAAACTTCTTTAACCGTGGTTGTATAAGATTTAGCAACTTAGAAAGTAAAGAAGCGTTTTTAACTCTAATTTCATATTAGATATCTCCATAGGTTGCGTTACGCCTAAGCTGTCTGGAAACCACGGGGTCAAATCCGCCAGCACTTATTTGTATTGTGGTGATACGATTCGTAACAACCTATGTTAAGATATAATAAAGAGGGCTTGTTTAAGCCCTCTTTTAAATCATACTAAATAATTTTTTTCATTACTCCATTCCCCTAATTTAAGTATTTTTTGATTATTCACTATCCATATTCCAGTATATTTTTTCCCAACTATGATAAATAACAGGTCTTTAAAATTATGAGCCCTTTTTGAAATTTTTTTCCAATTATTTCGATCCACAAACGAAGGACTGGGTCTACATTGATTATGCGTATGCCATTCACCCAAATAACTTTTCATATGTTCTGACTCAGTCCATAGTTTGTCCATGATTTCTTGATGACCTTTTTCCTTACGTATAAACTGAAATTGTTTACATATATCGTCTGACTGCGGCCATGTTATATCTGTTACTCTTAATGCATTATTATGAACATCATAATATCCCGCTATAATCCCACCTGATTCCAGCTCAAAAGCACCGTTTTTTTGATAATTTTGAATTTCCTTCAAAATATTGCCTTCTACAAAAATTGTCAAGCATTGGCATGTCAACTTAAGTTCTTCTTTGAACAGTGCTGTCTGTTGGGAATCCAAAGCAGTATATTCTACAAAAGCGCCTGCACATCCTGATAAACTTTTCTTGAAATTATGCCATGCGGCAACCAAACTAATCATTTTCAATCCTCCTTAATTGTTTTCTTCATCTTATATCCTTTATTTACAAGCACTATTCCACCACGCATTCTTACTGGTTTAAGCATATGAGATAATTGTAAACCCTCTTTAAAATCTTCCATAACATGATTATTGATAAACTCTTCTTTTGCTGTATCCGACATTCCAGCGCATCTTATATTATAATAAGGATCGATCGGTTCACCGTCAGAATGTGTCACGTGTTCTATATAGGTTTTCTGTCTTACGAATATAGCCTTATCCCAATAACTCTCTAATTTCCATGCACAAAAATCTGTAGGGTGTATTCTAATACCTTTGACAGTTTTTGGATCACCACTACAGTGAATCGAATCAGTGTCCGCATATATAAATCCGTCTTTATCTACTCCGTAATAATTTTGTTGTGCCGCGTTTATAACAAACGCTCTTGAATAAGATGTTATCGCTGATCCTATGGCTATATGAACTAATTTCTTTTCATTCTCTTCTACCATTTCAAACCCTAACACATCTTTTGAATTGATGTAAGGAATTTTATATGAACTATCGCTACTAGAAGCGTATTTTCCATATAGGTTATTTAAATATAGTTTTGCTAACTCCCTTCTTGCTCCTGTGCTGGTTTGCTTTATTTGTTTCCACTTTTTCATGTATGAATCAAACAATCCTATTTCTTTATAAAACCAGCACCCGTCCAGAATAACCATATCTAATATGTCATAATGTTTAAGAAATAATTCATAATCAGTACACGTCATAGTCATTGTTATATAGCTGTCGTGTTTAATTCCTTCTTTAACATAATATCTTTTATATGTCTTAGATTCATAGTCATATATATCAGAAGTTTCAAGATATTCGGTTCCACGGTATAAAAAATTTCCTTTTATCTGAACCGTTGGTAACATATTTTTCTTTAGTTTGAATCTACATCTTATCCTTATGAAATAGTATCTTCCTAAAGCCTGATCTGGTATCTCATTTCCAGACCAGAACTTAGGCAACCCTACTGGGTAATAATTCCCAGATTCACTGGACATGTTAGAGGGATACGAACTGTTAATATCTGCTGTATAGCCACCTTTAAATACTTTGTTCTCTTTTCCTTTAACTAAATAACAATAACCACCTCGATAACTTCTTCTAATGTATTCATCGGCGTTTCTAGCCCCATAAATTTCATAGTCGAGTTGCACCATTGACAAGTCTGGAAAAAAAGTTTGTAATCCTCCTTACCTACGGTTTTCTTGAACTCGTCCATACAACACGCACCTATTGTCAGTTTTGTATGCCCTTCATCAAACATTAATTCTAACGCTTCTTTAATTACTAGAACATCATTAGCTATGTACTTCTTTTCCTGCTCAGAAATTGTACAACCAGCGTAACGAAAACCTTCATATTCAATTTCAAGTTTTTGGTGCTTAGTACCAAACGCTTTTCCAATTCTCTTTAATGAGAATGGTAATAACTTTAAAGAATCTCTTATTTCTATTACGTGTTTGCCCATCTTGATTGTTATTGTATACCAGATACCTTTAGCACTAATGGAACATTTAAATTGTTTGTGTTTCATGTCATTATCTTTTACTTTGTTAAATTCATAACCATTTCTAAGAATATAGTCAATGATAAAATTACCATCAAATTTAAGATTGTGAAAATATATAACCATGTCAGCATTAAATAATTTCAATCTTGAAAAGAAATCTTCAATACTACTATCAATCATAACGTCTTCTGTGCCTAACTCGACTAAAGCCGCCGCCCATACTTCTGTAAAAGTTTGACCTTGATACACTGTTGTTTCAAAATCTGCTACAAATAATCTTTTCTGTTTCATTCTGGTAAACTCCAATCTTCCATATATTCTAGTTCTTCCATGATCTCTTCACGTCCCCCTTTGGAACCGCCTACTAAGTCAAGGATTGCTGATAACTTTCCAACAAGTAATTCGTCATTAGAAACTGATTCCCAACTAGGAAACATTCCTTTACTATTAGCTTCTTCTAGCGCTCTTGCAAAGTCTTCTTCACCGTATCGTGCTAATGATTGTCTATACCAACGAGTTATGTAATTAAAAAGTCGCTCGTTGCGTCCAAAAACTTCTGTCATTTCTCGCTCAAAGTTAGCCAAAACCTGTCTCTCAAATATCACGTAATCAGGCTCTTCTACTTTTCTTGGCCTTCTTGGTTTTCTGTTTTCTTTCTTTAACTGTTTCTCTCGTTCTTTTCCTTGTGTTCCCTCAAATAATTCACCAGTGGTTACATCTACAAATCTTGATTTCTTATAGATGTAATCTAGGTTAATCTTTTCAAGTCTTCTAACCGAGGCGTTAGTTTTTCGCTTAGGTATTTTGGGTAGAATATTTTCTGGAATAATGTAACCACGTTTTTCTAATCGGTTTATTGCTTGCTTAATTCTTCTGCGATTTTTATTATATTCTTTTTGAGCTGGTGTTAATCTTTTTCTAGCCACGCTTTAACCCCTCCTCTTTATAAGAAAAAGGAACCGTTATAAGGTTCCCTTTTCTGTTCGTTATTCCGTTCTATTGTGAACTGGCTTTAAGCCAGTGTACAGGTTAAGAAATGCTTACCTGAATAATTTTTAGATTTTCTTTTGCATACAGATAATGTGTAATCTTCAATACCATATTGCTGTAGGTCGTCTATGATACCGTTGAATGAAGACCAGAAACTTTCCGATCCTGTGACATAAGTTGTGCCTTCTTCATCAATGATTAAGTAGTTGTTGTAATCCTTGTTGTCGGATTTCTCATTGTGGATGCTTAGAACTACCCAACCTCTTGGTTTAATGTTCAATGGTTGTTCTGGCTGTACTACTTCATCAAGTGAAATTGCGTTTGTTCTGTCTTTTAACTTAATGAGCTCGATTGGGGTTAAACCCTCACTTGAACCTGCTATTACTGCTTTGTAACCTTCCATGTTTTAATTCTCCTTTTAATTTTATTGTTGGTTTGATTATGCTGTTTCCTTTTTCTGCTGTGAAGCTGGACGGGATACCGGAACTCCGATCTCAATGAACTTTTCTAACGTTACTCCTAACAAAGTTTCTTTGTACTCGTAGGACACAACGTAAGCCGGGTGAAACTTATCAATTTTGTTAGCTTTGTTGACGGTAGGCATTAACTTGTCTTGTTTGATTTTTCCTTTGAAAACGTAAGTTTCATTTCGAGGTTCGGCGGTTACTTCATCAACGCCTAATACTGTTACCTCTGTTGTAATAACTGTTCTTGTAACCATTTCTGCCATAATTTTCTTTTCTCCTTTTCTTTGTGATTTTTACGTGTCTGTTGTTACTCTTTAATTGTAATGGTTAAATGTGGATAAATTATGAATAAATTGTAAACAAAATGTGAACTTCATATTTTGATAATTGGATCAATTCCTTTGCCTTTATAGTGCTTACGTTAATAAATCGTTATGCTTATTATTCCATCCCCTTCTTCATATTCTATAAGAGATTTTACTTCTAGCACTTTAGTAGATGTTTGGTATCTGTTAATCACGATATTTTCAAACTCGTTTACAGTACTAGCAATGCAATAATACTGATCGGATAAAGCTAATATTTTTAATATGTTAAAAATTTAAAATCACCTCCTTCCTATGCAAAAGGTTAAACTTAACTATCTAACTTATTTATCATTCTTCATGGCTAAAAC
>ERZ791625.1218-NODE-1218-length-13922-cov-11.923487_pt1 | contig 13922 bp, 9 predicted proteins | sample MGYA00510267_ERZ791625 | MGnify/ENA primary metagenome ERZ791625 (study PRJEB30046, sample SAMN00715229) | human gut metagenome | study: EMG produced TPA metagenomics assembly of the A metagenome-wide association study of gut microbiota in type 2...
GGAGCATCCCCTGATTGCCCGCCTTGCATCGGACGAGGAGCGGGTGTGGTCCCTGCTTCGGGGCGCGACTTGGTGGCTTCCCCTCACCGACAGCTTTCTATTCCAAGGCCCTCTGCCCACCGATGATCAGACGATGATCGCCACCTTGGGCGGACTGCGGAAGGAGCTGGAAAAGCTGAACCAGCTGGCATGGCAGGCCGATGAGGACACTATCCTTGGTTGGGCAGACACGGAGGGATACCCGGTAGACGGAACCGTAGACTCAGATGGACAGTACAGCAAGGCAGACATCCCGGAACACACCCAGTATGACACCCAATCCTTGGCCAAGTTTGCCTTCTCCGTGTTCTGGCGGGCCATGCGGTTTGCCGAGGAGCAGCAGGTGCCTATCCTGCTTGACTATTAAAGAGAATTCGTCAGGGGGTGGAGACCGTGGAACAAAAACGGCCGGCAGATATAATTCAGGAACTTCTGGACTACCTGTGGAACGGCCTGGGCCTGGAGGAAAAGGGCTGGAAGCGTCTGAAAAAGGGCGACTTCAAAAAGAAAATGAAAAACGGGCTGACCTATCAGATCTGGTTTGACCGGAGCCGCTACAACTACATAGACTACGAAATCGGCCATGGGAATGTGGAGGTGGGCTTCACAGGCATTGACGATGATATCCACGTCGGAGCGGTTCATCAGGTCTTTCAGGATGCCAAACTGCTTTTTGGTACCAGCAGACACCAGATTTTCATTATCTATCTTTTTGTATTAAGGTCTACAGCAATCTAATCCCACGTTAAAACGAGAAAATGCTTAATTGTTCTCCTCAAAGTTCTCTACCTGTTCCATGACCTTTTTGAGAACTTCGGGGCTGTACTGCGGGGGATATCACGCTTTTCAAAGAACGAGCCGGAGTTGCGCGCAGCGCGCAGATAATCCCGGCAGTTAAACAAAATCTAATCAAGGTTGAGAGCTTTTTCTTCAGCCTTCGTCTTTGCCATGGCGTTTTTCTCCAATCTGAAAATTACAAATTGCGGACAAAAAGGACGCATTGTTGTGGCAAGCAGTGCAAGCTGGTACCAACTTGCAATTTTTGAATCCGATTTCTAAAAATCAAATTCAAAATGCTTGTTGGGCTGTGCCCAAACCCCTTGTGTTCTGCATCCAGTGGATGCAGGCTGCACATTTTTGAAAAATGCTTTTTAATCTGAGTGCCGATGCCTGTGGTATCGGCACTTTTTGCACAGATGGATTCCCGGAAGCAGAAAATAGTGCTATGCAGCACATCCGGGATTGTGCTATACTTGATTTACATAAACTTGTTTGTCCTAAAAAGTTGGAGGTGTTCATGGCAACACGAACCATTTGTTTTCCCATATCCGGCTATCCCTATTGCAGAGAACAGCCGGTGACATTCACATGGATAAAAGGCAGCAAGCGGCAGAATATCCGTGCCGTCCATGATGCCGTCCATACAACAGACCCTGATGTTTCGATTCTGGAAGTCAGCTCTGCATCCGTTCAGCCGGAGGGTGAAGCTGTTTCTTCTCTGCGGCTTTTGCTGCATCTGGATTCTGTTGCGCAGGATGTACCCATCAGCACGGTTTTTGAAGCCACCAAAGTGTTTGAACATGGTGGGCCATTCGCTGACCTTCTGACCTGTGAGCCACCCAAAGTCCATAAGGACACTCGGCTGCGAACCAGTGGAGAGCTGCTACGTTACTCTCTGGAAGGAAACGAGTATCCGACAGAGCCGTACATGGATTCGTTCTTTGAGTGGCTCTACTGCCGTGCGTTGAAGCAGTTCCCGGAAAAGGCGGAGCCGCTGAGCAGATATAATGCTTTTTCTGATATTGCTGCCGCAGCGGATTCTAAAAAGTATTATGGCGATTCCTCACGGGCGGCTGCGATTTATGTGGGACTTGCAGCGGCAGGAAAACTTTCGTGCATCGATTCCTATGAATTATTTATTGCTGAGGTCTATACGGAGCCGAAACCTTTGCCCAAGTCTGGAAAATCTGAGGCTGCTTCAAAAATGACACCCGAAGTTTCTGCACCAGCAAAGGAGACTCCGGCAGACGAATTGCCGCAGCCCGATAACGCAAATGCGGAAGTGATTCCGGACACTGCGCAGATGGAGCATATCCTTGAGCTGCCCAAAGCGACCTGTCTGCTTCTCTCTTTGGCAAAAAATGCTGGCCTTTCTGCAAATAGTTCCAGTGAGCTGACATATAAGGGAAAGGAATTCCTTCTTGACGCTTATCAGATAGCGCTGAAAAATAAAACGCTCCAAATCAATATCCAAAAGAACAAAATCACATTTCCGATGGAGGAACCGGACAGCGGATTTCATGCAGTTGGTGTGTTGACCCGTTCGCCTGCTTGGGAATACGGATGGAAGTTTAACTATCTGACTGAGAATACATCCGGTGCAGAAAAGTCCGAAGTTAAAGAAAAAATCCCTCCGAAGCCTTTGACCGCATTGGAGCATCTGGAACGCTGTGGGTATAGAATCGTTCAGCAGGTCGTACCGAAAAAACTTCCGCCGATTGCCGTTCAGCGGATGGCATGGAAAACAGGCGAAGCTCTTTGCGACCCGGTAGTGGTGGATTTCTTGCAGTTTATTCGGACACATATGCAGAGTGACGGCTCTTTTTCGTTTCGTATCCCAAAGGGTACTTCCAAGAATTCGTTTGCCACACTTTCGGAAATCGCTCAGACGTGGGATAAAATGGGACTTTTTGCATCCATTGTGATCTATCCGCAGAATATCGTCTATGAGCTTGCGCAAAATGAGACTGTCCGGCATTTCCTGAGCGGGAAGTGGCTGGAACTTTTTGTGGAGCATCAGGTTCAGCAGATTTTGAATCGCTATCAGGAGGAGCAGGGCGCAGAAGTTTCGCTTTGCTCCAATGTGATTCTTTCAGAAGCGGCATCCGCAGGGAGCACGCATGAACTGGATGTTGCGTTTTCCATCAACGGAAAATTCTTCTGGGTGGAAGCCAAATCGTCCAGCCGAAGCATTGATTATGGAAAATATGCTGCTCTGTGCGAAAAGCTGAAAGTAACCTCCGACCGACTGCTTTTGGTCAACAGCGATTTGTCCGTTGAGGAGTGTGAAGGCGTTTCTTACTTCTGGAATTATCGTGTTGCAAATTGTGCAACGATTACGGGGGAATTGGAAAATATGGTTGCCAAACAAATTGAAACTGCCGGAAAAGCCGTTCCAAGTACAGACTGAGCAATAAGCAAAAAAGACCCTGAGAACCCTGCCGGATAAGCGGCAAAGTTCTCAGGGACTGTTTTATCGGATCTGCTCGACTTGCTTGGAGTCCTTTTCCTCCGCAAAGAACAGTTCCACATTCTTCTGTGCTTTTACGATTTCCTGCATCTCATCCCGTGTCTTTCGGTACTCTGGGTAGAGTGCTTTTTTCTTGGTGAGCAAAGCCGAATACTCTGCATTCAGGTCTTTCACTTTGGGCAGCTTTTTCAGGCCGGATTCATTGAAAGCGGCTTTCGCCGTCTTATGCAGCGTGACTTCTTCCCGGTGCGCTTCCAAAAATTTGGAGCTGTACCCGGATTTGCGGTAAGCATCGTATACAGGCCGGGTCTTGGCATAGTTGACGATGTGCGCCCGGAGGACGGCGATTTCTGCCATACGCTTCTCGGCGGCCTTGATGGAATCGCCCAGTTTGTGATAGCGAGAAAGTGCAGCATCAGCACGCTCTTTCAGGTCATCCGCACTGCCGATTTTCTGCTCCTGCAAAAAAATCAGCGTTTTGGACATCTCTTTCAAGTTGTACTTCTTCGCCCAGCGTTCGTAGCCGCCACCTTTGCCCTCGGCAAGTTTTGCTTGAATGTCAACCAGCAACTGGAACGGCTGCTCTTTGGGAGGTTGCTTCTGATGTGGGCGGTGTTCGGCTTTTCCGGCAATGACTGCTTTGATTTCATCCTCGCTGTACCCGGCACCCAGTGTCTTTAACCGGATAAAGCGTTTCTGCCGTGCGCCTTTAACGGAAGTGTATTTGCCGCGTTTGATTTCATAGCCCTGCTGTTCCAGCTTTTGCAGAAAATCTTCGTAGTCGGTGGGCTTCTGCTGCAAAATCTCGTCGATTACACTGCACAGCCGGTCGCGGTTGCTCTCCTTTGGTGGGTAAGTGATGCGCTTCTGCCGTTCCCGGTAAGGCTTCTTTTCAATGACTGACAGCTGATGCTCCAGACAAATCAGGTCGCTCAACCGCTGCACTGCCAGACCGGAAAAGAAAAAATCCCGGAATTTTCTTGTGCCGTCCAGAGTGGTCGAGTTATAGATAATGTGATTGTGAATGTGTTCCCGATCGGTATGCGTTGCAACGATAAAAGCGTGTTTGCCTTTCAGAAACCGGGAGGCCAACTCATAACCGATGCGGTTTGCTTCTTCAGCCGTAATTTCACCAGGTCGGAAAGATTGCCGTATCTGATAGGCGATAATGTTACTTTTTTGGCTGCGCCCGGTGGCCTGCTCGTACAGCTTTTTTGTGAGCATGAACTCCTCGTCCACAGTAAGCGGGCTGCATTGATAGCTGCTGACAAGTTCGCCTTTTTCAGTCTTGTCGGGATTCTGCGCATAATCAGTGCGGTCTTTCAGGCAGGCGGCGATAGATTTTCCTTTGTGCTGATGCAGTGCGATCAGACGAGTAGCAGCCAGAGCAGATCACCTCCTAAATGAAAAAGCCGCCCGAAGGCGGCAAGAAGATTCAAAATCAAATCAGGTCCCGGAGCCAACCGCTGAATTTCTCAACGCCCTCCACCATTGCAGTTGCGCCGACAAAAAGGACAAAGCAGAGAAATTCGGCAACCAGCAGAATCAGAAATTGATCCCAAGTCTGGCGGTAGACGGTGTAGATGCCGCAGCCAAAGATATACAGCATCAACGGCGCGACAACATAGCTGGACAAGGTAAGCAGCCACTTTGCCATCAGAGCCAGAAAAGCTACAAACAGAGAGATCGGGGCAAGCACCATCTTGAACAGAATCCTCATATCAAACACCAACCTTTCCTTTCGCCCCTATTATAGAGGTATCGGCCCCTGCCTTGCAAGGATGTCAACCGTTATGTAAGCCCGCAGTCCTCCTGCTGCGGGATTTTTTTAGAGTTCCGAAAGTTTGGCGAGAAGTTGCTTGCCGATAGCTATCAGCTCATCCAACCGACTACGCAAGTCCTCTAAATCGGCGGCATAGAGCTGCCCGCTTTCATTGGCCCGTTTCGCCACCTGATTCAGGTTGTTGCTGCAATTCTGAAGAAGGTACGCCATCCGACGCAGCTGTGGTAAATCAAGATTCAGGCAGTAACCATCCAGAGCCATTTTTCGCAGATAAGAGCCAATGCTCAAAATACCGCAACTTTCCATCTTCTGACGAATGCGTTCCAGTTCGACTTTGCTGACACGAAAATGGATCTGCTGGTCACGGCGCTCCGTCACCGGGCATCACCATCCTTATCCAAGTAAGATTTGAATGGTCGGACAGGCTCCACTTTATCAGCCTTTTCTTCCAGAGCTGCCAGCACAGAGGGGCGGGCATCCGGCTTTTCTTCCGCTTCGGGTTCTGTCCGGCTGGACTGATGCTCCATGTTCAACAGCGCATCCAATTCTGCAAGGCGGGCAGACTTGGTTTGCAGTTCTTCCTCCTGCGCAAACGGCTTGGCGATTTCAACCTCTGCGGCCTGCTTCTGCTGTTCCAGAGAATCCAGTGCGGCATCAGCATCGGCAATGCGGTCGGCAAAATTGCCGATGGCATTGTCCAGACGGACGATGTTGCCGCGAGGGTCATCGCCCAGCGGTACCGGATAACTCAGCTCGCCGCGGAGAACGATTTGATGCTCATTCTTGAAACTGTCAAAGCGAATGTTCAGCTCAAAGCCGCGATAGGTGCCCAGCAGCATCATATCCGCATTCGGCATCTCCTTGCAGGCGAGCATCAGCCGCTCACCAGCTGCTTTTTTCTCATCGAACACCATGCCCTTGATCGTCATGCCGCAGAAGTTCTCCTTATCCTGCGGGTGTGCGTCTGCGATTTGGGCATCGTTTTTCAGAGCCGCAATACGGTTCTTCGCTTTCTGAATTTCCTCCGGGTAATGCTTGAGCAGCTTATCTTCCAGACGATATTTCTGGTTCTGGTAATCCGAGCGCAGCACCTTGAGCTTTGCTACCTGCACATCCAGATCCATCTTTTCCCGGATGCGCGGGTCGCCTGCGCATAAGGCCTTGACCTCGGCATACGAAAGAGCCTGCTCATCCACATCATCACAGGAGCGCATCGGAGATTTGCTCGTCATGATCTGCGAAATAAACTTCTGCTTGTTTTCCAGCGTTTGCCAGAGGTAGGCGTCGAATGTCCCCTCCGTGACGTAATTATAGACGTAAACTTGTTTGTTTTTGTTGCCCTGACGGATGATTCGGCCGTTGCGTTGGGTCATATCGGACGGTCGCCAGCCTACATCCAGATGATGCACAGCCACCAGCAGGGTCTGGACATTGGTGCCTGCGCCCATCTTTGCAGTGCTGCCCAGCAGGACACGCACCTTGCCGCTGCGGACTTTGGAGAACAAATCCGCTTTCTTACCTTCAGTATCAGCGTTGTGGATGAACTCGACCTCCGATTCCGGCACCCCGGCGGCAAGCAGCTTTGTGCGAATATCATCGTAGACATTGAACGAGCCGTCTCCCTTGGGCGTGGACATATCGCAGAAAATCAGCTGCGTCAGATTATCCTCTTTGGTTTCGTTCCAGATACGCAGAACATTGTCGACGCAGGCATTCAGCTTGCTGTCCGGGTCATCCGGGGTGAGCGGATTCATCAGCCGCTGGTCAAGGCCGATTTTACGTCCGTCCGAGGTGATCTTCAGCATATTGTCCACCGAGGGGTCAACCGCACCGCTATGCACCTCAGCAGCACGTTCGCTCAGGGATTTCACCATGTCCTGCTGGATCTCCGATGGTTTGACCACGACAGTTTCAAACTTGGCTTCCGGAACAGGCAGATGCAACTGGTCGGAAGTCTTGATGTCCGCTGCCTCCTTGAACATATTCATCAGCTCCGGCAGGTTAAAGAACTTGGCAAAACGTGTGCGCGCACGGTAGCCGGTTCCTTCCGGCGCAAGCTCAATGGCCGTGGTGGTCTCGCCAAACGTAGAAGCCCATGCATCAAAGTGGGTCAGTTGTTTCTGCTGGAGAGTGCTGTACTGCAAATAGCGCATCAGGGTGTACATTTCCGTCATGGAGTTGCTGATGGGCGTTCCCGTTGCGAAAATCACGCCGCGCCCGCCAGTCACTTCATCCAGATAACGACACTTGCCGAACATATCGCTGGACTTCTGTGCTTCGGAGGTAGAAAGGCCAGCAACATTGCGCATCTTGGTGTAAAGATATAGGTTCTTGTAGTTCTGGCTCTCGTCCACAAATAACCTATCTACGCCTAATTGTTCAAATGTGACCACATCATCCTTGCGGTCGGTGGACTGTAGCTTTTTCAGTTTCACCTCCAGTGTTTTCCGTGTCTTTTCCATCTGTTTCACGGTAAAATGCTCACCGGACTGTTCCTTGGCCTCTGCAATGGCATTTTCGATTTCCTCGATCTGATCTTCGATAATCCGTGCCTGCCGTTCCGCAGAAAGAGGGATTTTCTCAAACTGCGAGTGGCCGATAATGACGGCATCGTAGTCGCCGGTTGCGATGCGGGCGCAAAAACGCTTTCGATTGGCGGGTTCAAAGTCTTTCTTGCTGGTAACGAGCAGCTTTGCATTGGGGTATAGCCGCAGGAACTCGCTGGCCCACTGCTCGGTCAGATGGTTGGGCACCACGAACAGGCTTTTCTGACACAGGCCCAAACGCTTGGATTCCATTGCCGAAGCTGCCATCTCAAAACTTTTGCCGGCACCCACCTCGTGGGCGAGCAGGGTGTTCCCACCATAAAGCACATGAGCAACTGCATTGCGCTGATGTTCCTGCAGATTGATCTCCGGGTTCATACCGACAAAATGGATATGGCTTCCGTCATACTCGCGGGGCCGGGTACTATTGAACAACTCGTTATACTGCTTCACCAGCAGATTCCGCCGCTGCGGGTCTTGCCAAACCCAGCCTGCAAAGGTATCCTTGATGGCCTGCTGCTTCTGCTGGGCAAGCATCGTCTCCTTCTGGTTCAGGACACGCCGCTCTTTACCATCCTCCTCAATGGTATCATAAATGCGGCAGTCCCGCAAATTCAAGGTGTCCTCCAAAATCTTGTAGGCGTTGGCCCGGTGGGTGCCGTAGGTTTCGGTGGACATGATATCATACATTCCGGCGGCAGATTTGTTGCCGATGCGCCATTCGGACGTAAATGGAGAGTAGCGGACTTGGATCAGGTTGTTATAGCGGATGCGGTAGGGCGGCTGAAAAGTCTCCATCATAAACTGCTGCACAATGGCGGGATTCAGCCATGTGGCACCCAGTCGGATGTTGATTTCTGATGCTTCAAGGTCCTTCGGCTGCGCTTTGGTCAAAGCCTCCACATTGATCTTGAACTCCGGGTGGCTTTCAGCGGCAAGCTGAGCCATGCGCAGTTTATTCCGCACATTGCCGGAAAGATACTCGTCCGCAGTCTGCCAGCCTGCTTCCGGCTCATCTGCATCCGCAGAAGGGTCTTTGAAAATCACGCCTTGCAGCTCTGTGGTAATACGCTCATAATCGCCGGGAGAGCCGAGAAGTTCCGCCATATAGGGCAGATCAACACGGCCATGTTCTCCAATGGACACTGCCAGTGCTTCGCTGGGGGTGTCCACGCTGGTGACGGTGCGCTCCGGGCGAATCGTTCGCTTGGTGAACATATCCGCCTTGCTTTTGAGCTGTTTATTCTCATCGAGATTTTCCAAAGAGCAGAGCAGATAGTAGGAAGAATCATCCTCAAACAAACGCCCATTTTTGCGGTCGTTGAGCAGACCGTATTTTGCGGTAAAAGCGTCATAAGCTGTGTTCAGCTTTGCTTGGGTTGCCTTAATGTCCTCATCCGGGTAATCGTCCAGCTGCTCCTGAATCAGCTGGTTGACGATCTGCCGCAGTTCCACCATGCCGGTGACACGGGCTTTGGCATTATCGGACAACTCCACCTGCGTCATAATCGAATTTTCTCGGTAGTACACCTCACCGTCCACCACGGCATAGGAGAAATTCTTTACATCCGGGTCAGCGGGGAGCGTCTTGCGCTCGACTTCTGCATCCGCAATATCTGGTGTTTCTACCTCAACCTCGGTGTATTGCCCCTCAATATGCTGTACCGCCTCGGCAAGCTGGTCGGCAAGGTTTGCGCCCTCGATGGGGGCAACGGTCAGTTCCTCTCGTCCGTATTGGGTGCTTTCGGCGGTCAATTCCCCCAGAACCATCTCCGGGTGGTCTACAAAATACTGGTTGATGGCAAAGCCGTCCTCGGTCTTGCCAAGCTGCACCCAGTCCGGCTCAATGTCCGCAGGGCGGTCACGCTTCTGCAGGAAGATAATGTCCGAAACCACTTCGGTGCCTGCGTTTGCCTTAAACGCATTATTCGGCAGACGGATGGCACCCAGCAGATCGGCACGTTCTGCCATGTGCTTGCGAGCAGTGCTGTCCTTGCTGTCCATGGTGTAGCGGCTGGTCACAAAGGCAATTACGCCGCCCGGTCTGATCTGGTCGATGGCTTTCGCAAAGAAATAATTGTGGATGCTAAAGCCAAGTTTGTTGTACGCCTTATCGTTGACCTTGTACTGACCGAAAGGCACGTTGCCGACAGCGAGGTCATAAAAATCACGGCGATCAGTGGTCTCAAAGCCCGCCACGGTAATGTCAGCCTGCGGGTACAGCTTTTTGGCGATGCGTCCGGTGATGCTGTCCAGTTCCACACCGTACAGCCGACTGTCCTGCATGGTATCCGGCAACATCCCGAAGAAGTTGCCCACACCCATACTAGGTTCCAGAATATTTCCGCTGCGGAAACCCATGCGCTCCACGGCATCGTAGATACTACGGATGACGGTGGGGCTGGTATAGTGGGCGTTCAGGGTGCTGGAACGGGCAGCAGCGTACTCATCCTCGGAAAGCAGTCCTTTCAGTTCGGCGTATTCCTTTGCCCAATTATCTTTGCCGGGGTCAAAAGCGTCTGCCAGACCGCCCCAGCCCACATACTGTGAAAGCACCTGCTGTTCCTCGGCGGTGGCACCCCGGTGCTCCTCCTCCAAACGAAACAGAGTTCGGATGGCTTCGATGTTCCGGGCATATTTCTGCTTTGCACCGCCCTCGCCCAAATGGTCGTCTGTGATGCGGAAGTTCCCGGCAGGCGCAGCGTTCAAGGCTTCATCCAAGGCAGCGGCATCCGGGAAGGTCTGCACCTCTCCGTCCATTACAGCAGAGATGGGCAGTTCGTCCAGTTCTTCGTCAGACGGCTCCGGCTCGTCCTTGTCTGCTAAAAATTTTGCGTGTTCGACTTTGAGCCACTCGGCGGCTTCTCTGTCTGCAACTTCTTTTTTCAGATTTTCCAGATAAGATTCTGCCTGCTTCTCGTTAGAAAACTGTGGAACGGCGTGATTGGTTTCATAGTAGTCATCATAAAGATCATCCCAGATAGCAAAAAGCGGCATTTTACCGTCAACGACTTTTCGGACAGAGAAACGTTCGTATTCAGGCACTTCGGATTCCTTGGCGATGGCTTCTGCCTGCGCCAGCATTTTATCCACACGCTGAGCAGTCGCACTCTGTCGCAGCCCCTGCTCAAACTGCTGCTTGTTAATAACCTCATTGTCCCAAGACTGCCCGTGCGCACTGGTGTCGATGCGCACATCGGTTTCGCCAACATAGCCGATGGTACCTTCAATCGTTCTGGTGGGCAGGTCTACCACAACTTCATCCCCGACATTGTAGTTGGATGCTTCCTGTCTGGTAGCACGCTGTTCCTTTTCCTCATCTGTCAGATAGCGGTCGGACTGAATCATAAGGTCGATATACTTTTCCACCTGCGCCCATTTCAGGGTGATTTTCTGGTGGTCGGGATAATGAACAAATTCCAGACCCTTCCAGTCGTGGTTGACGAAGCCTCGACTGCCATCCAGATAATCGTGGGAGTGCCCACCGATGCCGTACTCCTTTGCCAGTGCTTTGGCACAGAGTTTGCGGTCAGGCTGGGTCTGGTACAGCGCAATAATGCGCTGTTTGCCGCCTGTAAACCCTGAACCATGCCGCCGCAGCTCGTTCTCAATTTCAGCCTGCGACAAAACAAAAGCGGAGGGCGTTTTTTCGCTCTCCGCTTGGTCGATCTTCTCAATTTGCTGGGCTTCGGTGGGGATGTTCGCATCCAGAAAACTTAGCTGTAGATCAGCTCCGTCATCACCAGTTCCTCTGCCTGCGCTTTCAGACTGTTCATGTGCTGCACCCACATCAGTTGGTCCTGCGCTTTGTCCGGGGCTGGGTCCTGCTTCAGAAGCTGCTCCATGGTCTGCTGCATCCGGCTCTCTGCTGTCTGCTCCAGTTCCATCAGATGCGGGTACAGCGTCCCGTTCAGGAGCATCGAATTGTACAGTACCGGGCGATACTGCATCAGGTACGTCCGGCGCAGCCTGCCGTACTTGCCCAGCGGCTTCCGGGGCTGGTTCAGGGTTAGGTTCGGGAGCTGGTAGTCCCCGACGGTCGAGTAAGTCACGTTCCTGCTGTTCGTATTCATATTGGCTCCTTTCTGCATTGCGGCGGCGAATGGTTGTTTTTACGGTGCGCTCGATGTTACGCAGCACCTCCCGGCTCATGTCGCTGACGGCTGCGCCGAGGGCGTAGACACTATCCGGGGTGGAAAAATTGTAGATTGCCTGAAAATCGTCCTTGTCGAACCACCCGGCAGGCTCAATGCCGCAGCGTTCCAGCAGCGTGTAGGTGACGCTGATGGCGGCGGCAGACTTGAACTGCATCTCCACCCCGGCTTCATCATAATCCATCAAGAGCGAACCGTCAACGATGGCACGAATGTCCCCGCCGTTGTTGTCCCAGTAATCCGCCACCAGTTTCCCCGCAACATCCGCAAGCTGCTGGCTGACACGCTCGCCGCTGATGCCGTAGGTCTTGCTCAACATTTCCGAAACCGGCTGCACCAAATCGGGACCGAGCTGCCACACCTCCGGGTCACGGGAATTGCGGCGCACCCCGGTGTCGCTTACGTCAAAGACGTAGTGCAGCCGGGGGAAGCCGCTGGATTCGTCCAGCAGAGCGATGCCCTTGGCACCTCGGCGCACATAGCGGTTCATCCGATTGTTCCAGATGTCGAAGTCGGCGCAGGCGGTGGCATCCGGGCGCTGGGCGTAGATCATGAGCTGGTCGGCAAAAGGGTACTTGTACAGCCGGGATGCGGTGGTCAGGTAGTCCGTCCAGCTTTCCCAATACCGGGTCAGGCCGTTGGCCGTGCGCTGGGCAAGGGCGAGATATTCTTCGGTTTTGCTTGGCATTTTTGCCTCCTTTTTTAGATTTTAGGGTATAAAAATAGCGGGCAACCATTTTGGGGTTGCCCGCTGGAAAGTGTATTGAGATAAGATTATTTGCTATTGTCCTTTATGTACTTCATAACGCAGCACCCCATCACGATGACGGGAAGCACGGTTCGTAAACCGAGGTCGCCGACCCGCACATTTACATCAATCACAAGCCCTGCAAACCATGCCGCTAAAGTGAAAACAGTTGCCCATCCATAACTCATGAGAATTCATCTCCTTAATCTATAAAGTTACAGCTTCATAATGAGAAAATGTTTTGCGAACATCAAACACGCCAATGACTTTATTGTATTTTTTGCATAGAAAAGCGTTTGGTATCTTTGTCTGTCCTAATAAAATGCTGGAATTGCCAATACTGTGCCATTCCTGATAGGAAATTCTTCTAAGTCCTTTTTTATCAAACTCGTCTTTTGGAACCCACCCAACTGAGATACCAGCGGAAATCAATCCTCCCGCAAGCATTTCTTCTCCACAAATAGGACATTTCATATCAGCGTCTCCTAATCAATAGTACACTAAAAGATTTGATTTCACCACTTGATCTTAAATGGAATCAGTTCGCCAGAAACAATCCCAAAGAAATACAAAAGCCCGATTTCGATAGCAACACAGATTATCAGCAGAAGATTTGCAAGAGCTTTACTGTCGCTCAATTCTTCAATATTTTTTCGGTATTGGACAAAGACCCACATTTCAGAGGTGAAAAACAAAATGTAAAGGAGGCTGCTCCGAAAAAAAGCCATCATATTCGATAGCGCATAATTGATAAGAATAAGATTTATGGAATGAATAGCGACATCCAAAATCTTTGGGAATTTTCGTTTCATACACAGACACTCCAAACCTACAGTTCGGTTTCCACCGCAAGCTGCTCCTGTTTTTCTTTTTCGTCAGCGATTTGGACGTCAATATCTTCGCGCATCTTTTTCAGAAGTGCGAGGACTCGCTTGATTTGACCCTTGGTGTTTTCCACCCTGCTCTGTGCCTGATTGATGTGATCCAGAACTGCCCAGTCTGCAAAGAGGCCGTCAAAGAAGAAATCCGCAAATTTCAAAAAGCTGTCCACCGTAACCTGAAGGTCTGCGGTGATTTCAACATCGGAAAGTTCAGTTTTGAACCGCCGCAGTTCCACTTGGAGCTGTTCGATTTGTTCCTGTGCATCGTCCAGTTCCTCATACTTGGCAAGATCGGCCATCAAACCGCCGCCCATTACGTCCCATGTACTCCAGCCCTCGGCATTGTCGAGGGTTTCCAGAACTTCATTGACCGTATGCAGGGCGGTCTTTCCGGCGTTGATAGCTTCCAGCAGCTCCCGTTTTTGGACTTTCAGCGCGGCAATACGGCTTTCGCTTTCCGCAACCTGCTGTGCGGCAGGGTGGGCAGATGCTTTGATGCTTTTGATTTTTTCGGAAAGAGC
>ERZ791625.1221-NODE-1221-length-13908-cov-4.644842_pt1 | contig 13908 bp, 15 predicted proteins | sample MGYA00510267_ERZ791625 | MGnify/ENA primary metagenome ERZ791625 (study PRJEB30046, sample SAMN00715229) | human gut metagenome | study: EMG produced TPA metagenomics assembly of the A metagenome-wide association study of gut microbiota in type 2...
TATTGGCTTTTCCTCAACAAGATTTATGAGAATATCCCGATCTGTTTCAGTCAACAGTAGTTTATATCGCTCATCACCATTTTCATACTCGTTTTTTAGAAGCATATTGTCTATACGACGAGCATTGATTGATGTATCACCTGGATTCTTGATTGCATAATCGCGCAGAGCCAAAAGAAGCAGTGTTAATGTAGTCATTCGCTGTTGACCATCAATAATCATATATTTCTGAACACCTGTCGGCATTGCCTGTTCAGCGATATTAACAATAGATCCAACAAAATGGCCCACTTTTCCTTTCTTCTGCATCTCTACGATGTCATTCCAGAGGCGAGTGCATTGTTCGATATCCCAGCTATAGTACCTCTGATAAACCGGAATCAGGAACTGCTTGTTTCCATTTAAAATCTCGTAGATGTTACCTTTACGTGCGTCCATATTCTACCTCCAAGAATCAATCTTTCTTTCCATATGGCGCAGGTTTTTCAGCAACCATACTCAAATTCTGCTCTGGCTGAAAGGAATAATTAACAACCTTGTGTTCGCGCTGTTCCATGTCTGCGTTATCAGTCCACAGTTCACACTGTGTCATTACGGTCTGAACAGCGTCATCCATTCCTTCCGGCGGATAGCGGTGTTTCTTCAAAAGTTTCTTAATCATCATCCGCATTTTTGCTCTGGCCGAGTCGCGCTTCTGCCAGTCAATCGTGCGATTCTTACGGAGAGTATCTGCCAGCTCTTTTGTAATGGCAATCAGCTCTTCGTTCTCATAGAAATCTTTGATTGCCTGCGGTTTTGTCAATGCATCATAGAACGCCAGCTCATCAGCTGTCAGCCCAAGCTGGTCGCCTTCCTTCTGAGCTGCTGCGATCTGTTTTGCCAGATTAAGGAGCTCTTGGATGACTTCTTCATTTGTAAGCATACCGTTCAGATAACGGTTCATGGCGCTTTGGATGATCTCACTGAATTTTTCAGACTTGACCACATTGGTGCGACGATAAATCTGCACCTGCTCAGCTATCAGCTTCTTCAGCAATTCAACCGCGAGGTTTTTCTCCTTCATCTTGGAGATTTCCTCAAGGAACTTCGGATCAAACAGAGAGAACTCCTCCGACACGTCCGAAAAGAGATTAATGACGCCTTCGCTCTTCACGCTCTGGCTGAGGAGCGCATTTATTCTCGCATTCATTTCCGGCAGGGAGATTTTCTTTCCCTCGCCCTGATTCATAAGGCGCATAACAAGCACACGGACCGACTCAAAGAATGCAGCTTCAATTCGGAGTTTTTCCTCTACTAACGATGAGCAGAGCGACAGCGCCTGACGGAGCATAAGGGCTTCCTTCAGGAAATTCTCACGCTCACGTTCTTTATCAACGGCAACAATAAAGTTAACCGCACCACTGATAGCCCTTGATCTCTCAAGGTCAGTTCCAGTAGTGAATTTGGAATAATCGTACCCGTGGAAAATATCGCGGCAAATAGAGAGTTTCTCCAAGAACTTTGGATAGGCCACCTTTGCAACATCAGTGTCACCGTAGTTCTTCTTATCACGGGAGGTGTAATCGTTCATCGCTTCCTTGAGCGCAGCTGCGATGCCGACATAGTCTACAACCAGTCCACCTTCTTTATCTCCAAAAACACGGTTTACACGGGCAATCGCCTGCATCAGGTTGTATCCCTGCATCGGCTTGTAAACATACATCGTGGCCAGCGACGGAACATCGAACCCGGTCAGCCACATATCAACAACAATCGCTATCTTAAGCGGGCTGTCGTTATCTTTGAACTTTTTCGCAAGCTCGTCCTTATGGCGCTTGTTTCCAATAACAGCACGCCACTCCTCTGGGTCCTTGTTGCTTTCCGTCATAACAACAGCGAGCTTCTCTGTCCATGAAGGTCTCAGCTGCATAATACGGTTATAGATCTTCATCGCAATAGCGCGGGAGTATGCGACAATCATTGCCTTGCCAGTAAGGAGATTTGCACGATAGTTTTCGTAATGATCAAGAATATCATCCACAAGAGAAGCGATTGTCTGATCGTTTCCAAGAATGGCTTCCATCTGGCCAAGCTCACGTTTACTCTTGGCAATAACGTCCGGATCGGCATTATTAGCCATGATGTCGTACTCAGTATCAATCAAGCGCAGCGTGGCCTCATCCAGCTTCAGTTTGATTACGCGGCTCTCATAATAAACCGGACGAGTAGCGCCATCCTCGACTGCCTGCGTCATATCATAAACGTCAATGTAATCACCAAAGACCTCGCGGGTGCTACGATCCTTCATTGAAATCGGAGTGCCGGTGAAACCGATGTATGTAGCGTTTGGGAGGCTGTTGCGAATAATTCGAGCTGCGCCGATCTTGATTTTACCGGTCTCAGCATCGACCTTTTCTTTCAGGCCATACTGCCCACGGTGTGCTTCATCTGCCATGACGACAATGTTTCTACGCTCGGACAGAGGCTCGTGGGACTCCTCGAACTTCTGCATCGTGGTGAAAATAATGCCATTTGCCTGTCTGCCATCAAGAAGGGACTTCAAATGCTCTCGGCTCTCGGCGTGCATCGGTTCCTGACGAAGAAAGTCCTTACACTTGGCAAACTGTCCGAAGAGCTGATCGTCCAGATCATTTCGATCTGTAAGCACCACAATGGTTGGGCTGTCCAGCGCTTCCTGCAGCAAATGAGCATAGAAAACCATCGACAGGGATTTTCCGCTGCCCTGTGTATGCCAGAATACACCGCCTTTTCCGTCAGTTTCAGTAGCATGCTTGGTAGACTCTACCGCCTTATTGACTGCGAAATACTGATGGTATCCGGCCAGTATCTTAAACTGCTTCAGTCCCTCATTAGAGAAACAGATAAAATTCTTTATAATGTCCAGCAGACGTTCACGTGCAAAGATCCCCTCAAAGAACGTGTCAAACTGCGCGTACTGCGTATTCTCATAATTTCCATCCTTAGTTTTCCACTCCATGAAGCGGTCCTCGCCGGAGGTAATGGTTCCAGCCTTCGAGGTAAGATGGTCGCTCATAACGCAGATGCAATTATAGATGAACATCGACGGAATTTCCTGCATGTAATTTCGTATCTGCAGGTAAGCTTCAGAAGCATCAGTTTCTTCTCGTGATGGGGACTTCAGCTCTACAATTACAACAGGAAGTCCGTTCAAGAAGAGGAGGATATCCGGACGCTTATTGCTGTTTTCAATAAATGTCCACTGGTTAGCAACGATAAAAGAGTTATTGTCAGGATTCTTATAATCAACAAGGTACACGAGGCCGGAGCGTTCCTCGCCCTTAACAAAAAAGCGCACTTCAACGCCATGCTGAATATAATCCATGAAGACAGCATTCTTCTGAACCAGCTCAGCATTTTCAAAGTTTTTCAGTTTGAACAGCGCATCCGTGATGGCATCCTCTGGCATGGAAGGATTCAGCCGGTGCAATGCAGCTGTAAGCTCATCTTCGTATAGAGGGCTGTTAAAATCCCTCTCGATATCAGGGCCGTAAACGTGACGGTATCCCATTCCTTGGAATAGCTCTATGATGGAATTCTCATAGTCAGCTTCCGTATAAAATCCTGACATATCAATCGCTCCTTTGTATGTACTATCTATCATGATACCCTTTTCAGGGCTTTTCGCTTATTACGTTTATGTTGCTCCGGTTCAAACGATAATTTAGAACAGCAAGCCGTCCTGTTGTTCAGGTCATGGTTTTCCTCTTTTTCTCAATCTCAGAATGTTTCACGTTATGATTCTGAGTTTGGTGAAATCCCTGTTGATTTTTCGGTTACGAAGATAGGAAGTCTGCCTATGCTCGTTACCGATTATGTTGCCAACGGTAGCTTTGCTTCTCTCAAAGAGAATGTTACCTTATATCAAGAACCGAATTACGCATACTTCGTTAGGAATACGGATTTAAAATCAGGTTCATTTGGCGTTTTTGTTGACCAGCATTCTTATGAGTTTCTTTCCAAGTCCACTCTTTATGGCGGAGAAATCATCATATCTAATGTTGGCGATGTTGGAAGCGTTTTTCTCTGCCCGAAACTTGACGGGCCTATGACGCTTGGCAACAACATCATAATGCTACGGCCAGAAGATGATTCTTTAAGGTATTATTTGTATATCTGGTTTAAACATCTTCAAGGTCAAGCTCTAATCCAAGGAATAAAGGGCGGCTCGGCTCAGCCTAAATTCAACAAAACGGATTTCAAGAACACATCTGTTTTGCTGCCACCGGCTGAAATGCTATCTCGCTTTCACGATACAGTAGCTCCAATGTTTGAAGCTATTAATCAGAATCAAGCAGAGAATGTGCGCCTATCCAGTTTGAGGGATACCTTGCTTCCTCGGCTGATGTCCGGTGAGCTGGATGTATCCGACCTTGACCTCTAAGCCGCTAAATTATCGTTTACTCTACGATTGGCAGCAATCATGTCGTCCAGTGTTTTCAAAATTCCAGCTATAGCCCGTTGACCTTCCAGATCAGGAACTCTCACCTTCAGCCCCTGCACGACATCAGTCTGGACTCGCTGTCTGCCAGATGATCCAACCATAGATTTGATGGCAGGTTCTCTTACCTCCGGGCTTGTAACCAGATAATATACGAAATCCGGATCGTTCCCTTCCTTAGCTCTGAAAACGATGTACTCAGTTGATCCGAATCCAACCTCATTATCATCCAGCACATCAACCTTTGCTGTTTTTCCATTTTCGAGACAAGGAGTTATTCGAGCCATAATGGTATCGCCGTTCCTGAATTTTGTGCCTCCAGAAAAAGCTTCCATTTCAAAACCCGGAACATCTCGGCAAAAGGGCTGCAATTTATCCATTGCTATCTTCTTTGCGATGGTACCCTTCGGAATAGATTCTCGCGGATTGAAGTCTGCAATCTCATCCATTCTCTTTTCGAGCCATCCTCCCATAAAATCACCGTCCTAACCTATATATTTTCTGTGAGCCGTTTTTACGTTACTCTGTTTGACCATTGCATACTGCAAGGTAGTGTCTATTCTCTGATGCCCAAGGAGCCGCTGAAGCTGCTCGATAGGCATTCCTTTATCGATGGCCATTGTCGCCAGTGTCCGCCGAAACTTATGAGGATGCACTTTCGGTATGTTCAGCCGCTTACCCATTTCACGCAGCCGATGCTCGATGCCACCGATCTGTATCCGTTCATGCGGAGCCCTCAATGTTACGAACAGCGCAGGATTATCGTCCGTTCGACTGTCGAGATACTCCTGCAGATGCAGTTTTGCTCTGGCGTCAAAGTATACGATCCGTTCCTTGTCCCCCTTGCCAAACACCACGCATTCCCGTTCTGCAAAGTTGATATCGTCACGATTCAGGAGAACCATCTCGCCAACACGCATTCCCGTTGAGGCCAGCATATCGATCATCGCCAAGTCTCGCAGTTCCTCGCAGCTATCCCGCATCTTTTCCAAGTCCTCATCCGAGTAAGTCTCTTTGATGCTGCTTGCTGTTCGCACCTTGTGAATACGGCGCACAGGGCTTTTGATGATGTAGTCCTCATCCTCCAGCCACGAAAAGAAGCTGGACAGTATGCGTCGTATGTTGTCAATCGTTACCCGGCTCGACTGGTTCTTGCTCTGATACTCAGTAAGGTATGATCGCAAGTCCTCTGTAAGGATATGTCGGACATTCTTACCAAGAGATGAGACCATCGCATCAATCGTAGTCTGATAATACTTCAGCGTCTTTTCCGAACATCCCTCGATCCGCTTGGCGGCTATAAACATCGCTATAAGGTCATTGCTATCGTCCTCCTCCGGCTTAACCTCAATGCCGGTTACGTCGTAGTGACAGAGCGTTTGCTCCATCACCTGCTTCAGCTGTTTAAGCTGTGCATTGTCGAGGTATGGCAGCATCTGCTGCATAACCTCCGTTATCATTTCCTGTTTCATGTCGTTTCTCCTTCTATTTGATATTTCCAGAGAACGACATCAACGGCAGTTCCGTTGGTTTGGCTCTCGCCGTTGGTGAGAGTTAATCGCACTTAAACGATAATTTAGCGGCTTAACCTTTGAGCTTTTGGTACTGCTTTTTCCATGCACGAGATGGTTTTCTACAGATTCCATCCTTGCTCACAAAAGCACAGATACCAGCAAGCCCATTGTTCCCACAGATGTCGGGATTGTTTTGACGGCAGCCATAGGTCTGCAATTCGGTGTCCGCCTCGTTGAGAGGCGCATTAAAGGGAATTCTCAGTTCCTTTTCATTCATAGCGACACCTCCGAAACATCAAGCTGTCCTGACATAAGCTGAGGAAGCAGCTCATCACGCAGGGATGCAAGTTTACGGTTCTCTATACGATTTGCAATAACAAGGTTGTACAGAGGAGCAAGCAGACCACCTATGCGGTCATAGTCGGATTGCGAAGGAATCAGCACTTCTGCTTTTGCCAATTCTTCGCGTTTGATATGTCCCATCGTTGTGGCCATGTCCGCAGCGATAGCAGCGAACTTTTGCAGATGATGGTTTGTCCATGCGTAATAGAACCATTTATCATAGGTGGAGGATGTGACTTTGAATAAATGCTGATTCAATCCGCAAGTTCCTCCGCACCAAAGATCAACAAGGAGGCTGCCTGACCATGAGAATATTACATCGCCGTCATGGACAATGTACTCCGGCTTGATGGAAGGTGAGCATAATTCGCTGTTGGAATCGCAGGAGCCTTGGCGCAGTTCCTTGATTTTAAGAACAGGTAGACCTTGTTCATCCTCTTTTGGGCGATACTTTTGCATGGCGAGACCGTTAAGGTAATCGGCAATACCAAGCAAGGAGCTTTCCTGCCAGCCATCTGGAATGCTATCAAGTGCGAGGAACTCTTGGGTGAAAATGCTCTGCGCCTGCTGAAGTAAATTATCGTTTATTTCTGTATTGATCCGTATTTTTCTATCGAGTACCTCCAATATCCCTGAGATTTTTTCCTGCTCCTCATAAGTAAAATCGGGAACTCCGTATTTCATAATGGCTGTTTTGTCTCCACGAGGCATTTTTGTGCCTTTGGAAGTCGCCATCGAATAGTCAAAAAATGTATCATCAGCGAGTACATAGTATAAAAAGCGTTTACTCACACCGTCTTTTGCCCTGAATACAAGCACATCGTTAGAGCAACCACCATCATACTCAGCAAACCATATTTTCTTAAAATACGGTCTGATGTTAGAAACAAGAACATCTCCCGCCAAAAAAGACTGTGTCTGTGTTACCGTCGGAAGTGAAGACGCTCTGGTGATGCCGCCCTTATTAGGCATCATATTTTCCGTGGAGATATATGTATCTTCATCCAAAATGGCAACATCAATCTTGCACTTGGCATAATCGCATATATCCGAAAGACTATATTTCATACCCAATCGCTCCTAACTTCCTTCTGATCTCGTCCTCCAGTTCATGGGATTTGGCAAACATATCGGACAGTTCAGATGTCAACCTTGCCATTTTCTCCTCAAAAGGCTCGCCGTCATCCTCTTGTTCTTCAATGCCAACATAACGCCCCGGCGTCAGGATATAATCCTGTTTTGCAATATCCTGCAGGGTAGCGACAGAACAAAAGCCCTTCACATCCTCAAGCGTTCCGTTCTGGAAAGCCTCGAAGGTATCGGCCAGCTTCTGAATATCCTCCTCTGAGAAATCCCTGTGCTTTCTGTCGACCATGTGTCCCATCTTACGGGCATCGATAAAGAGCGTCTTGCCTTTCTGCTTCTTGCCTTTCGTGATGAACCACAGGGTAACCGGGATGGTCACGCTATAAAACAACTGTGTCGGCATGGCAATGATGCCCTCGATCAGATCGTCTTCAATAATCTTTTTACGGATCTCGCCCTCACCGCTGGATTGCGTAGAAAGAGCTCCGTTAGCCAGAACAAGGCCGATCTTCCCGGTCGGCGCAAGATGATGGATCATATGCTGAATCCATGCATAGTTCGCGTTACCCGCAGGAGGCGTACCGTACTTCCAGCGGACATCGTCCAGCAGCTTTTCTTGGTTCCAAGGGTGATAGTTGAACGGCGGATTTGCCAGAATGAAATCAGCCTTCAATGTCGGATGCAGGTCATTCGTAAAGGTATCTGCTTGATAAGGGCCAAAGTCGGCGTCAATACCACGGATCGCCATGTTCATCTTGGCCATCTTCCACGTATCCGCATTTGCTTCCTGTCCGTAAACGGAAATAGCTCCACGCTTACCGGAATGGGCCTGAATGAACTTTGCGCTTTGAACAAACATACCGCCGGAACCGCAGCAGCAATCATATACGCGGCAGTTATCAAATGGACGTAGGATTGAAACAAGCGTTTTTACTACGCTGGACGGTGTATAGAATTCGCCACCGCCGACACCTTCCTTCTCTGCGAACTGTGCGATACAGTACTCATAAGTTCGGCCCAGAAGATCTTCGCTCTCTTCTGTATCGCTCATATCAATATTATTCGTGAAGATGTCAACCACATCACCCAGTACTCGCTTGTCAAGGTCCGGGCTGGCATAGTTCTTGGGAAGAACATTCTTCAGTGTTTTATTCTCGGCTTCGATGGCTCTCATTGCCGTATCAATAACCGTTCCGATTTCCGGAGTATGAGCAGCGGAAGCAATCGTACTCCATCTTGCTTCTTCCGGTACGAAGAATACATTCTCCATCGTATAAGCGTCGCGGTCGTCTTCGAAACCGTCACCTTCAGCAACGAGTTCTTGATACCTCTTATCAAATGCAGCGGAAATGTAGCGCAGGAAAATGAGTCCGATGATTACCTTCCTGTACTCTGCTGCGGGAATATGTCCCCACAGGACGCAAGCCGCATCCCATAGTTGTTTTTCAAAGCCAATGTTGGCATTGGTTTTATCAGCCATCTGAATCTACCTCCAAGTAAACGCGTGTATCCATGCTTATTCTATTCTTTCTGATGTACTAAAAAACGGACTCAGTCGTCATCGACCATTTCCATTATGTCGCTGACATCGCATTGCAAAGCCACACAGATTTTCTCTATGATCTCTGTGTTTACGTTTTCGTTTTTACCGAGCTTCGTCACGGATGCCGCACTGATCCCAGCTACACGCTGCAAATCTTTTTTCTTCATATCTTTATCAATTAACAGCTTCCACAATTTCTTGTAACTAATGGCCATGTGCCAACCTCCATTTTCTGTCAAAATGTCTACACATAAACTCCGACTTGTTTATTATATCACGTTCCTCATCAAATTTCAAGATTTTCTCCTGCGATTGCAGGAATTATTTTCGTTTTCTCTTGAATTTTACATCTAAATCTGCTATAATAACAGAGACGGCTGGGTTCTCAGCCGATTTTTCACTAAGGAGGCGTGTCGTTCATGATCTTTATAAGCGGTGTCCACGGCGTCGGGAAGTCCTATTTCTGCGATATGGTTAAAACGGAAACAGGCATTAAGTCCTACTCCGCCAGTACGTTGATCACGCGGAAAAAGCACTCAGGTTTTGCCAAAGACAAGCTCATACCGGATATTGACGACAACCAGCAATACCTCCTTCAGGCAGTCAGTGAGTTAAGAGACTCCGGGCAAGACTTTATTCTGGATGGACACTTCTGTTTATTGAATGCATCCGGAAAAATTACTCGGATACCTTATGACACTTTCACTGCTCTGAAACCAGAGGCGATTATCTTGTTGATGGAAAAGTCAGAAGTTATTGCTGCCCGACGCAAAGAGCGCGATGGGATTGAAACCTCTGTTCAAGACATTGAGGATTTTCAGCAGGAAGAATGCGCCTACGCAAAAGAAGTCGCCGCTGATATCGGTGCGAGACTCTTTGTTTCCGGTGGTGCCGGAGACCTTGCTCAGGCGATTGATTTTATAAAGTCACTTTAAGGAGGAGCTGTTTATGGCAGGCAATTTTTCTCTTAAGAAATTCAGCGATATCGACCTAAGCGATCCCTTCTTTGATTCTTTGAAGGAAGACTACCCGGTCGGCGGTACAGTAAAACCCTTTGAGGTGTGGTTTCCTGAAAAAGCTCAGGAAGGCCGCACAGCCTTGGTTTTTGATGACGAAAACGGTCTCGGTGCTTTTGTATGCATAAAAGATGAGACCGAAAACATTGTGCTTACGGATAGGACTTTGCCAAAAAAGACTCGCTGCAAGATCACTACCATCAAAATTGCAGAGCGGTTTCGCGGTCAGCGTCTTGGCGAAGGTGCCATCGGTCTTGTTCTTTGGAAATGGAAGGATCTTGGCTGGGAAGATATATACGTCACGGTATTTGATAAGCACGATCTACTAATCACCCAGCTCACCAAGTTTGGATTTATCAAGGTTGGCTATAACCCGAATGGCGAAGGTGTATATCTCCGTAGTCGTAATAACGTAGATTATAGTGATCCATATAAGTCGTTTCCGTTTATCAATCCGGATTTTGAAAATGCCGGGTATCTGTGCGTGAATGACTTTTATCACGATACTCTCTTCCCATACTCTGAGCTGAAGAATACTCTTCAGACTTCCGTTGCGTTAAATGTAAGAAACGGACTCAGTAAGATTTATGTTGGTGCTCAGTACACGGTACCTCCATACAAAATCGGCGAGCCGATCTTTATATACAGAATTCATACTGGTTCAGGAACTAAGCGTTACAAATCCTGCTTGACTTCGTTCTGCATCGTGACTAACGTTATAGCGGTAAAGCGTAGCGGAAGCCACCTTATGACTTTTGATGAGCTCCTCGCCAAGATTGGTAACAAATCCGTTTACGATGAAAGCGAGCTCCAGACCAAATATAATAACGATAAGAACATGTTCGTCATAGAGATGCTCTATTATGGCTACTTTGGCGAAGGTCATAACATAAATATGGATTGGCTTGACACTAACAATTATTGGTGTGCAAGTCACGGTGTGTCCTATCCGGCTTTGGTGCGACTGACACCAGACGAATTCAAAGAAATATTACGGGAGGGCAACATCGATGTCGACAATGTTATTATCGATTAAACCTAAATATGCCAAAGTAATACTGGAAGGCAAAAAACAATACGAATTTCGGAAGAACAAACCCAAAGACGGCGTAACACGTATTATCTTTTACGCCTCGTCCCCTCAGAAGCAGGTGGTTGGTGAAGCTACCATAGATGAAATACTGGAGGGCACACCGAAAGAGATATGGGAGATTGCAAAGACGGCAGCCGGGATTACAAAGAAGTTCTACTTCTCCTACTATGCAAGGAAAGATAAGGCCATCGCTTATAAACTCAAAGACGTAGTAGTATACGATACTCCCAAAGAGTTATCCGATTTTGGGATCAGTCAAGCCCCGCAGTCATTTGTATATCTGGATTAATTCAGGAGCCACGTTGTGAATAGCAGCGTGGCTTTTTCTTTTACCCTCTTGACAAATTCACATTTTCTCGCTATACTAATAAGCAGATTAGCGAAGTCGCTGATTGACGAAGAAAGGAGTTTTTACTATGACAGGCGATTTTGGAAAATTCATCAACGAAAAGAGGCTCGGGCGCGCTTCTGACGGCAGCGATATCCTTCTTAAAGATATTGCTCAGGCGATGGGAACTACCGCTACCTATCTCTCCGACATCATCAAAGGGAGACGAAATCCTCCGGAGATGAGTATGTTGCTTAAGATAGCTGAAGTTCTCCATCTAACGGACGAGGAGCGTGCAGAAATGTTTGATCTCGCTGGGCGGGAAAGAAACGAGGCTGCGCCGGATCTTCCTGAGTACATTATGGACGAGAACCTTCCGCATGTTCGTGCTGCTCTCCGCAAAGCCAGCGATAAAAAGCTCGGTGACGACTTCTGGCAGCGTGTTCTGGAAGAAATCGAAAAGAAAGGATAAGTATGACCAAAGAAGCATATCTTAGCTCCCTTGTCCCTCGAATGTATAAATCCGAATTCGATGATAAGGCAGCAGAAATCTTGGCGGAACACTGTCCGGAGGCTCTCGAATATCCGATGCCCGTTCCTATCGAAGAGATCGCAAGAGATAAACTACACCTGCTCATCAAAGAGTATCACCTATCCGAGGATCTTAGTGTTCTCGGCCAGATGTGCTTCACGGATGGGCTTGTTGAAATCTACGATCCCTCTGAAGATGAGTATCGGGAAGTGTTTGTCAAAGCAAAGACCATGATCATTGACCCGGACACCTATCTCAAGCGAAACTTCGGCAGCCGTCGGAATACGGTAGCGCATGAATGTGTTCATTGGATTTACCACCGCAACTACTTTCTTGCTATGGAGGCACTAAAGGGAGGACGTGCTGTAGCACAGCGCTGCCCCGTTGAAACTAAAGACGAATCTTTCAAGGATGTTTGGACCGATGTAGATTGGCTCGAATGGCAGGCAAACGGTATAGCCCCACGCATACTCATGCCAAAAGAAACAATTGCTGACGGATTTCAGATGATCATTGACCGCAGCAAGAAAAACAAGTTTGTATCCGCAGGACTGATCTCCAAGTCAAAATGGATTCTGGAGCAGTTTGCCGGATTCTATCAAGTATCGCAGACTTCTGCTGCGATCAGACTCACGGAGCTGGGACTCCTCTCTTGAGCCATGTGCCAGCTCCTCTTTTTTTAGGGCAATACTTCGCTAAAAAGCGGAGCCGCTAATTTATGAACTATTGAAAGGAGGGATGCGGATGGAGGAAATCCGAGACTGTCTCGGTCGCTTAGCTTGCTGCGGCAATGCGACGACCGGCTACGTCTCATCTCTGTATAAAGGTCATCGAACGACTGCTTATCTGTCAATCGGTGAAACCTTCACTGTTGAGAGGGACAACACACGAACCGTTGTGACACGGATCACCACTTCGGCTTTTAAAGTACACAGCTACAAAATTGCTGCTTAACCCGATCCATAACTGAATAGAAGTCCGCAGAGCTGCATGACGGCCAAGGACATAGTTTCATCCCAACAGGGAGGACTGTGCCTTTGGCCGTCTTTCTGTCTCTACGGACATAAATCGGCTCCTGCGGATTTCAACCTTATCTATTTGCAAATCCCAAGGAGACGATTTTATGAAAAACAACGAAAACAATGTAAAACGCATTTATGACAAACAGACCAAGACATGGTTCGAGGTCAGCCCTGAACAGTATGAGGAATTCGACCGCTGGCGTACTAACCTTAGAAAGCGTGAGCAGTATCATCACCGCTGCATGTGCCCGCGCAGTAAATGGTGGCTCTGCGATGGAATGTGTCAAGACTGCGAATTTCACGCGCCCGGCGATACCCTCTCTCTGGACATGCCCGTTTCAAATGAAGACGGAGACGAAGTCACTCTTCTCGACACTCTCGTCGATCCTCCTCCTACTATCGAGTCCGTCATCTGCGACAAGGCCGAGCTCGACCAGCTCTTTGAGCGTCTGAACGAGCTGATGCCTGAAGCAGTGCAGATTGGCAAGCTCCGTCAAGAAGGTCTGTCCGACGCGGCGATTGCCGAGATTATCGGCATCAAGCGCACCACGTTCCTGTCCCGTCTGAAGAAGGCAAAGGAACAGCTCGCCACAGAATTCCCTGACCGCTTCTAATAATGTAAGGCTCCGGCTGTCGTAATGGTGGCCGGAGTTTTTTCAAATTTTTCTCCATTCCTTCGTCAAACCGCCTGCCTCACCTCCAGTGGGAAGTGTAAGGAGCACGAAACCACAAGCTCCGGACAGGAGGTGAACGACATGTACGACACACGCAACAAGAGCCCTGCGGACGCAGAAGTCATCGAGGTGCTGAACGCAATCAGCCACGTATCCGCAAGGTTGGCAAGGAAGCTCTCAGTCCTTGCCACACAAAGCAAATCCGAGGAAGGAGGAAAACATCATGAGCAAAATGAGCGATATGGCTATGACCATCGAAGAGCTCCGAAATGCTGCTGCCGCTATTAACGATGCAGCCG
>ERZ791625.1229-NODE-1229-length-13809-cov-2.526320_pt1 | contig 13809 bp, 9 predicted proteins | sample MGYA00510267_ERZ791625 | MGnify/ENA primary metagenome ERZ791625 (study PRJEB30046, sample SAMN00715229) | human gut metagenome | study: EMG produced TPA metagenomics assembly of the A metagenome-wide association study of gut microbiota in type 2...
ATTATCTTCAATGATGGTTGGGTTAGCCTGCAGCGGTTCCAGCACGCCGCCGATGCCCACGCCACCGGAAAGGTGGACGTTTTTACCAATCTGCGCACAGGAACCGACGGTCGCCCAGGTATCAACCATCGTGCCTTCATCAACATATGCGCCGATGTTGACGTAAGACGGCATCAGCACGGTGTTACGGGCAATAAACGCACCCTGACGTACCGCCGCTGGTGGTACAACGCGGAAGCCTTCTTTCTGGAAACGTGCTTCGTCGTAGTCGGCGAATTTCATCGGCACTTTGTCGAAGTAGCGGCTTTCTGCCCCTTCGATCACCTGATTATCATTAATACGGAAAGAGAGCAGCACCGCTTTTTTCAACCACTGATGCGTCACCCACTGACCGTCAATTTTTTCCGCCACACGCAGTGCGCCGGAATCCAGCAGGGCGATCACCTGATTTACCGCTTCGCGGGTAACGGTGTCTGCATTGGCTGGCGTGATCTCGGCACGGCGTTCAAAAGCGGTCTCAATAATGTTCTGTAACTGCTGCATTGTTAAACTCTTTCCATATAAATAAACACATTACCCTTTATCGTTTGGATTGAGGGCCTCTGTCAACCGCTGATGTACTTCCTGCTGCAACTCGTTATTAAGCGCACGCCGGTCAGCGGTGGCAATTATGAATAAATCTTCTACTCGTTCGCCAATGGTTGTAATTCGGGCACCATGAAGCGAAATTCCCAGATCGGCAAAAATTTTCCCGACTCGCGCCAGCAGTCCAGGTTGGTCGAGGGCGATCAGTTCGAGGAACGATTTGCGGTCGGTATGGGTCGGCAAAAACGTTACTTCGGTTTCAACAGTAAAATGGCGTAATTTGGCGGGTTGGCGACGGGGCTGAGGTGGCTGCCAGCTACTTTGCGTCAGTACTTGCTCCAGACCAAACCGAATAACCTCATGACGATCTGCGGACAGCGGGTTGCCATCGGGTTCCAGCACGATAAAGGTATCCATCGCCATACCGTCGCGAGTGGTGAAAATTTGTGCGTCGTGAACACTTAAATTGCGGCGGTCTAATTCGGCACAGACGGCGGCAAACAGATAAGGGCGGTCCGGGCTCCAGATAAAAATCTCGGTGCCTCCACGCGTAGCCTGCGGGCTAAGCAATACCAGCGGTTTGCTTAAATCATGCTGTAATAAATGGCGGGCATGCCAGGCCAGTTGATTTGGGCTATGGCGGACAAAATAGTTAGCACGACAGCGTGACCAAATTTGGTGCAGCGCCTCTTCGTCGATGTTATCCATGCGCAGTAGTGCCAGCGCCTGGAGTTGGTGATGGCGAACCCGTTCGCGCATATCCGGCGTGTTTTGCATTCCACGTCGTAGCTGCTTTTCGGTGGCAAAGTAGAGCTCACGCAACAGACTTTGCTTCCAGCTATTCCACAGCGTTTCGTTGGTGGCGCAAATGTCAGCCACAGTCAGGCATACCAGATAGCGCAGACGATTTTCCGTTTGCACTTCTTCGGCAAACTGCTTGATGACTTCCGGGTCCTGAATATCGCGGCGTTGGGCGGTCACCGACATCAACAGGTGCTGGCGAACCAGCCACGCCACCAGTTGCGTTTCGCGCGAGTTAAGCCCGTGGAGTTCGGCAAAATGCACTACATCCTGAGCACCGAGAATGGAGTGGTCGCCGCCGCGTCCTTTGGCGATATCGTGAAACAGCGCGGCGATGAAAATCAGCTCAGTTGACGGCAGGGGCGGCCAGACGTCCACACACAACGGATGGCGCTGGCGCGTTTCTTCACTGGCAAAACTCTCCAGTTTCAGCATCACGCGGATAGTATGTTCATCCACCGTGTAGGCGTGGAACAGATCAAACTGCATCTGCCCGACGATATGCGACCATTGGGGCATATACGCGCCGAGCACGCTATGACGATGCATCGGTAATAGTCCGCGACGCACCGCACCAGGGTGACGCAGAATGCTCAAAAACAGTTTTCGCGCTTCCGGAATATTACACAGCGGTTGTTGCAGATGGCGCCGGGCATGGCGTAACTGGCGCAGCGTGGGGGAGGAAATGCCGGTGATCGCACTGTTGCGCACCATGGTGTAGAACATACGTAAGATAGCTTCCGGCTGGCGCATAAATAGTGTTTCATCACGCAGGTCGATTAGCGTACCGCGTAGCTGAAACTCATCGTCGATTGGACGTGGTTTTTCGTCGGCGGGAAGGGCGAGGATGGCTTCATCGAACAGTTGCAGCAGCATCTGGTTGAGTTCACTGACGCGGCGTGTCACGCGGAAGTAATCCTTCATCATCCGCTCGACCGGTTCGTTACCTTCGCCACTGTAATTCAGACGCTGGGCGACGCTAAGCTGGCGATCGAATAACAGGCGATTATCGTAACGGCTGACGACCAGATGCAGGGCAAAGCGAATACGCCACAATATATGCAGACATTCGTTTAATTCCGCCCGCTCCGCTGAGGTTAAGAAGCCAAACCCGACCATTTCATCCAACGATGTTGCGCCAAAATGACGGCGGGCCACCCATTGCAGAGTGTGGATATCGCGCAAGCCGCCGGGGCTACTTTTGATGTCTGGTTCAAGATTGTAGCTGGTGCCGTGGTAACGCTGATGGCGCTGGTTCTGTTCTTCAACTTTCGCCGCGTAGAACTTGTCGGAAGGCCAGAATCCTTCGCTGAAAATATGTTTTTGCAGTTCAAGAAATAGCGCAACATCGCCAATTAATAAGCGGGATTCGATCAAATTGGTGGCGACGGTTAAATCCGATAACCCTTCCAGAATGCACTCTTCAAGCGTGCGCACACTATGACCGACTTCCAGCTTTACATCCCAGAGCAGCGTTAACAGCTCGCCCACTTTTTGCGCCTGATCGTCCGGGAGCTTTTTACGGCTTAAAATCAGTAAATCGATGTCAGAAAGTGGATGCAGCTCGCCACGACCGTAGCCACCGACGGCGACCAATGCCAGGTCGGCAATCTGGCTGAATCCCGCTTCAATCCATAATCGTTGCAGGAGCTGGTCGATAAACTCGGTGCGCGCCTCAATCAACTGTTCTGCAGAGATCCCATTGTCAAAGGCATCACCCAGCCAACGCTGGAAAGTATCGATATGGGCTTTTATCCCACCGACGGTTAATTCATCACGGGGCCAGACGCATGGATTTTGCGGTTGACCGGGCAGGGTGGGGAGAGCGGTGTTTGCGTACTGTTCTGGAAGGGTATTCATTGTGCGCCACCCATAAGATTAAATTATCGCATTAAAAAAGCCGGCATTCGCCGGCTTCATCTTATTCGTCGTGCGAGATTATCGCCGGGATGGTGTCATCCTTGCGTAGCGTCAGAATTTCGCAGCCGTTATCAGTCACCACAATAGTATGCTCATATTGTGCAGACAAGCTGCGATCTTTGGTTTTTACCGTCCAGCCATCTTTCATGGTGCGGATCTCTTTTTTACCCGCGTTGACCATTGGCTCGATGGTGAACGTCATCCCAGGTTTCAGTACGACGTTGGTTTCACGGGAGTCATAGTGCAGCACCTGCGGTTCTTCATGGAAGCCGCGACCAATACCGTGTCCGCAATATTCACGAACGACGGAGAAGCCTTCTGCTTCGACAAATTTCTGAATCGCCGCACCGATTTCGCGCAGATTAATGCCTGGTTTTACCATGCGTAGCGCCAGGTACAGGCTTTCTTGCGTGATGCGGCACAGACGTTCGCCCATGATGGTCGGCTTACCGACGATAAACATTTTCGAGGTATCGCCGTGGAAACCATCTTTGATTACGGTGACATCAATGTTAACGATATCGCCATCTTTCAGCAGCTTAGCATCGTCCGGGATACCGTGGCACACCACTTCATTAATAGAGATGCAAACGGATTTCGGATAGCCGTGATAGCCGAGGCAGGCAGAAACCGCGTGTTGTTCATTAACAATGTAATCATTACAGATGCGATCCAGCTCGCCGGTGCTGACGCCCGGTTTAACATACGGTTCGATCATCTCCAGCACTTCGGCAGCCAGTCGGCCAGCGACGCGCATTTTTTCGATATCTTCTGGGGTCTTGATTGAGATAGCCATTAATTCTGTCCATCAGCGTCGGTGATACCGACAATATATATGTAAGTGCCGTCAATGGTATCACACCCGGGCAAATTGAGAATCATTCTGAATTTCGCCAAACGTGCCACTGAAGGTTTTCTATAATAGAAAATTCGACGTCTGATGCTGTACACAGCGCCAACAATTATTGGTGTCCACGACGTATTTGTGGTATAAAGCGCGCCGGACTTCCGATCCATTTCGTATACACAGACTGGACGGAAGCGACAATCTCACTTTGTGTCACAACACACACGTATCGGCACATATTCCGGGGTGCCCTTTGGGGTCGGTAATATGGGATACGTGGAGGCATAACCCCAACTTTTATATAGAGGTTTTAATCATGGCAACTGTTTCCATGCGCGACATGCTCAAGGCTGGTGTTCACTTCGGTCACCAGACCCGTTACTGGAACCCGAAAATGAAGCCGTTCATCTTCGGTGCGCGTAACAAAGTTCACATCATCAACCTTGAGAAAACTGTACCGATGTTCAACGAAGCTCTGGCTGAACTGAACAAGATTGCTTCTCGCAAAGGTAAAATCCTTTTCGTTGGTACTAAACGCGCTGCAAGCGAAGCGGTGAAAGACGCTGCTCTGAGCTGCGACCAGTTCTTCGTGAACCATCGCTGGCTGGGCGGTATGCTGACTAACTGGAAAACCGTTCGTCAGTCCATCAAACGTCTGAAAGACCTGGAAACTCAGTCTCAGGACGGTACTTTCGACAAGCTGACCAAGAAAGAAGCGCTGATGCGCACTCGTGAGCTGGAGAAACTGGAAAACAGCCTGGGCGGTATCAAAGACATGGGCGGTCTGCCGGACGCTCTGTTTGTAATCGATGCTGACCACGAACACATTGCTATCAAAGAAGCAAACAACCTGGGTATTCCGGTATTTGCTATCGTTGATACCAACTCTGATCCGGACGGTGTTGACTTCGTTATCCCGGGTAACGACGACGCAATCCGTGCTGTGACCCTGTACCTGGGCGCTGTTGCTGCAACCGTACGTGAAGGCCGTTCTCAGGATCTGGCTTCCCAGGCGGAAGAAAGCTTCGTAGAAGCTGAGTAATAAGGCTTGATAACTCCCCCAAAATAGTTCGAGTTGCAGAAAGGCGGCAAGCTCGAGAATTCCCGGGAGCTTACATCAGTAAGTGACCGGGATGAGCGAGCGAAGACAACGCATCTGCGGCGCGAAATATGAAGGGGGAGAGCCCTTATAGACCAGGTAGTACACGTTTGGTTAGGGGGCCTGCATATGGCCCCCTTTTTCACTTTTATATCTGTGCGGTTTAATGCCGGGCAGATCACATCTCCGAGGATTTTAGAATGGCTGAAATTACCGCATCCCTGGTAAAAGAGCTGCGTGAGCGTACTGGCGCAGGCATGATGGATTGCAAAAAAGCACTGACTGAAGCTAACGGCGACATCGAGCTGGCAATCGAAAACATGCGTAAGTCCGGTGCTATTAAAGCAGCGAAAAAAGCAGGCAACGTTGCTGCTGACGGCGTGATCAAAACCAAAATCGACGGCAACTACGGCATCATTCTGGAAGTTAACTGCCAGACTGACTTCGTTGCAAAAGACGCTGGTTTCCAGGCGTTCGCAGACAAAGTTCTGGACGCAGCTGTTGCTGGCAAAATCACTGACGTTGAAGTTCTGAAAGCACAGTTCGAAGAAGAACGTGTTGCGCTGGTAGCGAAAATTGGTGAGAACATCAACATTCGCCGCGTTGCTGCGCTGGAAGGCGACGTTCTGGGTTCTTATCAGCACGGTGCGCGTATCGGCGTTCTGGTTGCTGCTAAAGGCGCTGACGAAGAGCTGGTTAAACACATCGCTATGCACGTTGCTGCAAGCAAGCCAGAATTCATCAAACCAGAAGACGTATCCGCTGAAGTGGTAGAAAAAGAATACCAGGTACAGCTGGATATCGCGATGCAGTCTGGTAAGCCGAAAGAAATCGCAGAGAAAATGGTTGAAGGCCGCATGAAGAAATTCACCGGCGAAGTTTCTCTGACCGGTCAGCCGTTCGTTATGGAACCAAGCAAAACTGTTGGTCAGCTGCTGAAAGAGCATAACGCTGAAGTGACTGGCTTCATCCGCTTCGAAGTGGGTGAAGGCATCGAGAAAGTTGAGACTGACTTTGCAGCAGAAGTTGCTGCGATGTCCAAGCAGTCTTAATTATCGAAAAGGAGCCGCCTGAGGGCGGCTTCTTTTTGTGCCCATCTTGTAAATTCAGCTAACCCTTGTGGGGCTGCGCTGAAAAGCGACGTACAATGTCGCTAGTATTAATTCATTTCAATCGTTGACAGTCTCAGGAAAGAAACATGGCTACCAATGCAAAACCCGTCTATAAACGCATTCTGCTTAAGTTGAGTGGCGAAGCTCTGCAGGGCACTGAAGGCTTCGGTATTGATGCAAGCATACTGGATCGTATGGCTCAGGAAATCAAAGAACTGGTTGAACTGGGTATTCAGGTTGGTGTGGTGATTGGTGGGGGTAACCTGTTCCGTGGCGCTGGTCTGGCGAAAGCGGGTATGAACCGCGTTGTGGGCGACCACATGGGGATGCTGGCGACCGTAATGAACGGCCTGGCAATGCGTGATGCGCTCCACCGCGCCTATGTGAACGCTCGTCTGATGTCCGCTATTCCATTGAATGGCGTGTGCGACAGCTACAGCTGGGCAGAAGCTATCAGCCTGTTGCGCAACAACCGTGTGGTGATCCTCTCCGCCGGTACAGGTAACCCGTTCTTTACCACCGACTCAGCAGCTTGCCTGCGTGGTATCGAAATTGAAGCCGATGTGGTGCTGAAAGCAACCAAAGTTGACGGCGTGTTTACCGCTGATCCGGCGAAAGATCCAACCGCAACCATGTACGAGCAACTGACTTACAGCGAAGTGCTGGAAAAAGAGCTGAAAGTCATGGACCTGGCGGCCTTCACGCTGGCTCGTGACCATAAATTACCGATTCGTGTTTTCAATATGAACAAACCGGGTGCGCTGCGCCGTGTGGTAATGGGTGAAAAAGAAGGGACTTTAATCACGGAATAATTCCCGTGATGGATAAATAAGGGTAAGATTCCGCGTAAGTATCGCGGGGGCGTAAGTCTGGTTATAAGGCGTTATTGTTGCAGGCAGTTTGGTCACGGCCAGCGCGCAGCAACCGGAGCGTACAAAAGTACGTGAGGATGGCGAGCACTGCCCGGGGCCAAAATGGCAAATAAAATAGCCTAATAATCCAGACGATTACCCGTAATATGTTTAATCAGGGCTATACTTAGCACACTTCCACTGTGTGTGACTGTCTGGTCTGACTGAGACAAGTTTTCAAGGATTCGTAACGTGATTAGCGATATCAGAAAAGATGCTGAAGTACGCATGGACAAATGCGTAGAAGCGTTCAAAACCCAAATCAGCAAAATACGCACGGGTCGTGCTTCTCCCAGCCTGCTGGATGGCATTGTCGTGGAATATTACGGCACGCCGACGCCGCTGCGTCAGCTGGCAAGCGTAACGGTAGAAGATTCCCGTACACTGAAAATCAACGTGTTTGATCGTTCAATGTCTCCGGCCGTTGAAAAAGCGATTATGGCGTCCGATCTTGGCCTGAACCCGAACTCTGCGGGTAGCGACATCCGTGTTCCGCTGCCGCCGCTGACGGAAGAACGTCGTAAAGATCTGACCAAAATCGTTCGTGGTGAAGCAGAACAAGCGCGTGTTGCAGTACGTAACGTGCGTCGTGACGCGAACGACAAAGTGAAAGCACTGTTGAAAGATAAAGAGATCAGCGAAGACGACGATCGCCGTTCTCAGGACGATGTACAGAAACTGACTGATGCTGCAATCAAGAAAATTGAAGCGGCGCTGGCAGACAAAGAAGCAGAACTGATGCAGTTCTGATTTCTTGAACGACAAAAACGCCGCTCAGTAGATCCTTGCGGATCGGCTGGCGGCGTTTTGCTTTTTATTCTGTCTCAACTCTGGATGTTTCATGAAGCAACTCACCATTCTGGGCTCGACCGGCTCGATTGGTTGCAGCACGCTGGACGTGGTGCGCCATAATCCCGAACACTTCCGCGTAGTTGCGCTGGTGGCAGGCAAAAATGTCACTCGCATGGTAGAACAGTGCCTGGAATTCTCTCCCCGCTATGCCGTAATGGACGATGAAGCGAGTGCGAAACTTCTTAAAACGATGCTACAGCAACAGGGTAGCCGCACCGAAGTCTTAAGTGGGCAACAAGCCGCTTGCGATATGGCAGCGCTTGAGGATGTTGATCAGGTGATGGCAGCCATTGTTGGCGCTGCTGGGCTGTTACCTACGCTTGCTGCGATCCGCGCGGGTAAAACCATTTTGCTGGCCAATAAAGAATCACTGGTTACCTGCGGACGTCTGTTTATGGACGCCGTAAAGCAGAGCAAAGCGCAATTGTTACCGGTCGATAGCGAACATAACGCCATTTTTCAGAGTTTACCGCAACCTATCCAGCATAATCTGGGATACGCTGACCTTGAGCAAAATGGCGTGGTGTCCATTTTACTTACCGGGTCTGGTGGCCCTTTCCGTGAGACGCCATTGCGCGATTTGGCAACAATGACGCCGGATCAAGCCTGCCGTCATCCGAACTGGTCGATGGGGCGTAAAATTTCTGTCGATTCGGCTACCATGATGAACAAAGGTCTGGAATACATTGAAGCGCGTTGGCTGTTTAACGCCAGCGCCAGCCAGATGGAAGTGCTGATTCACCCGCAGTCAGTGATTCACTCAATGGTGCGCTATCAGGACGGCAGTGTTCTGGCGCAGCTGGGGGAACCGGATATGCGTACGCCAATTGCCCACACCATGGCATGGCCGAATCGCGTGAACTCTGGCGTGAAGCCGCTCGATTTTTGCAAACTAAGTGCGTTGACATTTGCCGCACCGGATTATGATCGTTATCCATGCCTGAAACTGGCGATGGAGGCGTTCGAACAAGGCCAGGCAGCGACGACAGCATTGAATGCCGCAAACGAAATCACCGTTGCTGCTTTTCTTGCGCAACAAATCCGCTTTACGGATATCGCTGCGTTGAATTTATCCGTACTGGAAAAAATGGATATGCGCGAACCACAATGTGTGGACGATGTGTTATCTGTTGATGCGAACGCGCGTGAAGTCGCCAGAAAAGAGGTGATGCGTCTCGCAAGCTGAGGATAATCCGGCTACAGAGAGTCGCGCTATTTGTTAGCGTAGGGCTTCAGTGATATAGTCTGCGCCATCTGATCGTAAGTAGTTGGCTTTATAAGGTCAGGTATGCCGTGGTTTTACACGGCTTTTTTTTGTATAGGCTTCAGTATTCCTGAGTACCGTAAACCCTGTCAGGGAATAAAAAACGCGTGATGTTGTCTGCTACTCAACCACTTAGCGAAAAATTGCCAGCGCATGGCTGTCGTCATGTTGCGATCATTATGGACGGCAATGGTCGCTGGGCAAAAAAGCAAGGGAAGATTCGTGCCTTTGGGCATAAAGCCGGGGCAAAATCCGTCCGCCGGGCTGTCTCTTTTGCGGCCAACAACGGTATTGAGGCGTTAACGCTGTATGCCTTTAGTAGTGAAAACTGGAACCGACCAGCGCAGGAAGTCAGTGCGTTAATGGAACTGTTTGTGTGGGCGCTCGATAGCGAAGTAAAAAGTCTGCACCGACATAACGTGCGTCTGCGTATTATTGGCGATACCAGTCGCTTTAACTCGCGTTTGCAAGAACGTATTCGTAAATCTGAAGCGCTAACAGCCGGGAATACCGGTCTGACGCTGAATATTGCGGCGAACTACGGTGGACGTGGGGATATAGTCCAGGGAGTCAGGCAACTGGCTGAAAAGGTGCAGCAAGGAAACCTGCAACCAGATCAGATAGATGAAGAGATGCTAAACCAGCATGTCTGTATGCATGAACTGGCCCCTGTAGATTTAGTAATTAGGACTGGGGGGGAGCATCGCATTAGTAACTTTTTGCTTTGGCAAATTGCCTATGCCGAACTTTACTTTACAGATGTTCTCTGGCCCGATTTCGATGAACAAGACTTTGAAGGGGCGTTAAATGCCTTTGCTAATCGAGAGCGTCGTTTCGGCGGCACCGAGCCCGGTGATGAAACAGCCTGATGGGGGTCGCTTTTGCTGAAGTATCGCCTGATATCTGCTTTTGTGTTAATACCCGTCGTCATCGCGGCGTTGTTTCTGTTGCCGCCGGTGGGGTTCGCCATTGTAACGCTGGTGGTCTGCATGCTGGCAGCGTGGGAATGGGGACAGCTTAGCGGTTTTACCACTCGTTCGCAGCGAGTATGGTTGGCGGTGTTATGCGGGTTATTGTTGGCGCTGATGCTTTTTCTGTTGCCGGAATATCACCGAAATATTCATCAACCGCTGGTTGAAATCTCACTTTGGGCTTCGCTGGGTTGGTGGATTGTCGCGCTATTGCTGGTGCTGTTTTACCCAGGTTCCGCAGCAATCTGGCGTAACTCTAAAACATTGCGCCTTATTTTTGGCGTGCTAACCATTGTTCCCTTCTTCTGGGGCATGCTGGCGTTACGGGCCTGGCACTATGACGAGAATCATTACAGTGGCGCAATATGGCTGCTCTATGTCATGATCCTGGTATGGGGCGCTGACTCCGGCGCATATATGTTTGGCAAATTGTTTGGTAAACATAAGCTGGCACCGAAGGTTTCTCCGGGTAAAACCTGGCAAGGCTTTATCGGTGGACTCGCTACTGCAGCGGTAATCTCATGGGGGTATGGCATGTGGGCGAATCTCGACGTCGCTCCCGTCACCTTACTCATTTGCTCTATTGTCGCAGCGTTAGCCTCAGTGCTCGGCGATCTGACCGAGAGTATGTTTAAGCGTGAAGCAGGAATTAAGGACAGCGGTCATTTAATTCCAGGACACGGTGGTATTTTAGATCGTATTGATAGCCTGACGGCTGCGGTACCGGTCTTTGCTTGCTTGTTGTTACTGGTATTCAGGACGCTTTAACGGAAGGTAATATGCTGAGTTTTCTCTGGGATTTGGCTTCGTTCATCGTTGCACTGGGTGTACTTATCACCGTGCATGAATTTGGTCATTTCTGGGTTGCCCGGCGTTGTGGTGTTCGCGTTGAGCGTTTCTCAATAGGGTTTGGTAAGGCGCTCTGGCGGCGAACTGATAAGCTCGGCACCGAATATGTTATCGCCCTGATCCCGCTGGGCGGTTATGTCAAAATGCTGGATGAGCGCGCAGAACCGGTCGTTCCGGAACTCCGCCACCATGCCTTCAATAATAAATCTGTCGGCCAACGAGCGGCGATTATTGCCGCAGGTCCGGTTGCAAACTTCATTTTTGCTATCTTTGCCTACTGGCTGGTTTTTATTATTGGTGTGCCTGGCGTACGTCCGGTGGTTGGCGAAATAGCAGCCAATTCGATAGCTGCGGAAGCACAAATTGCACCAGGTACGGAACTAAAAGCCGTAGATGGTATCGAAACGCCTGATTGGGATGCCGTGCGTTTGCAGTTGGTCGATAAAATTGGCGATGAAAGCACCACCATTACAGTAGCGCCATTTGGCAGCGACCAACGGCGGGATGTAAAGCTCGATTTACGTCACTGGGCGTTTGAGCCTGATAAAGAAGATCCGGTATCTTCGCTGGGGATTCGTCCTCGTGGGCCGCAAATTGAACCTGTACTGGAAAATGTGCAACCAAACTCGGCGGCAAGCAAGGCAGGTTTGCAAGCAGGCGACAGGATCGTTAAAGTCGATGGTCAGCCCTTAACGCAGTGGGTGACCTTTGTGATGCTTGTCCGGGATAACCCGGGTAAATCCTTAGCGTTAGAAATCGAAAGGCAGGGAAGTCCCTTGTCTTTGACATTAATCCCGGAGAGTAAACCGGGTAATGGTAAAGCGATTGGTTTTGTCGGTATTGAGCCGAAAGTCATTCCTTTGCCAGATGAGTATAAAGTTGTACGCCAGTATGGGCCGTTCAACGCCATTGTCGAAGCCACGGACAAAACGTGGCAGCTGATGAAGCTGACGGTCAGTATGCTGGGAAAATTGATCACCGGTGATGTGAAACTGAACAACCTCAGTGGGCCGATCTCTATCGCCAAGGGGGCTGGGATGACAGCGGAACTCGGGGTTGTTTATTACCTGCCGTTTCTTGCGCTTATTAGCGTGAACTTAGGGATAATTAACCTGTTTCCGTTGCCCGTACTTGACGGGGGGCATCTGCTGTTCCTTGCGATCGAAAAGATCAAGGGCGGACCGGTATCCGAGCGGGTTCAAGACTTTTGTTATCGCATTGGCTCGATTCTGCTGGTGCTGTTAATGGGGCTTGCACTTTTCAATGATTTCTCTCGGTTATGAGAGTTAGTTAGGAAGAACGCATAATAACGATGGCGATGAAAAAGTTGCTCATAGCGTCGCTGCTGTTTAGCAGCGCCACCGTATACGGTGCTGAAGGGTTCGTAGTGAAAGATATTCATTTCGAAGGCCTTCAGCGTGTCGCCGTTGGTGCGGCCCTCCTCAGTATGCCGGTGCGCACAGGCGACACGGTTAATGATGAAGATATCAGTAATACCATTCGCGCTCTGTTTGCTACCGGCAACTTTGAGGATGTTCGCGTCCTTCGTGATGGTGATACCCTTCTGGTTCAGGTAAAAGAACGTCCGACCATTGCCAGCATTACTTTCTCCGGTAACAAATCGGTGAAAGATGACATGCTGAAACAAAACCTCGAGGCTTCTGGTGTGCGTGTGGGCGAATCCCTCGATCGCACCACCATTGCCGATATCGAGAAAGGTCTGGAAGACTTCTACTACAGCGTCGGTAAATATAGCGCCAGCGTTAAAGCTGTCGTGACCCCGCTGCCGCGCAACCGTGTTGACCTAAAACTGGTGTTCCAGGAAGGTGTGTCAGCTGAAATCCAGCAAATTAACATTGTTGGTAACCATGCTTTCACCACCGACGAACTGATCTCTCATTTCCAACTGCGTGACGAAGTGCCGTGGTGGAACGTGGTAGCCGATAAAAAATACCAGAAGCAGAAGCTGGAAGCCGATCTGGAAACGCTGCGCAGTTTTTATCTCGATCGCGGCTATGCGCGCTTTGCTATCGAGTCCACGCAGGTCAGTATGACCCCAGATAAAAAATCCCTGTATATCACTATCGCCCTCAATGAAGGCGAACGTTATCGGGTCGACCGAACTCAGGTGACAGGCGATCTGGCTCAGCATGGGCCGGAGATCGAGGCGCTTGCCCAGCCGCTGGCGGGGGCATGGTATAGCGGGGCGCAAGTCACCACGGTTGAAAATGAGATCAAAAAGCATTTTGGTAAGTATGGTTATGCCTGGCCGCAGGTGACGACCACACCGGAAATCGATGATGCGCATCCCCGCGTGGTGGTGCATATTCAGCCCGCCGCTACTCGGTACGCCAGATCCGCTTTTCCGGTAACGACACCTCCCGGGACGCGGTGCTGCGTCGTGAAATGCGCCAAATGGAAGGGGCGTGGCTCAACAACGAAAAAGTCGATCAAGGGAAGGTACGTCTTGATCGAACGGGTTTTTTTGAGAACGTTGAACAGCAGATCGTTCCGGTCAATGGAACGGCGGATCAGGTCGATGTGGTCTACAAGGTGAAGGAGCGCAACACCGGTTCATTCAACGTGGGCCTGGGATTT
>ERZ791625.1237-NODE-1237-length-13756-cov-2.270418_pt1 | contig 13756 bp, 17 predicted proteins | sample MGYA00510267_ERZ791625 | MGnify/ENA primary metagenome ERZ791625 (study PRJEB30046, sample SAMN00715229) | human gut metagenome | study: EMG produced TPA metagenomics assembly of the A metagenome-wide association study of gut microbiota in type 2...
CCATGGCGCCTCACCCGAACAGCCGGTGGAAAAGGCCCCCCCGCTCCTGACCGCCGTCCTCATAGGAGACGGAATCGATCCGGCCGTCCACATGGAGCTCGCCCCCGTCCAGGGACAGCTTGCCGATGTGCAGGTCCTCTCCGGTAATGACCAGCGTTCCCACGCTGGTGGACATGATGATGCCGGTCTCGTCGAACCGCTCCACGTCCTCCACTCCGGAGACCGTGAGCCGCTCCCGGCCGATCAGCTCCAGACGGTGGCCCGCCTGGGACATGGCGTTGTTGTAGTCGTTCATTCCGCGTCCCTCCCTGTCCCAACTATATGGGAGGGGCGGGGAGAATATGCGTCCGGCCTTACCGGCCGATCTCCCGGTACAGCGTGCCGGCGTCCGCCTGGCGCACCGTCTCCTGGACGTCCAGCACCTCCACCGTTACGATGCGCTGGCCGAAGCGCAGGGAAATCTGGTCCCCCACCTTCACGTCGTAGGAGGCCCGGGCAGGCTTGCCGTTGACGGTGACCAGGCCGTTGTCACAGGCCTCGTTGGCCACAGTCCGCCGCTTGATGAGGCGGGAGACTTTGAGATATTTATCCAAACGCATGGGCGGCTCCTTTCTCATGGGAAACGGGACTGCCGGCACCACAGCACCGGCAGTCCCGAAATCACAGGGTCAGATCACTTCGCCACGGCGTCCTTCAGGGCCTTGCCGGCCTTGAACACGGGCACTACAGAAGCGGGGATCTCAATGGACTCCTTGGTCTTGGGGTTGCGGCCCACGCGGGCGGCACGCTTCTTGACCTCGAAGGATCCAAAGCCCACCAGCTGCACCTTGTCGCCGTCTTTCAGGGCGGCAGTGATGGCGTCAAACGTGGCGGACACAACAGCCTCGGCCTCCTTCTTGGAAACGTCGGCAGAAGCGGCGACAGAATTGATGAGTTCAGCTTTGTTCATGGATGTTATCCTCCTATACAATGTGTGATGCGCTTGCTAGATGATTTATTCCTAACGCAGGCAGGCGCGCCCGCGATTAAGACGGATCGTGGGATTTTGCATCGTTCCAGAGGGCCAGCAGCTCCGCCTCACCGCACTCCGGCAGAGGCTTGTCCGCGGCCTCTTCCACCGCGCGGAAGCGGCGGTCAAACTTGTCGCAGGCCCGGTGGAGGGCGTCCTCCGGGTCCACGCCCGACATCTGGGCGATTTTGGCGGCCATAAACAGCGTGTCGCCCAGCTCCTCCCGGATGCCGTGGGGCGCATCGGCGGCCTGACCGGCCTCCAGGGCGGCCCGGAGCTCACGGACCTCCTCTTCCAGCTTGTCCAGTGCCTGGAGAGAGCTTGTCCAGTCAAAGCCGGCCTTGGCGGTCTTGGACTGAATTTTTTCCGCCCGCCACAGGGCAGGCAGCGTGTGGGGCACGGCCTCCACCGCGTCCGCCGTGGACCGCTGGCCCTTCTCCCGGCGCTTCAGCACGTCCCAGTTGGCCAGGACCTGCTGGGAGGTATCCGCCTGCACGTCCCCAAAGACATGGGGATGGCGGTACACCAGCTTCCGGGCCACGCCGTCCACCACATTTGCCATGGTGAAGCGGCCCCGCTCCGCCTCGATTTGGGCATGGAAGGCCACCTGCATCAACACGTCGCCCAGCTCCTCGCACATGCCGCTGGCGTCGTCGTGGTCGATGGCGTCCAGAACCTCATAGGTCTCCTCCAGGAAGTTCCGGCGGATGGAGCTGTGGGTCTGCTCCCGGTCCCAGGGGCAGCCCCCGGGAGCCCGCAGCAGCCGCATGATCTCCAGAAAATCCTCGTAGCTGTAAAAATCCTTACGCTGAAACTCTACCATAAGATGCCTGCCTTTGCAAGAAAAATTCACGGGAAACCCCTGATTTTTCAAGGAATTTTAGCGGATCGCCCCCTTGGGAAGGGGGCGCGGCCGCCCGGTTTCTCATTTTAAGTGCAGAAGTTTAATAAGCTTTTCCCCGCGGGGAATGGACCGCACATCCTCCGCCCGCAGGATCCGCAGAGCGATCACCAGCACACCGTAGACGATCACGCCGGCCAGGATGCCCAGCAGGACACAGGCGGCGTTGGCCAGATATACAGACCAGAGCTGGATCTTATCCGGATCCGCAAACATCTGCTGTGCCAGGGCGAGGAAAGCCCCATCCAGCACCCGGCTGGCTAGGCCATAGACCGCCCAGGCCGCGCCGCCCATGAGCAGGGAAGCGGCCACGGGCTTTGCGAAAACTTCGAGATACCGTGGCTTCTGGGGCGAGTATTTCCACACGAAGAACAGATTCAGCACCACGATCACCAGATAGCAGCATAGCGTGGAGATGGGTGCGCCGTGGATGTTGATGTCCGGATTCCCCACCAGGAAATAGTTCATGATGATCTTGACGATGCCGCCGACGATCACGGTGAAGATGGGCAGCTTCTCCTTGCCGTAGGTCTGCAGGATAGCGTTGGTCAGGATCATCAGGCAGATGAAGATGAGGGCGATGCCCAGCACCTGAAGATGGGGGCCCGCCGCCAGGGCATCCTCCCGCTGGGCCGGCAGCACCAGGACCATGATGGGCGTGGAGAGGACACTGAGGCCGATGCCCGCCGGCAGGGCCAGAATGGCGATGATGCGGAAGGCGGAGGAGATGATCCGGTCCGCTCCGGCATGGTCCTGCCGGGCCAGAGCCGCCGCCGCGAATGGAATCAAGCTCATGGTCACCGGGTACACGAAGGAGGCCACCATGTTGGGCATATCCATGGCCATGCTGTACTGGCCGTTCAGGGCGGCGGCCGATTCCTCCGACAGCAGCAGGGCGTTCTGCAGCTGGCCCATGACGATCTTGGTGTCGATGATGTTCAGGATGCTCATTGCGGAGTTGCTGAGGGTGATGGGGATGCCAATGGCCAGGATCTGCCGGATCAGATGGCTGCTGCCGGAGGGGACATCCAGGGACTGTGTCCGATTCCGGTGCTTCGTCAAATATCCCACCAAAAACAGCATGGAGACCGCCGTGCCCGCCGTGACGCCCAGGATGGCCGCGGCGGCGCCCATCTCCAGGCTCATGCCGATGCGCAGTACATACCACGCCAGCGGCAGACCGATGGCCAGTTTCAAAAGCGCCTCCAGTACCTGGGAAACCGCCGTAGGCGTCATGTTGCCCTGGCCCTGGGTGTAGCCCCGCATGCAGGCCAGCAGGCACACGCAGAACACCGCCGGAGCCAGCGCCCGGATGGGCTGGGCCGCCAGGCTGTTCTCCAGAAACCCTGCCAAGCCCTCTGCCTGGAAGAACATAAACAGGGCGCCCACCGTGCCCAGGACGAAAAACAGCACGATGGCGGTGCGGAAAATCTTCCGCTTCTCGTTCTCCCGTCCCTGGGCATGGGCCTGGCTGGTCAGCTTGGAGATGGCCAGAGGCAGGCCCGCCGTGGAGAAGGTCAGCAGGAAATTGTAAATCTTATAGGCAGTGTCGAAATACGTCTTGCCGGGGCCGCCCAGGATGTTGTTCAGGGGGACTTTGTAGAAGAACCCGATAAATTTCACCACAACGACAGCTGCGGCCAGGATGGCGGCGCCGCCCAGGAAGGATTGCTTTTTTTGATTAGACATGAAGCGATTACCTCAAATTACAACAGAGAACTAGGGCGGCGGAATCTGCTGCCCCTATGAGCCTATGGCCTGCCGCTGCCGTTTATAACCGGGCCAGACACGCCTTTACCAGGGCGGAGAACTGGGGCCCCGCCGTGGCGGCGGCGGCAAGCACCTCGTCGGAGGAAAGAGGCTGGTCCAGCACCCCGGCCCCCATATTGGTGCAGAGCGTGAAGCCCAGCACATCCATGCCGCAGTGGGCGGCCACAATGGCCTCCGGCACCGTGGACATGCCCACGGCGTCCGCGCCCAGCACCCGGGCGGCACGGACCTCCGCCGGCGTTTCGTACTGGGGGCCGGGGAAGTACATATAGACGCCCTGGCGCAGGGGGATGGACAGCTCCTCCGCGGCCTCCCGGGCGGTGTCCTGGAGTCGGGGCGTGTACACATGGCTCATGTCCGGGAACCGGGGGCCGAACTCCTCCAGATTGGGGCCGCAAAGGGGGCTGACACCGAAGAGTTTGATGTGGTCGGTAATCAGCATGATGTCCCCGGCAGAGAAGGCGGTGTTCACCGCGCCGGCAGCGTTGGTGACTACCAGCGTTTCCGCCCCCAGCAGCCGCAGCACCCGGACAGGATAGCTGACATCCTCAAAGGACCAGCCCTCATAGGTGTGGAGGCGGCCCTGCATCACCGCCACGTCCTGACCCGCCAGGCGGCCGAACACGAACCGGCCCGCGTGGTCCGGGGCGGTGGATCGCTTCATGTGGGGCACATCCTCATAGGGGACGGCAATGGGGGACTCCACTTCGTTGCCCAAAGAGCCCAGGCCGGAGCCCAAGATCAGCAGGCACCGGGGGCGGAACGCCCCCAGGCGGTCTCTCAGCGCCTGGGCGCTCTCCTGATATTGTGCGAATGTATATTCCATCTTACGCTTCCTCCTTACAGCTTTTGGCCGCATTCCCGGCAGAATACGTCGCCGCTCCGGGCGGCCGCCCCGCAGAAGGGGCACACCGCGCCGCCCTGCAGCCGAGCGATCTCCCGCTCCAGCCGGTCGATCTGCTGGCGGAGCCCGTCGATCTCCTGAAGCTTTGCCAGCAGTACCTCGGACTCCGTGAGGGTGCCGGTGTGGGTGGCGTAGATCATCTCCCCCACCTCCCGCAGGGCGGTGCTCACCGCTCCCTTCAGGTCCATGATCCGGATATTCAGCTTGGCCACGGACAGGAGCTCCCCCGCCCGCTTTCCCATGCCGTAGGCGGCATCCGCCGCACTGCCGCCCACCTGGGAGGCAGTGCGCTGCACCGCGTCCAGCAGTTCCTGCAACCGCTCATTCATGGCTTGTATGACCTCCAAAGAAAGATTGGGGCAGAGGGGCAGCCCCGCTCAGCTGGGATAGATGCTGCCGCCGATGAACTCCCGCACCAGGGAGCTGGGGGCGATGTTGGACTCCTCCATGATCTCGATCCGCTCAAATCCCCGGAGGATGTCGTCCGCGATCTCGTACTTGCCCTGGGGCAGCGCCTCCAGCAGGGGGACCACGAAGGGCTTCAGCACCGCCACCTCATCCGGCAGGGAGGAGTCGAACATCAAGTCCGCATTCTCCTTATAAGGGGAGATATACAGCTTTTCCCCCCGGCGGACATTGGGCCACATCTTCAGGGTGAAGTTGGCGTCGCTGCCCCGGAACTTGTAGTCCCGGACGATCCGGCGGCACAGGCGCAGCCAGGGGTGCTGGAACACCACGGCGCCGTCCTCGTCCACCACATTGGACCGGGCCGCGATATACAGCTTGAAGGCCTTGGGATTCTTTCCCACGATCACATCGTTCAGGGCGTGGATGCCCTCAAAGATAGCCAGCTCGTCGGGCCCCAGCTTCAGCGGCTGAGACAGGATGTCGGAGCGCATCTGTCGGGCGAACTCGTACTTGGGCACGTGGATGGTCTCCCCCCGGTCCAGCATGGAGAAGTGTCGGTTCAGCAGCTCGATGTCGAGGCAGAAGGGAGACTCGTAGTCGATGGCGCCCTCCCGGTTCCGGGGCGCCGTCTCCGGGTCGATGGTGTTGAAGTAGTTGTCCATGGAGATGGTGTGGGTCTGGATGCCCATTTTCTCCAGCTGCTCTTCGATCTTCAATGCCGTGGTGGTCTTGCCGGAGCCGGAGGGGCCGGACAACAGGATGATGCGGGACTCCTTCCGGTGATCGGCAATCTTCTGGGCCGCCGTCTCCACTTTTTTGGCAAAGGCGGCGTCGCACGCCTCCGCAAAGCCCTTGGGGTCAGAGCGGACAGCGTCGTTGATCTCTTTCAGGGAATAGGCCATGGCGATGCTCCTTTCACAGTGCTTCATAAAAGGCGGCGAAGGCGGTCTGGTTGGCCTGCCACTTCTCCGGCCGCTGGATATACTCGGTGGGATATTTCACGTTGAACGCCCGCTGGATCTGGTTGGTGCCCGGCACCACCATCTTGGTGGACCCGGCGGCGCCGAAGGACAGGATGGAGCACAGCTCCGACATGATGTCCACGTTGTACCAGCACTCGCCGCCGCTGCGGCACCAGCCGATGTTCTCAAAGCTGCCGGACATGTACTTCTGCCGGTATAGGTAGTAGGGACGGTATCCGGCGGTCCGGAGGGTGGGAGAGGCGTAATCCAGCATCTCGGCCACCGTCTCCGCGCCGGGGATCCGCAGTCCCTCCGTCAGGATGCGGCTGCCCTTTTTCAGCGCCAGGGTGTGGACGGTGATATCGTCGGGGCCGTAGGTCAGGCACCGGTCCAGGGACCGGCGGAAGCCCTCCGCCGTATCCTCCGGGAGTCCGGCGATCAGGTCCATGTTCACGTGGGGGAAGCCGCACCGGGCCACCAGCTCCATGGCGCGGTCGATGTCCGCAGCCGTGTGGCACCGGCCGATGGCCCGCAGCACGTTCTCTTCAAAGGTCTGGGGGTTCACCGAGACCCGGGTGACCCCGTGGGTGCGGAGCACCACCAGCTTTTCCGCCGTGATGGTGTCCGGCCGGCCCGCCTCCACAGTGATCTCCTCACAGGCGGTACGGTCGAAGGAGGTCTCGAAAGCAGTGAGGACCCGGTCCATCTGCTCCGCCGTCAGGGTGGTGGGGGTGCCGCCGCCCATGTAGAAGGTCCGCACCCGCAGTCCCGCCCGGCGAACCATCTCGCCGCCGGCGGAGATCTCCCCACACAGGGCGTCCACATAAGGGGGCACCAGGGCAAAGCTCCGCTCCACCGACTGGCTGACAAAGGAGCAATAGGCGCACCGGGTTGGGCAGAAGGGAATGCCCACGTACACGTCAATGTCCCGCTTCTCCAGCCGCCGGGCGGCCTTGGCCGCGGTGGCGCCGGTCTCCAGGGCCAGGGCGGCCCGGGAGGGGGTGACGAAATAGTGCTCCTCCAAATACGCCCGGGCCTCTTCCGGGGACTTCCCGTCCTCCAGGGCCCAGGTCACCGGCTTGTCGGGCCGGACGCCGGTGAGCATTCCCCAGGGGGGCGTCACGCCGGTGACCGCCCGGGCCGCCAGGAAGAAGCAGGCGCCGACGGCGTGGCGGCGGAGGCCCTCCCGCTGGAAATCGCCGCCGGAGAGGGGCTCCTGATAGGTCTGCTCGGTGGTCTTGCCGCCCCGGCAGAGGGAGACCGCCACCCGGCAGAGGTCCCCCGTCTCCTCCAGCGAGATCACGGCCCAGCTGTCATCGCCTGGGGTGATCGGCTCGTAGACAGGCAGTTCCCCGGGGAACAGATTCATCAGGCTCTGCTCCACCACATACCGCTCGTCATGGCCGCGGAAAACCAGTTTCATGGGCGCGCCCTCCTCACTGCATGGCCTGGAGCAGATAGGGGTTCCAGCGCCGCTCCCGGTCCAGGGTGGATGCCTCCATGTGGCCGGGCAGGACCCGGAGGTCTCCCTCCAGCTGCCCCAGCCGCCGCAGAGAGGCCATCATCTTCTCCATGGACCCGCCGGGGAAGTCCGTCCGGCCGCAGGAGCCCGCAAAGAGCGTATCCCCGCAGAAGAGGGCGTCTTGGCACCGGAGGGTGACAGACCCCTCGCTGTGGCCGGGGGTGGCCAGAACGGTCACCGTCAGGCCGCCCACAGCCACCGTGTCCCCCTCGTCGTAGTCCCGCACGTCCCCGCTGAGGAGCGGGAACAGCTGCTGGGTGCAGGCATCGGCGTACACATCCCGGCGATTCAGATACACCGGGGTCTCCGGCCATTTGGCCTGGAGCTCTCCCACAGCGCCGGTGTGGTCGTAGTGGCCGTGGGTCAGCAGGATGGCGCAGGGCACACAGCCGGTTTCCGCCACCGCGGCGGCGATCCGCGCCCCATCCCCGCCGGGATCAATGACGGCGCAGGTCTTGGCATCCTCGTCGCAGAGGAGATAGCAGTTGGTGCCGATGGGGCCCACCTGCAAGCACTTGATCTTCATGGGAGACCTCCCTTGCCAAATGAAAATATCAGAGGCAGGCGGCGGAAATCCCGCCCGCCCATGTGTGGAATGGACAAATGCCCTGTCACTCCGCAGGGCGGATCATGCCCGCGTCCCACAGGGTCTCAAAGGTGTTCACAGCGCCGCCGTGCTCCACGATCTTTCCGCCCTCCACCCGGTCGATGTTCACGCCGGTGAAGATCAGGCGTTTTCCCGTGGGGACTGTTCCGGGCCAAGGGCCCAGGTGGGTCCCCTCCATAACACACTCGGAGACGACATACGGCGCGGCCCAGTGCTGGCGGAGGATGCGGACCGTGTAATCCGGATACGTCTCCCGCAGAGCCGCCAGATGCCGCACCATGCCGCCGGGACCCAGGGGAGTGGTCCACTCCCCCTGGCGGAGCACGCAGCCCTCCTCGACGAAGCGGGCAGGTCCTCCAGACGGTGCTGGGAGACCACGGTCTCATAGAACGTCCGCACCAGCTCCGGCGGCGCCATTTCGCCGCCGCCCTGCGCCGCTTCCCTCATAAGGGCCGCTCTGTGTCGAAGAGGATGGTGACGGGGCCGTCGTTCCGGGAGTCCACCTGCATATCAGCGCCGAACTCCCCATGCTGAACGTCGAAGCCCCGCTCCCTGCAGTGAGCCATGAATCGCTCATACAGGGGGATGGCCGCGTCCGGCTTGGCGGCGCCGGTAAAGCCGGGGCGGCGGGAGGAGGTGTCCGCGTACAGGGTGAACTGGGACACCACCAGCAGGGCACCGCCTGTCTGCTCCAGATTCAGATTCATTTTGCCGTTTTCATCCTCAAAGACCCGCAGGTTGCAGATTTTCTCCGCCAGGCGGTCGGCGGTCTCCTCGGTGTCGTTGGGTCCCACGCCCAGCAGCACCAGGAAGCCACGGCCGATCCGGCCGTTGACGTTCCCGGCAATGGTTACGGAGGCACCAGCCACCCGTGTCACAACTGCACGCATACAATGGATTCCTTTCTATGGTTCACTCAAAATGGAAGGCTTCTATTTCTGCGGGGAATATCAGCCATGCTGACGGCCGTGCAGATGCGCCCCCATTCTCTTTTTGTCAGCGCCAAAAAGAGAACGCGCCGCGCCCGGTATAAGAGAAAAAGGCGCTTTGGCCGCAACTTTACACATGCGTGCAAAGTTGCTGTACGGGGGGCGGCGCGAGAGGGTGCCTGCGTGTTTGCGAGGGTCCCCCGACGGGCGCGGCGGGGTGCGGTGCAGACTTAGCGGCGGATTCCCGCGGCGTAGTGCGTCTTGGATTGGAGGACACGGGCGCATTTGAACCGCTCCTCTTTTCCTGTCTCGCGCTGCGGCGCTCCCCGTATTTCCGTCACCAGTGTTCCACTGGCTCCTCCTTCCGCGCGTTCCGCTTGCCCGCAGGGAGCACGCCGCATCCGTAAGACGGCAGAGCCACCAACAGCTGCGCAGTCGCTACGCGCTGCCTGGGCGGTTGTGGCGGCTTGTGCTGGCGGGCGGACAAGGGCGTCCGCCCCTACCGGGCTTGTGGCCTTCGTCACCCTCGCAAGGGCCGACACGCAGGTCGGCCCCCACAAAATGCGCAAGGCCGACGGTATCTCCGTAGGGGCCGATGCCTTTATCGGCCCGCTACGCCAGTTCCCCCGAGGGGCAGCCAGCGGCAGCGAAAAGAGAAGCAATTCCATGCGATAACCACCCCGACAAGGTTGGTACTCCCGCCATGGGACGGCAGTTAGGAAAATCGCAGAAGGCCCAAGCGTGCCCGAAGGCGGGCCAAAATCGGCGCTTGCACCGATACGTCGACCTCCGTCAGCGCGGAGGGCCACTGCACCGCAGCGCGCCACACACTTTTCTCTTTAGACCGTGCACGGCCCATTTCTCTTTTGGCAAGACCGAAAGGGGCCCCCGCCGCGCCCCGCGCGGTGGGGAGAGGAGGAGCAAGGGAGCGGGCGCAGTTTTCGCCGCAGGCGGAAACGGAGCTGAGCGGACTTTGCGACGACGACAATGGGGGGCGCATCCCCCGTGGAAGCGGCCCCCTGCGGGAGCAGAATCCCCCGCGGCCGCCGTTCGGCGGCCCAAATCATCTCCGGGCGGTTGATCGCCGCCCCTACATCCCCCCGGAAGCTCTTCCGCCATCGAATCACCCCGGCGGAAGCCGCTCTCACCCCGCCGGTCGGTTGACCTTCAGCACCCCGGAGATCTGGTTCAGCTTGTTCATGACGGACTTCAGCTGGGCGCCGTCCTTCACCCGGATCTCCAGCCGGAAGATGGCAAACTGGTCCTCTGTACTGCGGGAGTTGATGCCCAGCACAAAGGTATTCGTCGTGGAGAGGGCAGCGGAGATGTCCAGCAGCAGGCCCTGCCGGTCCTTGCACACCACCTCCAAAATCGTGGGATAGCTGTCGTTGGTGTCGCCGCCCCAGGAGACCTTGATCCAGCGCCCCTCCTGCCCCGGCTGGGATCGCTTCTCCTCCGAGGCGTTGGGACAGTCGCACCGGTGGACGGACACGCCGTACCCCCGGGTGATAAAGCCGATGATGTCGTCCCCCGGCACCGGGGTGCAGCACTTGGAGAACTTCACCAGGCAGTTATCCAGGCCCTCCACGATGATGCCCTGCTCGCTCTTCACCCGCTTGGGAGCGGAGGGCTGTTTGGCAGGCTCCGCCGGTTTGGCCTCCGCCAGCTCCTCGGCGGCCTTTTCCGCCTGGTGGAGCTTCGCCACCCGGTTCAGCTCCCCCTGGATCCGGCTCACTGCCTTCTGGGCGGGGAAGCCGCCGTAGCCGATGGCGGCGTACATGTCGTCCAGAGAGCCGTAGGACACCCGCTTCAACAGCACCGGCAGCATCTCCGGCGAGAGAACGTCCTTCATGGAGATGCCGCAGTGCTTCAGCTCCGCCTCGAAGGCGGCACGGCCGTTTGCGATGTTCTCCTCTTTCTTCTCCTTCTTGAACCACTGGCGGATCTTGTTGCGGGCCTCGTTGGACTTGCAGATCTTCATCCAGTCCCGGCTGGGGCCGTGGGCCGACTTGGAGGTGATGACCTCCACGATGTCGCCGTTTTTCAGCGGGGTGTCGAAGGTGACCATGCGGCCGTTGACCTTGGCCCCGGTCATGTGGTTGCCCACGGCGGAGTGGATGTTGTAGGCGAAGTCGATGGGGGTGGCCCCGGCGGGCAGGTTGATCACGTCCCCCCGGGGGGTGAAGACGAACACCTCGTCGGCGAAGAGATCCACCCGCATGGTGCGCACGAACTCCTCGGCGTCCACGTCCTGCTGGCTCTCCAGCAGCTTGCGCACCCACTCGAAGGCCTCCTCGGTGCCCAGCTTGGCGTTGGCCATGCCCTGCTTGTACTTCCAGTGGGCGGCGATGCCGTACTCGGCGGTGTGGTGCATCTCCCAGGTGCGGATCTGCACCTCGAAGGGGATGCCCTCCCGGCCGATGACGGTGGTGTGGAGGGACTGGTAGCCGTTGGGCTTGGGGGTGGAGATATAGTCCTTGAACCGGCCCAGCACGGGGTTGAACAGGTCGTGGATGACAGACTGGTAGTTGGCGTGCCGTATGTCACTCACCAACGCAGGGTTTTCCTTCTGGAATTCCACCAGATGACGGATGACCAGAGGCCAGTCGAACAAATCCTCAAATCCGATCTTCAGAAATTGTGGTGTCTTGCTCTGAGTACAAGCCTGCACATTGCGGATCAGGGCTCCGCTCTGGGCCAGAATCGCCTTTGCCTCCGGATAGAGGGCGGCCCCAGCAGGGGTCAGGCGGAGAGCCCGGTGCTGCCGCACAAACAGCTCGACGCCCAGCTGGCGCTCTAACTCGGAAATCTGCTGGCTGATGAGCGGCTGGGTGACAAACAGAAGTTCTGCCGCCCGGCTGAAGCTGTTTTGTTCCGCAGCCACCACAAAATATTGCAGCTGGCGCAGTTCAAACCCCAAAAGTTCCAAGTAAATCCCTCCGCGATCCGAATAGACCCGCTCATGGGCGCACCTGTTTTTATCACAAACCACCTCATAGCGGCGCAGCAGGCAGGCTTTTTTGTCTATTATAGCCGAATGATCGGGTCAATGCAACCTGTATACACCAGAAGGGACACTCTTGGGCTGAGCCCACGGCGCCGTTCCTCTCTCCGGAGCGGCGCTGCGGCCGGCCATTCCATCACTCGTCCAAGCGAAGGAGACCACGCCATGAACAACTCCGTTCCGCACTCCCAACCTCTGACCACGGGACTGCGTCTGAAGCAGCTGCAGCTTTTTGCTGCGGTGGCCGAAACACTTAGCTTCAGCCGGGCCGCGGCCATCCTATATGTTTCGCAGCCGCTCATCAGCCAGCAGATTTCCGATCTGGAACACCAGGTCGGTACCAAACTGTTTCTGAGAAACCGTCATTCGGTTCAGCTCACCCCCGCCGGCGAAATTATGCTTCAGGAAGCCAGCTCCATCCTGCAGCGTGCCAGCAATGCCGTCAAGCTGATCCGGGAACTGGATGACACCAACTATTTCGACAGCGATCTCAACATTGGATTTGAACCGATGTACCGCAGACAATCTGTGACACGCACGGTTCTGCGCTTTAAGATGCAGTATCCCAACACAGCCTGCACACTTTCCTGCGGCAGCGTGAACCAAATCCTTTCCCAACTGGCAGACGGCGAATTGTCCGTCGGATTTATTCTGCTTCCACCCGATTCCATGGGGGAAGAATGGATCGTGGAGGAGCTGGAGGACGACCAGCTGTGCATTGTGGCAGCAAAGCAGTTGGCCACGCAAAACACATTGGAGTATTTTCTCGGGCTGGCGGAGTGTCTGCCCATCTGCCTGCTGGACAAGGATTCCAGAGGGCTGAACACAACCCTGTCCCTGTGCAGCGACCTGGGAATTGCACCGCACATCCAATTTTATGACAACATAAATGATATTTTACTTCAGACAGAAGCCGGAAGCGGCGTGTCCATCCTCCCCAGCAATGTAGTACGGGGATATGCCAGCCCCGACCTGGTCTGGCAGGTCCCGGATATGCAATCGACCAGAATCCGTCTTGCCGCGTGCTGGCATAAAAATCAAGGAGAACCTGTTGTCCCCCTTTTTTTGGAGCTGTACCGCCAAATCAATGAACTGATCTGATGCTCCTCAAAAACGTCGGATAGGGCAAAAGGTACAACCCACTAAAACCTCACCCTGTGTAAACCATAACGGTACAGAAGTATACGCTTTATTCCGGTTCAAGAATCTCACGCAACAACGAAGCAAACTGTTCTGCATGGAACCTCCGGCCGTCTGACTGCTTGTCTATTTCCAATGGGAACTCGATCTCGCTCACTTGGAAAACAGTCTTCATCATCAGGTATGCGGCAGACCGCTCGCCGGCTTGCAGCAGCATCTGAAGGATCTCGCATACTACTGTCAACAGAAAATGTCCGCCTTCCCTGGTCAAGGAAAACGTCTGCCAGTTCCGCTGTATCCTCCACCATTTTCAAATACTGTTCTGCTATGCAGTTCATGCGATCACCCTCCTCTGTCGGAACTGCCTCATTCATCAGTTGAGCATCTGATTTGATGCACAAGCAATGCTTATCTGGTGCTTATAAAATTTTTTGGACGGTACGTTTGTCTCAATAGTGTCAAATCGTTTCATCTTTCAGTCAATTTTGGCAATTATGAGACTCAAAAGCACCAGTGGAACAACCTTTACCTGCCTCACAACCCGGAGGCCGGGAATTCAAATCTCCACCCGCAACCAAAAAACACCTGATTTCTTCGGAA
>ERZ791625.1273-NODE-1273-length-13478-cov-2.720182_pt1 | contig 13478 bp, 16 predicted proteins | sample MGYA00510267_ERZ791625 | MGnify/ENA primary metagenome ERZ791625 (study PRJEB30046, sample SAMN00715229) | human gut metagenome | study: EMG produced TPA metagenomics assembly of the A metagenome-wide association study of gut microbiota in type 2...
GCTTTGCGGGGCATGACGATCCCACAAATCCTGCTTATATCACCACCGTGTGGGGATACGGGTATAAGTGGGGCTTTTAGCCAGAGGCGGACGGGGCGTCTTCGATGGGCCCCGCCCTGGGGCGGGGCGGCGCGGAGCGCCGTACAAGCGTTTTTGCCGGAGGCAAAAGCCTTGGCCCGGGGCAATTCACTTGCCCCGGGCAGAGGGAAAAGAGGGGTCCCCGCAAAGCTCTGCTTTGCGGGGCATGACGATCCCACAAATCCTGCTTATATCACCACCGTGTGGGGCTATGGATATAAGTGGGGCTTTTAATGCCGGCCGGGCGGCCGGGACCTAGAACCAAACCCAGGTGGTGACAACAAGATCCATGAAGAAAATCACAGGTATCCGAAAGCGGTGGATGGTGAACTCCATCAGTGTGGTGCTGTTTATCGTGCTGCTGGCGGTGGCGGCCTTCTCCGCCGCGATGGGGAGCTACTACTATTCCACCCTGAGTGAGTCTCTCAAGCAGAAGGCGGAAAACGCCATCAGCAGCTTTGACTACTACCGCACAGAAGCCGAGTATTACGACAATGCCCGGGCGGTGGTGGCCGGGGAACCCAACAGCGACAAGCTGGAGGTGGAGTATCTGGATGCCGACGGCCAGATCCGCTTTTCCAGCTCCGACCTGACGGCCTTTCGCTCCCCCGGAACGCCGGACATTGCCGAGGCCATCAGCATGAAGCGCACTAAGGTATGGATCGGCGCCGACCCCAGCACCGGCGAGCACATCATGGCCGCCTCCAGCCCCCTGATGATCGACGGGGAGGTGGTTGGGGTCATGCGGTATGTCACCTCCCTGAATAAGGTGGACAAGCAGATTATCATCATCGTGGCCATCGCCTTGGGCATCGGTCTGGGTATCCTGGGCATGGTGTACTTCTCCAACCTCTACTTCATCCGCTCCATCGTAGACCCGGTGGCGGGCATCACGGAAACCGCCAAGCGCATCGCCGCGGGCTCCTACGGCGTACAGATTGAGAAACGCTATGACGACGAAATCGGCGCCCTCACCGACACCATCAACGACATGTCGCTGAAGATCAACCAGAGCGAAAAGATGAAAAACGAGTTTATATCGTCAGTGTCCCATGAACTGCGTACTCCCCTGACCGCGATCAATGGCTGGGCGGAAACCATCATGAACGGCGAGGTATTTGAAATCATCGGGTACACCGTTTTCCTTCAATATAGGTTCTATGATGGGGAAGAAGCGGTTCGCACGCTTGATGGTGAGCATGGTGGTGGAGTGCATATAGGTGAACGACATTTGTTCACGGTCCATGCGTTCACGATGATCGTAGCGCGTCAGATCAATTTCCTGTCCGGCAAAGGTGATTTTATCCGGTACGGAAGGGGAGGTGACACAATAGGGAACTTCGGATTTAACGGATTGCTGTTCAGGGTCTATCGTGCTGTGCCCAAACAGAAATGGAAGTGTGGCACCGGCGCATAGAGCAACTGAGGTAACTATCAGGATATGTATTGAGTTTTTTTTCATTTTCAAAAGTTTGTTTGGTTCGAGGTCGAATATACAATATTTACGGGAATGAGGCAAGAACTATGGTGTCTTTACAACGAATCTTAGTTCTTTATAGGCAATCTTTCCCATAACCACCGGGGGATCATTCGCCAGAAAAAGACAACTACACGGTATCTGCCGTCGATCACAATGACCCGTTTTTTCCGGTTCAGGGCACGGACGATACTCTTCGCTACCTGATTGGCTTGCATCAACATAGGGAACTTACCACTTTTCAGTAAGTCGGTAGCGACGAAACCCGGGCGTATGTCTGTGAAATGGATATTCAAGTGTTGCATCCGGGAGAGTTGTGCCAAGGCTTCGATGTAAGTATTCTGGAAGCGTTTCGTTGCGGAATAGGCCGGGGCGATGCCCAGTCCTTTGGTGCCTGCAATGGAACTGATGACAGCGATGTGCCCACCTCCTTGGGTTTTGAAGTGATTGAAGGCGGCGGTCACCATGCGGGTGAATCCTTCTACGTTGGTACGGGCGGTATTTAGTTCTATTTCCGGTTTCAGGTCCGGGTTCTGGCTACCTATGCCGGAGCTGAGAAAGAACAAATCCATGCCACCTAACTTCCGGATGAGTGTTTCCAGCAGGGTGGGGGCATCCGAATCTGTTACGTCCAGACGTTGAATTTCGATTTGTCCCGGGGCGGTGGCTTGCAGTTTCTCCAATGCTTCTTCCCGTCTTCCGGCAATACCGATGTGCCAACCTTGCTGAATTAGCAGTTTGGCAACTTCTTCTCCTATGCCGGAGGTGGCTCCTATAATAATGGCTCGTTTCATAGTTACTGTATTAGTAGTTTGTTAATTGCATGTGCAGGATGGGAAAGGGCTTGCCTTGCGCATCTGTCTCATCCCGACTTATTACTTCAAAGCCCCTGTTACGGTAGAAGCGAAAAGCCTGTTCGTTTTGTTCATTGACATCCACTTTGTGGAAACCTCGTTCGTTTACGGCAAACTCTAATAATGTCTTGCCATATCCTTTTCCCTGTTCGTCGGGGTGGATAAACAGCATTTCTATTAAATCGTCGCTTAGTCCCAGAAAGCCACTGATGCGGTTGTCTTTATTCTTTATAATATAGAGTTGCACTGCGGGGAAATAAACGTTCTGTACCAGAGGTTTGTAGTACTGAATATCTTCTGCACTCAAGAAGTGATGCGTACTGCGTACGGATGCTTCCCAAAGCTCAGAGAGTTCGGGATAATCTTTCTCCGTGGCGACGAAGATATTTGTAGGAAGATTGTTCATTTTCATATATTCTATTGTCCGATGACGGTTGCTACTATTTTTCTTCCACCGCCACGATTGCGGAATTCACAGAGGTATATACCTTGCCAGATGCCCATATTCAGTCTACCGTCAGTGATAGGTATGCTGAGACTATTACCTGTCAGGGTCGATTTGGCATGGGCGGGCATGTCGTCATCTCCTTCACAGGTATGCATATAGTAGGGTTCCCGTTCTTTTACCAGGTGGTTGAAGATGGCTTCCATGTCCGTCTGGACATCCGGATCAGCATTTTCATTGATGCTAAGTCCGGCAGAGGTATGCTTGATGAACAGATGTAAAAGTCCGGCTTGCGGCAGACGCGGCAGGTTACGTATTATTTCATCCGTTATCAGGTGAAAACCACGTGCACGGGGACGTAGGGTAAATTCTTTTTGAGTAACAAAACTTTGTTCCATTTTTATATATTTCTATGCGTTATTATTTGCCAATATGATTTAGTATGAAAGTTTTTCTATTCTTTAGGGGCTTTATCAAGTGATGATCCGCAATACTTACAGAACTGCGCACTTTCTTCGTGTCCTCGCCTGTGACAGTTGGGGCACTCTCTTGCTACATTCTTTTCATGTCTTTTCATCAATGATACGGAAACTATGCCAGTGGGTACTGCAATAATAGTGTAACCTATCAGCATGACACAACCCGAAAGGAATTTCCCCAGGGCGGTGACAGGAGTTATATCTCCGTAACCTACGGTGGTAAGCGTGACGCAAGCCCAATAAATACTGTTGGGAATATTGCTGAACTGCGTATTGGGTTTTCCTCCTTCAACCATGTACATCAATGTTCCGATAGATATCACCAGAATAACCACAAACATAAAGAAAACTGCGATTTTTTTGCTACTGTCGCGTAGTGCCGTCAGCAGCATTTGCCCTTCCATCCAGAAGTTGAATAACTTGAAAACGCGGAATATCCGTATCAGGCGAAAAGCCCGTACAATAAGCAGATAGCGTGCCCCGGGAAACAGGAAAGCGAGATAAAGCGGCAGTGTAGCCAGCAAGTCGATGATGCCGAAAGCACTGAAAGCGTATTTGGAAGGTTTAGGCGAACAATACAACCGGGTGATATATTCGAAAGTAAAGAAAGCGGTCAGTAAATACTCCATAACAATGAATGGAGTTTTCAGCCATACCGGTAATCCTTGCAGGCTTTCCAAAATAACAAGTCCTACGCTAAGCAATATGCACCAGATCAGGGTAACGTCGAATAGCTTCCCGGCAGGTGTATCAGCTTCGAATATGATGACATATAGTTTTCGCTTCAAAGCCTGATTATGCATCAGTTCTGTGAATTTATCTTTCAGTTTCATGTTTCACAATGTTTGTTACAAAAGTAGGAAAACCTTTCCGAATGAGAAAAAGGGTACTTGACTTTTTGTAACTTGCTGGAATATGGAGTATATTTGTTACCTGTTTTCACGATTTAAAAGTAAACAACCATGAATCGAATAATAACCTTCGTTATTGGGGTTTTGTTCATCATACTTAAAATAAAGAGCGTATGAATAAAGTATGTGTAGTAACAGGTGGAGCCGCCGGTATCGGTCGTTGCATTGTCGAGATGTTTGCAGAATCGGGATATACAGTGTATTTCATTGATAAGACACCCGAGGCGGTGGAACTGGCGGAAGGAAAGATGTCGGAAAGAGGGCTTTCTCGGTTACAGGCTTTGTCGGAGATATTGCCGAGGAACAGACGCTACAGGATTTTGTAGACTTTGTCTTATCCATAGAAGATCAGATTGACTGTCTGATAAATAATGCTTGCCTGACAAATGGAGGTATATTGAGTAACTGTTCGTATGAAGACTTCCTGTATGTGCAACGTGTGGGAGTAGCGGCTCCTTATTTCCTGGCTTTGTCGTTTAAAGACTATTTCAGTGGTGCAGGTGCTATTGTGAATATTTCTTCTACCCGTGCTTTTCAGTCGCAGGCCAATACGGAAAGTTATACGGCAGCCAAAGGTGGAATAACGGCTCTGACTCATGCACTTGCGGTCAGTCTTTCGGGAATTGCCCGCGTGAATTCTATCGCTCCCGGTTGGATTGATACGGGAAACTATCATGAGGAGGATTATGTGCCGTCATATACGGAAGGAGATATCATGCAGCATCCCTCGCAAAGGGTAGGAGAACCGGCCGATATAGCCCGTGCAGTTCTTTTCCTTTGTGACGAACGGAACTCCTTTATTAACGGGGAGAATATTACGATTGATGGAGGTATGAGTAAACTAATGATTTATCATAATGATTATGGTTGGGATTATCAACCGTAGAAACTATTAAATATAAAAAGAGAATAATGGAAAAAGTAATTATCAACTCGTATGAGGATTTTGAAAAGCTGGTAGGTCAGCAAATTGGTGTTTCCGATTATGTGGAACTTTCGCAGGAACGTATCAATCTGTTTGCTGATGCTACGTTAGATCATCAGTGGATACATGTAGATACGGAACGTGCTAAAACAGAGAGCCATTTCAAAACTACTATTGCGCATGGTTATCTCACTTTGTCTATGTTGCCGTATTTGTGGAACCAAATTATTGAGGTGAACAACCTGAAGATGATGGTTAATTATGGTATGGATCAGATGAAGTTCGGTCAGGCGGTATTGTCGGGACAAAGTATTCGTTTGGTTGCGAAACTGCACTCATTGACAAACTTGCGCGGTGTGGCAAAGGCTGAGATTAAATTTACGATTGAGATAAAAGACCAACCGAAGAAGGCACTCGATGGAATTGCAGTGTTCTTGTATTATTTCAATTAAAATTCTTTCATTATAAATTACACGGATATTCACAGATTAAGAAGAAGAGCTTTACTGAAGCTTCATTATTAAATCTGTGAATATCCGTGTAATTTGTGATGTATTCTTTATTTCTTCCTGATATATTTCTGCCATAAATGTCGGATAGCCGCTACCGGATGATACAACAACATTCTTGGTCCTGCCCATCTCATGATTTCTCTCATCTGTTCCCGCATCTCCGGTTTGTAACAATGTATGGTACAGAGTCGGCAAGTACCTTTCTTTTCTCCGAACGGGCAACGTGACAACCGTGCATGTGCATATTCCAACACTTCCCTGCATTGCGGGCACAAAGTTTCGTTCCCCTCTTTCTTCCGGCAGTAGAGGCGGATCATTTGTTCCACGGTTTGTTTTTCCTGTTCGATGCGGGACATATTATTTTTCTCGGGCTAGTCGGACAACCTGTCTGATAAACTCAGTTTTTCCTTTTGTATAAGCATCTCTGTCATGCTCATAAACCTGTTTTAATTTCAGTTTTAACTCTCCATACTCATGAGCAAGAGCCGGATGAGATTGAAGATAGTGGCAAAAGATCGGCTCATCCCAGTCACCTGCATAGCGCACATGTAGATGATAGGCTTGCCCCCTGAATCCCTGAGGGGTATATCCTTTCATGAACATCATGTGAGGTGCAGGGTTCTCCGGTTGATGTGTATAGATATAACCTGTACTTTGAATCTTTACGATTAATTCTTCGATGTTAGTTTTTCCGTCGATCTCTAATAAAATGTCTATTGTGGGTTTAGCTATCAAATCTTTAACTGCCGTGCTTCCTATATGTCGGATGCGGACAATGTCTTTTCCGACAATGGCACGGAGTTGCTGTTCTTCCAGTTTATATAATCTTTCCCAATCTTTCTGATGTTCGGTCAGGATGATGGGGAAGAGTTCCCATAACTCTTCATTGGACATGCTTATTAGTTCTTTCATAACGGATAATACCTGTATAGCGAAAGATGGTTATATCAGTTTTTTTGCCAGCGTTTCAGCTTCGGAAACTCTTGCTTCATCATCGCAATAGCTTCTTCTTTAGTTACCTTCTGCTCCGAGTCTTTATTGAATTCTTCTACAAACTGGGCACAATGTTCTATCATTTCATCCATGGTGCAGTCTTGTGCGAATTTACCTTGCTGATAGCAATAAGTGCAATAATCTGCGCTGAGGCTACCGTCAGCATTTGTTCCGCATACTTCATCGGATGTGAGCGGCATTCCGCAACTTTGGCAAAATTTCATTTCCATAATAATTTTGTTTTAATAATATTAATTTATTGATTATATCTGGGAGATAAGCTTTTATATTTTTCAAAGCCATTATCCTGACTTTTATAAATGATTGTATCGATAAAATAAAGATGCCCGTCATTTCCTACTAATACATTATTAGGAAGAGCATCGAATATATCATAATTGCCATTTGAGAAAAAATCACCATCTAATTCAGAACTGAATCCCATTTTATTAAGCTCTTCTTCTATTTCGGGTTCAGTAGCTTCACGCATAGCTACAATAAATGGTTGTGAAAGTACGGCACAAACTTTTTCGGCTTTATTATATGCAAAACCTATTAGCTTATAAGAACAATCTGGAAAATAAATGTTGTGAATCCTTATACGCTCAAAAAACTGAGAGAGATTGTCATCTGAGTAGCGAAAATCATTTAATTTGTAAACAGTAGTGTTATTCTCTATTGACAGATATACTTCATTTTCAGATCCTCTATCAGAAAATATTCCTATTGTATTAATATCTTCTATCCAATACCCTCTGTCTCTTGCGAATCTTTCGAGGTTTGAAATCTGGACTCCCTTAACGACCGTTGTTCCCGCAATTGCTTGAATTGATTCAAGCACTCCTCGCGCGACATTGGATGCTTCCTCCAATAAGCAATGGATTTCATTTTCTTCGCTATGGCTTGGCGATGATATTGATTCAGTTTTTCCATATTGTTTGTTTTTATTATACATATAATGCAAAGATACTGTTTTTGTTCTTTCCTTAATTATCGTAGCAGCAATTTTTTCAGTAAACCTTCATTCAACAGGTGCACTGTTTCGAACTTTCCATTATAGAATACAGCCCAATTATTAAAGATACAAGGCAGTTGTTTAGCTTTCTCCAAAGTATCTATCTCTACCAACCGGAGAGGTATTTGATTGTTCTCGCAATAATTGTATATCTGTTCGATGCAATTGGGAATATAGGGACATTGCACACCGTAATAGATGGTCAGTTCTTTGCCCTCAATGCTCTGTTTCCGCACGTTTGATGTGAATTTCGGTTGGGTACCGTCAAAGGAAAGAGCTAATAATTCATATTCGTCATTGATGGTATCCACTACTTTGAAGCCATATTTCAACATGAACTTCTTTTCTGATAAGAAAGGTTTCTTCTTTTTGGAAGAAAGGAGGCAGATGCCGGATTTTCCTTGCGCTTTTGCGTCGTCGATGCACGATTGTAACAATTCCTTTCCGTATCCCTTTCCTTTGTAACTGCCGGATACCCACAGGCAATAAATATAGAAATAATTATCACCAGTTACGGGAACCCAGGCTTTTTCCAACGGGGCATACTCGATGAACACCTTTCCCTGCGCATCCAGTTTGCGGAAGACGTGTCCTTCTTTGATACGCTCTGCCAGCCAGTTGCGTTTATCGTTTACGCCGGTCTGGTGTTTTTTGTCTGCAATGGCGCAACATAGGTGTTCGCTCATTACGTTCTCAGGGGTTAGTGTGATGAATGCCATACTTTTATCCATTCTTGCTAATTTTGAGATAAACCATATCTTTCAGAAGCTTTCCATCTTCATACATGGGATGATCGTAGTTATCAGTAAAAAAGTTGGGTATGCGGTGCGAGTAGGTAAATCCGCATTGTTTGTAGAAATCCTCTGTGTACGTATCTTCTGCTGTACCTACCAATAGCGTATGATAACGATCTTTGTAGTGTTCCAATAGAAATTCTATCAGCCGTTTTCCATATCCTTTTTGTTGGTAGTGGGGATAAGTGGCGATGTTCTTGATTTCATAGACTCCGTTTCCTTCATCTGTTATCACACACGCCGCCTTTAAGTCGCCGTCGTAGAGAGCATACATTTCTCCCCGTTCCAGGTAGAGGTCTATCATGGACTCTTGTTCGTCGGCAAGTAGCAGTAGTTCGAGGAACTCCTTTTTGTTCTTTAAAATAGGGACGATGTTTATCATTCGTGTAGATTTAATTGTTCTTGAATCACCTCAAAGGTAGGCAATTGGTATGAGAAAGACAAATTCTGCTACCAAGTTGAAAAACATTATTCCGAAATTTGCTACTTATAATTAATTTCTGTTCTTTCGTACAGGAATTTATGGTTGCCCGATAATGGTCTATGCTTTTTAGGGAGAGCGAGTTTTCTAAGTCAATTCATTGGGGGGGATAAGATTAAAAGTAGTCAACCTATGTAAGAAGACTATGTGCTCAATATCAGTAGATTATGATTCTTAGTTATTCTCACTATATTGAGAATCTTTTCTCACTATGATGAGTATTTATTCTCATCGTATTGAGAAGTTCTTCTCATCGTATTGAGAATACTTTCTCTTTACGTTGAGAAAATCTTCATTATAGGCATCCTATTTCCGACTGATAAGTATTGTATTGCAAAGTAATATAGGTTATGGATAAAACATCCTTTGGAGAAGAAGTATATAGCGTTGTCGCCTCCATCCCTCCGGGACGGGTGCTGACGTATGGACAGATTGCTTATCTTATAGGTAAGCCCCAGTGTTCACGTATGGTGGGGCAGGCCATGCATAATGCACCTGAGGAACAAAATCTGCCTTGCCACCGGGTAGTGAATAGTCAGGGACGACTGGCCCCTTTCTGGCCCGAACAACGGGAGTTGCTGGAAAAAGAGGGTACCGTCTTTAAGAAGAACGGATGCGTAGATATCAAGGCATCCGGTTGGGAAATACTGAAGGAGGTTATTTCTTAGCGAATATATTGATGAGCAGCGAGCAACTTGTCAGCAAGATACCTGTTCCTACCACTCCCGTCCAGCCGAACCATTGCCAGAAGGTTCCGGCAAGGAAAGTTCCGAAACCGGAGAACTTATCTATCTTTCCACCTGTAAAGTCAGCCAGTTTATTGGAACCATCGTGGCAGGCGATACAAGCACGATCCAGCACAGGTTGTACTTCCAGATCGAAAGTGAAAGAACGTACTCCACCTTCCGGCTTCGTAATTTCATGGGGCGCCATAGCCGAAGCTTTCACACGTTTCGGTATAGGCAATTGGTTCTGGTCTTCGTGGCAACCCACACAAGAAACGGTTTCTCCCGGCATACCGGTCAGCCAGCTACGCATCCACTGAATGGCACGTCCTTCCGAATCCAACGGCTGCAATGAGATCGGGGTATTGGCAGGAATCTTAAATATCGCAGAACCGTCTTCTTCTACAGGAACGGTACCCAACAAACGCTTGATATCCCAACCACTCTGAACACCTTGCGCCCAATGGTCGGACGGAGTTCTGTTATAAGCGTATTCATAAGCAAGCACACGGAATGCTTTTACTGTACCACGGGGCACACCTTCCAGGCCTTCACCCTCGTATATATCCTGAATGAATACGGTAGCCTCTTTACTGGCCAGATTAATCTTTTCAGGAATCACCGGAGGTACCGGACGCTGCACAACCGGAGTCGGGCAAATAAGACCTTCCCCTTCAAATTCGGCAATCAACGTGAGGTTATCGTATATATCGATCAGATAGACTCCCCACAGGGCACTTTCATTCAGTTTAGCAGTAACCAGAAAATATTTATCCGTCAATGGATAAGGCTTGATAAACTGAGGCCATACGCCATCCACCAAACGGTCTTTTACAATCGGTTCTATCTTACGGTCGCGGAAAGGCAATTCCTGCAACATACCTTTCTCTGACTTACGGCTCTTTGAAGGATCAAACAACATCAAACGACCGGAACGTGTCACACCATGGTGACCGGAAATCACACCGATAAACTGTGATGAACCACCGGGCAGCGGTTTGGCATCGAACGTACTGTTCGGGAAGTAAGAACCACTACCATACAAAGACTTCTGCTCCGTTCCGTCCGGATTCATGTGCATTACAAAGCGAGAGAAATAGTGAGTCAAATCCGTATATTCCCAACGTGTGTACATGATACGGCCATTATTCATAACCGTTGGCGCCCAGTTAGCATCCTGGTCAAAAGTCAGACGACGCAAAGAACCATCTTTCGGATCATACAAGCACATATTACCTACCTCATCATTACCATTCACGCAAGGTACACCGTTATAACCGATATTGGATACGGCGATAAGCTTACCGGAAGGCAAATAAGTGGCATCAAAGAATTCCAGATCTTTTTCCGGGGTTTCTATGAGCTTCTTCAAACCGGTACCGTCCAGCTTCACTTCAAATACTTGCCAGCGACGGTCGGTATCTACCATAGAGAACATCAAGCGTTCAGCATCCCAATGTAGTTTCAAATCAGGAACAGAAGAGCCGTTGGTGGGTTTAAAGATAGTACGAGTCTTAACATCTCCACGCAAGTTGGATAACTCTGCAATCTCAGCATTAAAACCACCGCGTGAAGCAGAAGTCTGGTTGGACCAGTTGTTATTCTGAGTACCCAGAGCACGCGGATTCACCTGACGGGCAGAAGTACCTATCTTATAACGACCGACAATGATCTTATCCATATCCAACGCTGTATTTGCCAGCAAGATATCACGCTTCAGTTGCAAAGCTTTGTTGGCAGCTTCCAAGGCAGAAGCCTCATTCTTATAAATACCGGAGAATCCTTTTCCGGTCAGTAGCTTCAGTTCAGCAAGCTTAGCCTGGTTCGCATTCTTATCATAACCGGCATCTTTTGCCATATCATTATAAGCTTCTTCAATGGCACGCATATTCAGCCAACTCAGGGACTCCTGCAACTGATATACTTTCATAGCCTCCTGTGCCAGATTCAAATAGCCGATAACCTGATCGTCCAAAGTCGGTTTAGAAGCAATCTGGGCAACCTGGGTTGTAAAATAGGATTTATCATTCAGCAAATTAATAACTTCCGTCGCTATATGCTTTTCGATGGCGGCATCATAGGTCGTAACCAATGCTTTCATATCGCTTCCGCCGAATGGCAGAAACAAAGCAGCCTCAGGCGGGTATTTAGCAACGATATCCGAAGCAGCTTCCGCACCGGTAATCCCTTGGAGACGGAAAATCACCGTACCTGCAGAAGAACGGTTCTCCAATCCGATCTCCGCCTCAAAGCGGGTATATTTCTTATCCAGAGGAACCACGATTTGCGCATTGGCATTCGCCATGATCGTGCGTTTATAGGTTTTACCTTTCATGACTACATCCTGTCCCTTGGCATTCTCATTAAAACGCAGACTGCCGCTACCTGTTTTCTTGAAAGTACTTTTCAGGTCATTCAACCAAACAGAAGAGCCATCTGCCGCCACTAATTTAGCATTTGCCCATACAGCCTGATCATCTCCTGTACCATCTACAGTACCCCAGGTATAAAGCACCATTTCATCCAGTCCGGTTATATCCGCCGAGAAAGGCACTGCCGCCTCTTTTGCCTCAATCACCTTCGATGCAATCGGCAAACAGGTCTTTTGCATTTCCGCATGGGCCTGATTCTTAGCCGCAGCAATGCTTTCCGCCCACGTAGCAGGCGCTTTCACCTTCGCACTCGCCCTTCGCTGTGCCATAGTAGGAAGCGATAAGGCAATGCATACAGACATTACTAATAATTTCTTATTCATAATACTTTGTTCTAAAGTTAATCTCCTATTTTAAGTCCGGTAAGCGGAAATTGTCTATATAGCAGGCAGCGGATATCTTACCGACATTCTTCTTATCATGCAAGCTCCACACCACTTTACCGTTTTTATCTATCTCTATCAATTGCGGTTCATCCACCGTGGTATCTTTCGTATGTCCGTACCAGTTACAAATCAATAGATTCCCATTCTTTAATTGCAGGATTTGCCCTACAAACAATAAAGCAACTCCTTCAATATCCAGTGCATTCACCCGTTTCAATTCTTTGCCTGTCTTGCGGTCGATTACGATGTAATAATGGTTGTCTCCACAAGGCAACAGCAGATTTCCGTTAGGAAGTTCAAGAGATGAGAATGCCTTGCCTTCAATCTGATGTTCAGCAATGATCTTCCCTTTACGGCTTACTTCCAGCACTTTCTGTTTCGCCATTACCGGTATCAGATAATTGCTGTTCCGGAGCTGGAATACTTGTCTAAACTGGCTGTGGGGTCTTTCCACTTCCAGGTTCAATGTTACTTTGTTTACTTCTTTGCCTTTCTTATCCAATTCTATGAATTGGGCAGGAATACCACATATTCCCAATAGTACACCACCGTTCTGCAACAAGGTGGCTGATTGTAATTCCGTCTTGTCCGGTGTTTTATAATCCCAGACCACCTGATGGTCCCATGTCACGAGTTTTGCTCCCCGCTTATACGAATACAAGATTTCTCCCTTTTTAGTCAAAGCAACTGCATTACATTCTTCCCCTTTCTCCAAAGCATGCTGCCATTCCACTTTTCCCGTTTGTTTATCCAACAGCAGGATATTCGGATTTCCGGAACCGGCAACCAAGAGTTTATCTTGTGCTGCCGCCCGAAATCCCATGGAAAGAATGATCCAAATAATTATATAAACCCTCATCATTCTTCTTGTAATCAGTGTTACTTATTCTTCAGTTCATTGAACAGTTCGAGTGCCTGTTCCGGTTTCAGATTTTCATGTACTACCGCATGAACGGCCTGTATCATAGCAG
>ERZ791625.1301-NODE-1301-length-13277-cov-4.873166_pt1 | contig 13277 bp, 6 predicted proteins | sample MGYA00510267_ERZ791625 | MGnify/ENA primary metagenome ERZ791625 (study PRJEB30046, sample SAMN00715229) | human gut metagenome | study: EMG produced TPA metagenomics assembly of the A metagenome-wide association study of gut microbiota in type 2...
CACCCCGATAAAGTAGCCGATCAGATATCGGATGCTTTGCTGGATGAGTTCCTGGCTTATGACAAGAACTCTAAAGTTGCTTGCGAAACCCTTGTTACAACTGGACAGGTTGTCTTGGCTGGAGAAGTAAAATCAAGTGCTTACGTGGATGTACAGGATGTAGCCCGTAACGTGATCGAAAAAATTGGTTATACGAAAAGCGAATACCAGTTTGAAGCGAAATCATGTGGCGTGTTCTCTTCTATCCATGAACAGAGTGGCGACATTAACCGTGGTGTCGAGCGCGAAGATCCTTATAATCAAGGAGCGGGCGACCAGGGTATGATGTTTGGTTATGCCACTAACGAAACAGAAAACTATATGCCTCTGGCATTGGATCTTTCACACAGCCTGTTGTGGGAGCTTGCCGAGATACGTAAGAATGAAAACGACCTGATGCCTTACCTCCGTCCGGATGCAAAGAGTCAGGTGACGATTGAATATGATGATAACGGAAAACCGCTACGCATCGATACGATTGTTGTTTCTACACAACATGATGAATTTATCACTGCAAAAGGTATCACACAGGAAGAAGCGGACTTGGCTATGCAGAAAAAGATCGCAGAAGATGTCAAGAGTATACTGATCCCGCGCGTAAAGGCTCAGTATCCGGCTCATGTTCAGGCTTTGTTCAATGATGATATTATCTATTATGTGAATCCGACTGGAAAGTTCGTGATCGGTGGTCCTCATGGAGATACCGGTTTGACAGGTCGTAAGATTATTGTTGATACATACGGTGGCAAGGGAGCTCATGGTGGTGGAGCATTTTCTGGAAAAGACCCCTCGAAAGTAGACCGTTCTGCTGCTTATGCTGCTCGTCATATTGCAAAGAATTTGGTTGCCGCTGGCGTGGCTGATGAAATGCTAGTACAGGTTTCGTATGCGATCGGTGTGGCTAAGCCAATGAATATCTTCGTGAATACATTCGGCCGTGCTAACGTGAAAATGACAGACGGAGAGATTGCAGAAAAGATCTGGAATCTGTTTGACATGCGCCCGAAAGCAATCGAGGAACGTTTGAAATTGCGTAACCCGATCTATCTGGAAACTGCATCTTACGGTCATATGGGACGTAAACCGCAGGTTGTGACAAAAACATTTACTTCTCGTTATAATCCGGAACCGACCGTTTGCGAAGTGGAACTGTTTACCTGGGAAAAACTGGATTATGTCGATAAAGTAAAAGAAGCGTTCGGCCTTTAATGTAAATATAATCTTTGTACGAGCATATATTAGCTCCTATCCGAAAAAATCGGCTCTTGTTCTGTTTTTTTTCGGATAAGAGCTATTTTTATTTTAAATTGCATATATTTGACGCATGTAATTATCTAAATCTAAAATTTATGCGTAAAACGATTCAGTTTCTTCAGTTAGCCTTTCTTCTCCTTTTGGCAACTGCATGTGCAGAGACTTCCCCGTTTAAATACGAGTCGGTCCCGAACGATCCTCTGAAAGCCCGTATCTATACTTTGGATAACGGCCTGAAAGTGTATATGACTGTGAATAAAGAGACCCCACGTATTCAAACGTATATTGCCGTTCGCGTGGGAGGTAAAAACGATCCTGCCGAAACGACCGGTCTGGCACACTATTTTGAACACTTGATGTTTAAAGGAACTCAGCAGTTCGGCACGCAGAATTACGAACAGGAAAAACCGATGCTTGATCAGATCGAACAGCTTTTTGAGGTGTATCGTAAGACTACTGATGAGGCAGAACGCCAGGCTATTTATCATCAGATCGACAGTGTTTCTTATGAGGCTTCGAAATTGGCAATTCCGAACGAATATGATAAATTGATGTCTGCTATTGGTGCAACTGGAACAAATGCGTATACCGGCTTTGACCAAACGGTCTACGTGGAAGATATTCCTTCCAACCAGATTGACAACTGGGCCAAGATACAGGCGGACCGTTTTGAAAACAATGTAATCCGTGGCTTTCATACGGAGCTTGAGACTGTGTACGAAGAAAAGAACATGTCTCTTACCAGTGATGGCCGTAAAGTGTATGAAGCTGTTCTGACCGCTCTTTTCCCCGATCATCCATACGGGACGCAGACTGTTCTCGGAACACAGGAAAACCTGAAGAACCCGTCTATCACGAATATCAAAAACTACCATAAAACTTGGTATGTCCCTAATAATATGGCAATCTGTCTGTCCGGTGATTTTGATCCGGACCAGATGATCGAGACGATCAATAAATATTTTGGCCATTTGAAACCGAATCCCAATCTGCCGAAGTTGCCAGTAACGCATGAGTCTCCGATTAAAGCACCGGTTATAAAAGAAGTGTTGGGTGTCGATGCTGAAAATGTGACTTTGGGTTGGCGTTTCCCGGGAGCTGCTTCTCCTGACCAGGATTTGCTGAATCTGACAGGCGAAATTATTAATAACGGTAAAGCAGGTTTGTTGGATATCGATTTGGTTCAGCAACAGAAAGTACTAAGTTGTTATGCCGGAACATACGGAATGTCCGATTATAATGCATTTGTTATTAGTGGTCGTCCGAAACAGGGACAGACTTTGGATGAAGTAAAAGACCTATTCCTGGCTGAAATTGATAAGCTAAAGAAAGGTGAGTTTGACGAAGGCTTGCTGGAAGCTGCTATCAATAACTATAAACTGATGCAAATGTACCGGATGGATCGTAACGACGGTCGTGCCGATATGTTTGTCTCTTCTTTCATCGACGGTGTCGATTGGAAAGATGAAGTCGCTTCGTTAGATCGCATGAGCAAAGTGACAAAGCAGCAGATCGTCGATTTTGCCAACAAATATTTCGGTGACAACTATGCGCTCATCTATAAAAGACAAGGTAAAGACCCGAACGAAAAGAAGATCGACAAACCTAAAATCACTCCGATCGTGATGAATCGCGATAGTTCAAGTCTGTTCTTGAAAGAAATACAAGCTTCAAAAGTGGCTCCGATCGAACCGGTATTCTTGGATTATAGTAAGGATTTGCAAAAACTGACCGCCCAATCCAATATTCCGGTATTGTATAAGGAGAATACTTCCAATGATCTCTTCTCTCTGATGTATGTATTCGATATGGGTACGAATAACGATAAGGCAATGGGCACCGCTTTCGAATATATGAAGTATTTGGGCACATCTAAAATGAGTCTGAAGGAAATCAATGAAGAATTCTACAAACTGGCTTGTTATTTCAATGTATTCCCAGGTTCAGACCGCACATATGTGATGCTGGAAGGTTTGAAAGAGAACATGCCGAAGGCAATGGCTCTGTTTGAAGAGATCTTGGCCGATGCACAGGTTAATAAGGAGGCTTATGGAAACCTTGCAGGTGATATCTTGAAAAAAAGGACTGATGCTAAATTGAACCAGGGACAGAATTTCAACAAACTGATCCAGTATGCTATCTGGGGGCCGAAGTCTCCTGCTACAAATGTACTGACAACTGCCGAGTTGCAGCAGATGGACCCGCAAGAACTGGTCGATCGCATTCATAAGATCAACTCATTCGATCATAAGATCTTGTATTATGGTCCGGAAAAACCACAGGCCGTTCTGGACATCATCAAACAATATCATAATGTCCCTGAACAGTTGCAACCGGTTCCGGCAGCAATTGAGTTTAGCCAGCAGGAAACTCCTGAAAATAGAGTTCTGCTTGCACAGTATGATGCTAAACAGATTTATTTCTCTGCTGTCTCTAACCGAGGTGAAAAGTTCGATCCGGCTATCCAACCTACATTGAATATGTATAACGAATACTTCGGTGGCGGCATGAACGCGATCGTATTTCAGGAAATGCGTGAATCGCGTGGGCTGGCTTATTCTGCAGGAGCTTTCCTTATTACTCCGTCCAAACTGAAATATCCGTATGTATACCGTACGTTCATTGCGACTCAGAATGATAAGATGATTGATGCGATGAAAGCTTTCGATGAAATTATCAATAATATGCCGGAATCAGAAAAAGCGTTCAACTTGGCTAAAGATGCTCTCATTACCCGTTTGCGTACGGAGCGTATTACCAAATCGGATGTTCTTTGGTCTTATCTGAATGCCCAGGATTTAGGTCTGAACACGGACGGTCGTAAAGAACTGTTCGAGAAGGCGCAGACAATGACATTGCCTGAAATCAAGGCATTCCAGGAAAAATGGGTGAAAGGGCGTACCTATATCTATTGTGTATTAGGCGATGAAAAGGATCTCGATCTGAAAGGTTTGTCACAATATGGTCCGATCCAGAAACTGACACAGGAAGAATTGTTCGGATATTGAATCGTTGTAATTTTTTGTGGAGATAGTGGTCTCCTCTAAATATATTACCCAAGTATATAGTTTATTGTATATACTTGGGTAAATTTGTCTAATGCATATTTACAAAAAACGACATAAAATGAGAGTCAATGAAGATTTATTAAAACGCTTGAAAGCTGGTGAAGAAAAAGCTTTTGAGGATTTGTATTGGACTTATAGCCCTCAGGTGTATAACTTCATTAACTCTTTATTGTTTGATAAATCTCTCGCAGAGGATTTGACACAGAATGTCTTTCTGAAAATTTGGGAAAAGCATGAGCAGATAGAACTAGAGTTGGGGATTACGGCTTATCTTTTTACGATTGCCAGGCATTTAGTTTTTAAGGAGACGGAATTCCGTCTGTCTCAACATGCAACGTTGCATGTTGAGAATATTGATCTAAGCGACAATTCAAAGGAAGAACAACAACATGAAGTGAATTCCCTTCTTGAATATATTGACCATTTAATTGAAAACCTTCCTCCCGCCCGAAGAGAAATATTTCGTTTAAGCCGCCTTGAACAACTATCAAATAAAGAAATTGCCCATAAATTGTCCATTTCAGAAAAAACGGTAGAGACACAGCTTTATCGCTCTTTTCAATATTTACGTTCCAAACTGCCCTCAGATAAGAGGTGGATACTCCTTTTTTGCTATTTGGTTAATCAGTGTTAAATACAAATGCCTTTGTAAGTGATTTTCCCTTGTGAAGGATATACAATATAGAAGATGGAAAGAAAAGATATATACATCGAGTTGCTGGATTGCTTTATGCGTGGTGAACTTCCTGCTGAACAGGAACATGAGTTGAGGACATGGTTCAAACAACCTGAAGTCCGTGAGATGTTGTTTCAACATTATCGACACTCTTGGACAGAGGCGGAGGGAAAGGAACTTCCGGTCGAAATTCAGAATCGGATGTTCCGGAATATTCAGAGCCGGATACATGCAGGAAGAGAGAGGAAGATGGAAGAAAAATCAGTTCGAAAGCGACTGTTTCGCCAATGGTTGCCGTATGCCGCGGCTGTTGTGTTTCTTTTAGGCTTGACGACTTCTGTTCATCTATATATGAATTTGGTTGATAAAACGGAAAATTATTCGTCTCAGGTCTATAAAGTTTTAGTCGATAAAGGACAGCGGGCAAGTGTCATATTGCCGGATGGGACAAAAGTCTGGTTGAATTCTCATACGGAATTGACCTATAATGGTGATTATGGAAAAGGGAATCGCCAGGTTGTTTTGTCAGGAGAAGGATATTTTGAAGTAGCCAAAGATACCACTTTGCGATTTATTGTGAAAGCCGGAGAAATGGAGGTCGAGGCGTTAGGTACAACTTTCAATGTGAAAGCTTATCAGGAAGATAGAGAGTTGACAACAACTCTTTTCGAGGGAAAAGTTCGTACGTCGGTAGGAAAAGATGAAGTCATATTGAAGCCTGATGAGAGTTTGAGTTTTGATAAGTCTTCGCGTAGAATGATTGTGTCGGATGACCTTGCGGCTTATGCCCGGATGTGGAAGGATAATGAGCTTGTTTTTAAGGGAGCAACGATGGAAGAAGTAGCTGTAATGTTGGATCGTTTATACAATGTGAAAGTACGGTTTGCTTCTGAAAAGGTAAAGCATTATCGTTTTTCCGGAGTCATCAAAAATAATAGTCTGGACAATGTGATTGAGTTGATTAGTCTTACGGCACCGATCATGTACAAAAAGGTTGGTGGCGAAATTATTATAGAGGAGAGAAAATAACAGAATGGAATTAACATAAACAGAATGCCTATGGGGAAGGAAGTATAAAGAAACGCAGGTGTATCTAATAGGATAGACACACCTGAGATCTACGCAATGTAATTTTGCTAATTTGAAATCATCGCTTCTCACCACTTGATTTCAGACACAAAGTTACCTGATTAATTTATTACTAATTAATGGAGAACTCTAAAAAAAATGAATACCTTAAAGAATTTATTACGGAAAGGAATCACAATTGGAAGTTTTTGCCTTGTTTCGGGTACGATACTTTCTGCACAGATATCCTTATCCATGCAAAACAAATCCACTCGCGAGGTGATTCGCGAAATTGAAAAAGTAAGTGATTATCGATTTTTCTATAATGACAATCTATCCGGTCTGAATACAAAGATTTCGGTTTCTGCCCAGGGTGAAAATATCCGGGATGTGTTGGAACAGATAAAGTCACAGGCACAGATTACTTATATAATTAAAGAAAACAATCAAATTGTACTATTTGCCCCCGGCTATGTATCTTCGTCGACCCAACAGAATACCCGGAAGATTACCGGTATTATTAAGGACCAAAGCGGTGAACCGGTAATCGGGGCAAATATTGTTGAGAAGGGAACAACAAATGGAACGATTACGGATATCGATGGAGAATATTCGCTTGAAGTGGGTTCGAACAGTATTTTGGTTGTTTCCTATATCGGATACATTACACAGGAAATTCCGGTAGGAAAGAACAATACGTTGGATGTATTATTGAGGGAAGATACGGAGACGTTGGATGAAGTCATTGTTATCGGTTACGGAACGACAAAAAGAAAAGATTTCACTGGTTCTGTCAGTTCCGTTAAATTGGAAAATTCTCCGATTGCCCTGTCTCCGAATTTGAATGCATTGGAATCTCTGAAAGGCAATGTCTCAGGTTTGGATATCGGTGCGACTAATTCTGCCGGTGGGGAACCGAGCATGCAGATGCGCGGACAAAAGTCCATATCCGGGTCGAATGATCCGCTGATTGTAGTGGACGGAGTGATTTTTATGGGAAGCATCAATGATATAAACCCGAATGATATCGCTTCTTATGATGTATTGAAAGATGCGACATCAGCCGCAGCCTATGGTTCCCGTTCGGCAAATGGCGTGATTATTATAACGACTAAAAGAGGAAAAACCGGAAAGCCTGTTGTCACTTTTAATGCTACGGGTAGTATGCAGACTTGGCAGAATAAACCGGAATTGATGAAAGGAGAACAATGGCTTGAGTCTGTGATGGCGCGAAATAATAGTTCGGATTTAAGTTGGTTGAAGCCTCAGGAATTGGCCAATATGGAAGCCGGCAGGGAGATAAATTGGTTAGATGCGTCAACCCGTACAGGTTGGGTACAGGATTACCAGGTAGCAGTTTCCGGGGCTGGAGAGAAAATGAATTACTATTTGTCTGCTGCCTATTCGGATAATCAAGGTGTGGTCATTGGCGATGATTATAATAGAATAACGGCCTTGGCAAAAATCAATACAGATATAACAAGTTGGTTGCAGATCGGTGTGGATGCTGCATTTACTAAGTCTGATTATTCGGGTGTGGGAGCTAACATTGGTGAGGCTACGCAAACATCTCCTTACGGTGTGATGTATAGAAATGAGTCGGAAAAATTGTTGGAAAAATACCCGTATACACAGTCGAGTGTAAATGCCTTGTGGAATACCGACAAGAGTGTTCGTGACAATAAGGATATACGAAACAATTTCCGTGCAAATGCTTATGCCGTAGTCAAACTCCCTTGGGTTGAAGGTTTGAGCTATCGTTTTAATTATGCCGGAAACTTAAGCAAAAACCAGTCTGGAGATTTCTATTATGAAGGGTATTTTGTTAAGGAAGGTGCTTATGATGATGAAACCCGTTATTCCCCAGCGACGCTCCAAAGTTTGTTAGCAAGCGCGAATGGAAAGATTAATAATAATACGACAGACAGTTGGGTGATCGATAATATCCTGAACTATAAAAATACATTTGGAAAACATTCAATTGATCTGACTGCCGTTGCTACGCGTGATAGGAAAAAATACGAGATGATAGAAACTACTGGTTCAAACTTTGCCGCAAATGGTAATACGACTTTAGGTATAAATGGTTTGCATAAAGCTACAGTCCAGAAAGTCAATATGGATAATAACCAGCGTTCCAATATCGGATATTTGGGACGTGCATCTTATTCATATGATGATCGTTACTTCTTTACCGGTTCTTATCGTCGTGATGGAGCTTCTGTTTTTGGGGTTAATCAAAAGTGGGGAGATTTCTTTGCATTTGGTGGTGCCTGGAGATTGAGCAGTGAAAAGTTTATGTCTTCAATTTCATATTTAGATGATTTGAAATTGAAGTTATCCTGGGGTAAGAACGGTAATCAGGGGTTGGATCCTTATGGAACATTGTCGACTATTAACAATGGTGCTTCTGGTGGTGTTCGCTATGAGTTTGGGGGCAGCGATATTATCTATGGATTGAATCAGAAAGCACTTGGCAATGCCAATTTAGGTTGGGAAACGACAGAATCTTGGAATACAGGTTTTGAATCTGCTTGGTTAGGTAGCCGCTTGTTTGTAGATCTGGATCTTTATTTTTCTAAAACAACAGATCAGATATTTACGAGAGATATCCCTGTTATGACAGGTTTTAAAAATATGAAATCCTCTATGGGGCAGGTTAATAACAGAGGGGTCGAATTGACAATTCGTTCCGTGAATATCGATACACAGGATTGGTATTGGACGACAAATTTGACATTTTGGCTGAACCGCAATAAATTGATCCATCTATACGGTGAAGATTTAGATGGTGATGGGAGAGAAGATGACGATATCTCGAACTCTCGTTTTATAGGGAAGCCTTTAGGGGCTATCTATGGTTATCTGCAAGATGGCATAGTACAAGAGACGGATGTTGAATATATGAAAGCGAATGGTGCGACTCCAGGTATCCCTAAATATAAAGACATGGACAATGATGGAGTGATTACTTCTGCAGACCGTATTATTTTGGGATATTCTACGCCTAACTTCAAGTTGAATATGAGTAACACGATTACATACAAAAATTGGGATTTATACTTTATGCTGACCGGCACATTTGGCGGCGGTGGATATTATCAAAAGTCTAATAAAGGCGCTTATTTGACAAATGGCTCCGGTAGATTCAATACCAATGGTATCTATATACCTTGGTGGACTCCTGAGAATAAAAGTAATGAATATCCAGCAGCTACATTTAATGATGATGGCGGACGTTTCTTAGGATTGCAAAACCGGGCATTCGTTCGCTTGCAGGATGTGACCTTGTCATATACATTCCGTGAACCTTGGGTGCAAAAAGTAAATATCCAAAATTTGAAAGTATTCTTTACGACGAAAAACTTATTTACGATAACCAAATGGCAGGGAGGAGATCCTGAGGTTGGTGTTACCGTTAGCGAAAATACTTATCCTGTATTGACATCTTTTTCTTTGGGTGCAAATATCAGTTTCTAACAGATAAAATATACGGAAATGAAAAATGTATTAAAATATAGTGTTTGTGGCTTGTTGAGTGTTTGTTTACTTGGTAGCTGTAATGATTCTAAGTTTTTGGAAGAAGATCCTGAAACATTTTATACGATAGATAATGTCTTCTCTACTTCTGAACAGGTTGATCAAGTGTTGGTCGGCTGTTATTCCCATGTACGTGTTATGATGTGTATGACTGAAGAAAGTAATACTGCCTTTGTCTTTCGTGGAGGGAATGGAACGGATATGTTTGACGTGGCGACTATCCGTCGTAGTAACCGTTTCAATGATTATAGTATATTGAATTCAACTACGGAAGTTTTTTATATTAATTATTCACATTGGTATCAGTTAATATCGAAAGCGAATCTTGCTTTGTATGCGGCAGAACTTCCTCAGATATCTTGGACTTCGGAAGCTGAAAAGCTTTATGTGATGGCTCAGGCTCGTTTTTTCAGGGCTTTTGCTTATCGGAATTTGGGTGAATTATATGGAGGTGTTCCTCTTGTAACGGAAATTACGACAACTCCACGTTATGATTTTAAGCGCAGTAGTCGTCTGGAAACTTATCAATATGCTATTGACGAGTTGGAAGCGATCTTGAATGATTTGCCGGAAACTACTGGAACAATGGGACGTCTGGTTAGAGGTGCGGCTCAGCATAATCTTTGCCAGTTGTATATTGATAAGGGTATAGCATTGGAAGAAGGTGGTAAAGGTGGAGAGGCACCAGCTGCCTATCAAAAAGCAATTGCTTATGGCAATGATGTGATTGATGGCTCTGTCTATAGTTTGATGACGGAACGTTTTGGTTCCAGAGCAGACGAAGACCCGGTTTATTATTATGCAACAGAGGAAAGCATGCAAACTCCTGATCATTTATATTCAGCTGCCGGTTATCCGGTAGAAGGGAATGTTTATTGGGATTTGTTCCAGGAAGGTAACCAGAATTACCAGGAAGGTAACAAAGAGGCTATTTGGGTAGCCCAGATTGATTATGATGCTTATAAGGCAGAAGATGGACAGTCTAAATTGCAGTATTCCCGTTCTTTTGGCCCTGTTTACAGAGATCCTATGTCTGCCCATTTGAACTCAACGATGGAGGATGTCGGAGGTCGTGGCATCGTACAAGTAACCCCGACGGAATATACGAGAGATCTTGTTTATGATGGCAAATGGGAAAAAGATCTTCGTAATTCGGAAGCCGTGCTCAGACGTACTTTGTTGGGAAATATGCCTTCATCTCCTTATTATGGTGTGCCTGTCCCTTGGAGCGTTATTTATAAAGAAGGAGAAAGTCAGGACGCGAGAGATGGCGCTTGGACACAATGTTTCCCGATTTCCTGCAAAATATCCACGGATAGATATAGAGGGCTGAATGCCGGAGAGAACAGAAGTAACCTGTTCCGTGACGAATACCTGATACGTCTTCCGGAAACTATCTTGTTACGTGCGGAAGCCAAGATGCGTTCCGGTGATAATGCCGGTGCGGCAGATGATATTAATTTATTACGTAAGCGTGCGCAGTGTGACTATCTGGTAAAGGCATCGGAGGTGAATGTAGACTTGATACTGGATGAACGTGCCCGTGAACTGGTGTATGAAGAATGCCGTTGGAATACCCTTTTGCGTATGGGGGGAACCGTTGCGGTAGACAGGATTAAGAAATACGCTTACTGGGATGATCCGAGAACGACATTGACCAAAAAATTCAATTTATGGCCGATTCCCCAAGTTGTTATCGATACGAATAAGGATGTCGTAATGGAACAAAATCCCGGCTGGAATTAATAGATTGGCATAGTGATTTTTACTAAGACCCGCTAACGTTTTATGAATTGGAGCATGAATAAAATTTTAGCGGGTTTGATTATTAAGATAGATAATAGATGTGAGTGATGAGTTGGAAAACAATATGTTGGGAAGCGATATTACTTGGCTTTCTCTTTAGTTGTACGGGGTCGGATAAGGATCCTATGGATAGAAAATACCAAATTGACTATGACTATCTGAAAAGCAATTTTCAGCAACCGGATAGAACCTATGGTGTCAATTGCTGGTGGTGGTGGTTGAATGGAAACGTGACAAAAGAAGCTATTACGAAAGATTTGGAAGCGATGAAATCCCGGAATTTCCAGGGAGCGATGATCTTTGATGCCGGTGGACATAATCAGCGGGGGAATAAGGACATCCCTGCCGGACCGCTTTTCGGAAGTGAGGAATGGACGGAGCTTTTTGTTTTTGCATTGGATGAGGCCAAGCGTTTAGGATTGGAGATCGGTTTCAATATCCAGAGTGGATGGAACCTAGGGGGACCGTGTGTTACTCCGCAGTATGCAGCCAAGCAACTGACTTATTCCGAACGAAAGGTGACAGGAGGAAAAACGCTTCGTCTGCAATTGGCTGAACCTGATATTTATAAAGGGTTTTACAAGGATATTGTCGTTCTTGCTTTCCCATCGAATAAAGAAAACAAAACGAATGAACCGGTCAGTAATCTGGATCTGAAGTTAGGTTTTCATGAACTGGGAGGCTCTGCTCCCGACTGCCGTTTTTTATTGGAGAATAATACGCGTGGCAGAGAAAAGAAAACGGATAAAACGATATATCTTATTGATATAGCTCGGATAGTTGACCTTACAACGCAGATGGATGAAAAAGGCTTGCTCAGTTGGGACGCTCCTGAAGGCGACTGGAATATTATGCGTATTGGTTATACTTGTACTCGATCGGAAGTTTCTACCTCTAGTAGGGATTGGCAAGGCAATGTCCTGGATTACATGGATCGGAACGCATTTGATTATTATTGGAATACGATCGTTGAACCGATCCTCCAGGCGGCAGGTGAAAAGCATGTGGGATGTAATCGGCCAGATGCTCCGTCAGGAACAGGGCGGTTTCGATGTCCTGCACCTCGAACTGCTCCAGCAGGGCTTTCAGCTTTGGCACATCAGATCGCGGAATGTCCCGCACAGCCTTGGTGAAGGCGTTAAATTCCTCCAGCTCCATGGGCAGATCTGCGAAGACGGCGATGTGGGGCAGAATGCCGTCATAGTTGAGGACAACGGTGTTTTCCCAATTCAAGGTGCCGAGCTGCTCCTGCGCCGCGGCCAGCGTTTCTTCTGACGCGGGCAGATCCAGCACCGCCGTGCGGTCGCCGCCGAAGTCAGGGCACAGGCCAAGGGTCAGCCGAAAGAGGTATCCCGGCTTTCCCGGCAGCGTCTTTTGAACGGGCGGCGCGGTGGTCAGCTCGCCATCCCGCAGTACATACAGGCTACCCACAAAAACGCCGTTTTCGCTGCATCGCATCATTCTTCCGATGCCGGCGAAGTCCAGCATCTTAAAGACAGCATCCGACACGCCATCCAGTTCGGGGATAAAATCGTTTTCTGCGTAAAACCGGCCGAGGGCAGCATCGTCTGCGGCATCCACTACATGGTAACAGTCTGTTTTTGCACTGACCGCCAGATCCCGCAGATCCTGCAGCGTAATGACGCCGCCGTTGGCATTTACTTTTCTCTGCACCTCCATGGAAAACAACCCCTCAAAGGCAGCTTCCTGCACCTCGTCCAGCGGCGACAGCAGCGCGGCAAGGTCGTTGAGCTCGTTGAGACTGATATCTAACCCATCCAAATGGGGAGCGAGATACGCAAAGGCATCGTAGTCTTCGATCTCCA
>ERZ791625.1308-NODE-1308-length-13234-cov-5.411791_pt1 | contig 13234 bp, 9 predicted proteins | sample MGYA00510267_ERZ791625 | MGnify/ENA primary metagenome ERZ791625 (study PRJEB30046, sample SAMN00715229) | human gut metagenome | study: EMG produced TPA metagenomics assembly of the A metagenome-wide association study of gut microbiota in type 2...
TGAGCCTCGTCTTCCGCTCCAGACGCAGACGCGTGTGATACGGATGACCCCAGCCGGCGTGGCGGGGACGTTTGTGTCGCCCGCTTGTTCTGCGAAATGAATTTTAAAACTTTAAAGCAATTTTTAACAATACTTTAAATACTTAATACTATGGCAAAAGAAAAATTCGACCGTTCGAAACCGCATGTGAACATCGGTACCATCGGACACGTTGACCACGGTAAGACCACCCTTACCGCCGCAATCACGACCGTTCTGGCAAAGAAAGGTCTGTCGGAGCTCCGCTCGTTCGACTCCATCGACAACGCTCCCGAGGAGAAAGAGCGTGGTATCACGATCAACACTTCGCACGTTGAGTACCAGACGGCTAACCGCCACTATGCTCACGTGGACTGCCCGGGTCACGCCGACTATGTGAAGAACATGGTTACGGGTGCCGCCCAGATGGACGGTGCCATCCTGGTAGTCGCTGCAACGGACGGTCCGATGCCCCAGACCAACGAGCACGTGCTGCTCGCCCGTCAGGTGAACGTGCCGCGTATTGTAGTTTTCCTGAATAAGTGCGACATGGTTGACGACCCCGAAATGCTCGACCTGGTCGAGATGGAGGTTCGCGACCTGCTTTCGAAATACGAGTACGACGGTGACAACGCGCCCGTTATCCGTGGTTCCGCACTCGGCGGCCTGAACGGCGAGCCGCAGTGGGAGGACAAGATCATGGAGCTCATGGATGCTGTCGACACCTATATTCCGATCCCGCAGCGTGAGAACGAGAAGCCGTTCCTGATGCCTGTCGAGGACGTATTCTCGATCACCGGCCGTGGTACCGTCGTAACGGGCCGTATCGAGACCGGTATCATCCACGTAGGTGATCCCGTTGAGATCGTAGGTCTCGAGGAGAAGACCCTGACTTCGACCTGCACCGGTGTCGAGATGTTCCGCAAGCTGCTCGACGAGGGTGAGGCCGGCGACAACGTAGGTCTGCTGCTCCGCGGTATCGACAAGAAGGAGGTTAAGCGCGGTATGGTCGTTGCCAAACCGGGTTCGATCACTCCGCACACCGAGTTTGAGGCTGAGGTCTACATCCTGAAGAAAGAGGAAGGTGGCCGCCACACGCCGTTCCACAACAACTATCGTCCCCAGTTCTATCTGCGTACGATGGACGTAACGGGTGAGGTTCATCTGCCCGCAGGCGTTGACATGGTTATGCCGGGTGACCACGTAACCATCACCGTGAAACTGATCTACCCCGTAGCTATCAACGAAGGTCTGCGTTTCGCAATCCGCGAGGGTGGCCGTACGGTAGGTGCCGGTCAGATCCTGAAGATCGTGAAATAATTTTCACAACCATAGGGAAGCGGTGTTCCGCACCGCTTCCCGCTTTTAGGAGCATAGTTCAAGGGTAGAATAGCGGTCTCCAAAACCGTTGATGGGAGTTCGAATCTCTCTGCTCCTGCCAAAAGTAAAAGAAGAAGATATGTTCAATTACGTTAAAGAATCCTACAACGAGCTTGTAAACAAGGTGACGTGGCCTACGTTCCCGCAGCTCCAGAGCTCTACGATCGTCGTGATGGTGGCTTCGGTCATCTTCGCAGTCGTCGTATTGGCGATGGACTTGTCGTTCGAGAACCTGATGGCTCTGATTTACAAGGTACTGGGTGGTTTTGGCCGTTAATTGTTGCTGAAACGATGAGCGAGATAAAAAAACAGTGGTATGTCGTCCGTGCCATCGGCGGTAAGGAGAACAAGGTCAAAGAGTATATCGAGGCCGAGATTCGCCACAACCACCTGGAGGATTACATATCTCAGGTACTGATTCCCACCGAAAAGGTCTATACCATCCGCAACGGAAAGAAAGTCTCCAAGGAGAAGGTTTCTTATCCGGGCTATGTGTTGGTGGAGGCCGCGTTCGTAGGTCAGATTCCGATTATAATTCGTAATACTCCCAATGTGCTGGGTTTCCTCGGCGATACCAAGGAGGACAGCCGCAAGATGAATGCCACGCCCCTGCGTCCGCAGGAGGTGGCGCGAATCCTCGGCCGCGTCGACGAGATGAATGCCATGGAGGAGGAAAACGAAGTTCCATTCTTTGTCGGCGAGACCGTCAAGGTCACCGATGGCCCTTTCTCAAGCTTCCAGGGTACCATCGAGGCCGTCGACAACGAGCGCAAGAAACTCACGGTATCGGTGAAGATATTCGGGCGCAAAACTCCTATGGAGTTGGGTTTCACACAAGTAGAAAAAGAATAATTAACCAAGGAAAACTATGGCAAAAGAGGTTGCTGCATTTATTAAATTGCAGATCAAAGGTGGTGCCGCCAATCCTTCGCCCCCGGTTGGTCCCGCATTGGGTTCTAAGGGAGTCAATATCATGGACTTCTGCAAGCAGTTCAATGCGCGTACCCAGGACAAGGCAGGAAAAGTTCTTCCGGTCATCATCACGGTTTACAGCGACAAGTCGTTTGATTTCGTTGTAAAACAGCCGCCTGTAGCTATTCAGCTCAAGGAAGCAGCCAAGGTGCAGAAGGGTTCCGCACAGCCTAACCGCGACAAGGTCGGTCAGGTGACGTGGGATCAGGTGCGCGAGATTGCTCAGGACAAAATGCCTGACATGAACTGCTTTACCCTGGAAGCTGCTATGCGTATGATTGCTGGTACCGCTCGTAGTATGGGTATCAACGTCGTCGGTGAATTTCCTAATATGTAATCGAAGATGAGTAAGTTGACAAAAAATCAAAAGATCGCCTACGCTAAGGTGGAAGCCGCTAAGGCTTACAAGCTCTCGGAGGCCGCCGCTCTTCTGAAGGAAATTACGTTCACGAAATTCGACGCGTCCGTTGATATCGACGTCCGCCTGGGCGTTGACCCCCGCAAGGCCAACCAGATGGTGCGCGGCGTTGTGACGCTGCCCCACGGTACGGGTAAGCAGGTGCGGGTGCTCGTGCTCTGTACTCCCGAAAAGGAGGCCGAAGCACAGGCTGCCGGCGCCGATTACGTAGGCTTGGACGAGTATGTCGACAAGATCAAGTCCGGCTGGACTGACGTCGACGTGATCATCTGTACGCCGAACGTAATGGGTAAGGTCGGTGCGCTGGGCCGTATTCTGGGTCCCCGCGGCCTGATGCCGAACCCCAAGACCGGTACGGTTACGATGGAAGTCGGCAAGGCCGTTCAGGAGGTGAAATCGGGTAAGATCGACTTCAAGGTCGACAAATTCGGTATCATCCACACTTCGGTAGGTAAGGTTTCATTCTCGGAAGACCAGATCGTGGAGAACGCGAAAGAGGTGCTGGGCATGATTCTCAAACTGAAACCGGCTGCTGCTAAAGGTTCTTATGTGAAGAGTATCTATCTCTCGACCACGATGAGTCCCGGCTTGCAGATTGATTCCAAATCAGTAGAAACCAAATAGAAGGAGGAGAGAAGAGATGACAAAGGAAGAAAAACTGGTCGTTATTAACGCCATCGCCGAGCAGCTCCAGGCTTATCCTCACTTCTACATCGCCGATATCGAGGCACTGAACGCCGAGCAGACCGCTGCCCTGCGCCGCAAGTGCTACGAGAGCGACATCAAACTGGTCGTAGTGAAGAACACACTGCTGGCCAAGGCGCTCGAGAAGGTTGAGAAGGCTGACGCTGAACTGGTAAAAGTATTGGAGGGTCCCACCTCGATTATGTTCGCGAACGTAGCAAAGGCTCCTGCGGTTCTGATCAAGGAATTCCGCAAGAAGTCCGAGAAACCCGTCCTGAAGGCAGCTTTCGCCGAAGGGTGCGTTTACGTGGGCGACAATCAGTTGGACGCTCTGTGCAACATCAAGTCGAAGGAAGAGCTTATCGGCGATATCATTGCCCTGCTCCAGTCCCCGGCGAAGAATGTTATTTCTGCATTGCAGGCTAATGCAGGCCAAAAGATCGCGGGCATCGTGAAGACGCTCGAATCGAGAAACAACTAATCACAATCAAGAATTAAAAACGAAATTTAATAAGCTTACAACTATGGCAGACGTAAAGAAACTTGCTGAAGAACTGGTAAACCTCAAGGTTACCGAGGTAAACGAATTGGCTACCATCCTCAAAGAGGAATATGGCATTGAACCGGCTGCTGCCGCTGTTGCCGTTGCAGCTCCCGCTGCCGGCGCAGGCGAGGCTGCTGTTGCCGAGAAATCGACTTTCGACGTGATCCTGAAGACCGCCGGCCAGGCCAAGCTCCAGGTTATCAAGGTCGTTAAGGATATCGCCGGCCTGTCGCTGGGTGATGCGAAGGCTCTCGTCGACGGTGCTCCCAAGGCCGTTAAGGAGGGTGTCTCCAAGGAAGAGGCCGAGTCGATCAAGGCTCAGCTCGAGGAGGCTGGTGCTGAAGTTGAGCTTAAGTAGCATTGCTGCTTAAGTCTGCTCAGACGAATCAGGTATAGGGCTTACCGGCGTGTAAGCTCTATGCCTTTTCTTGGTCTAAAGACTGGAAGTGCCGAACAGGAGCTGTGTCCACTCTTTGGAAATGGATGCTCCCGAGGCGAATTGCGCCTGTAAACGGGGGCATTGGCGGGATAATCGGATGCCCAGCAACTCGGGGAGCGTAACCCACCAGAATTACACTTCAACATAATTTGGATTTTACGATGTCCACAGCAAAAACACAACAAAGAATTAGCTTTTCGACAGTCAAGAACCGGGTGCCCTATCCGGATCTGCTGGAGGTACAGCTTAAATCATTCCGGGACTTTTTCCAAATGGACACCACGGCCGAAAACCGCAAGAGCGAGGGGCTGTACAAGGTGTTTCAGGAGAATTTCCCCATTACGGATACCCGGAACAATTTCGTTCTGGAGTTCATCGACTACTATATCGACCCGCCGCGTTATTCGATCGAGGAGTGCCTCGAGCGCGGCCTTACGTACAGCGTCCCTCTGAAGGCGAAGCTCAAGCTTTACTGCACGGACGACGAGCACGAAGATTTCGGCGTCGTCGTTCAGGACGTGTACTTCGGTACGATTCCCTATATGACAGAACGCGGTACGTTCGTCATCAATGGTGCGGAGCGTGTCATCGTATCCCAGTTGCATCGTTCGCCGGGAGTGTTCTTCGGCCAGAGCATGCACACCAACGGCACGAAACTCTATTCGGCGCGTATCATCCCCTTCAAGGGTTCGTGGATAGAGTTCGCTACGGACATCAACAACGTGATGTATGCCTACATCGACCGTAAAAAGAAGTTGCCCGTCACTACGCTGCTGCGTGCCATCGGTTATGAGGCCGACCAGCAGATCCTCGAGATTTTCGACCTGGCAGACGAAGTGAAGGTCACGAAGGCCAATCTCAAGAAGGCCGTCGGCCGCAAACTCGCCGCACGCGTCCTTTCGACTTGGGTCGAGGACTTCGTGGATGAGGATACGGGCGAGGTGGTTTCCATCGAGCGTAACAACGTGATCGTAGACCGCGAGACCGTCCTCCAGGAGGAGCACGTGGAGCAGATCCTCGAAAGCGGCGCCAAGACGATCCTCCTGCATAAGGAAAACCTCTCGGGCATCGATTTCTCGATCATATACAATACCCTGCAGAAAGACCCCTGCAACTCCGAGAAGGAGGCTGTCGTATATATTTACAGGCAGCTGCGCGCTTCGGAGCCGCCCGATGAGGCTACGGCACGCGACGTCATCGAGAAGCTGTTCTTCTCGGACAAGCGTTACGACCTGGGCGACGTGGGCCGTTACCGCATCAACAAGAAGCTGGATCTGGATATCGACCCCGCTATCCGCACGCTGACGCGCGAGGACATCATCGCCATCATCAAATACCTGATCCAGCTGATCAACTCGAAGGCCGACGTCGACGATATCGACCACCTGTCGAACCGCCGTGTCCGCACCGTGGGCGAACAGTTGTCAAACCAGTTCTCGGTGGGCTTCGTGCGCATGGCGCGTACGATCCGCGAGCGCATGAACGTACGTGACAACGAGGTGTTCACTCCGGTCGATCTGATCAATGCCAAGACGCTGTCGTCGGTGATCAACTCGTTCTTCGGGACGTCGCAGCTCTCGCAGTTCATGGATCAGATCAACCCGCTGGCCGAAATTACGCACAAACGCCGTCTGTCGGCCCTCGGCCCCGGCGGCCTTTCGCGCGACCGTGCCGGTTTCGAGGTGCGAGACGTACACTACACGCACTACGGCCGCCTCTGCCCGATCGAATCGCCGGAAGGCCCCAACATCGGTCTGATCTCGTCGCTGTGCGTTTATGCGAAGATTTCACCGATGGGATTCATCGAGACGCCTTACCGCACGGTGGAGAACGGCCGGATCGACCTGGACAACTCGCACATCCACTACTACTCGGCCGAGGAGGAAGAGGGCAAGATCGTGGCGCAGTCGAACATGCCGATCGACGACGAGGGCAATTTCCTGCAACCCGAGCGTATCAAGGCGCGTCAGGGAGCCGATTTCCCCGTGGTTACGGCGGACGAGGTGAACCTGATGGACGTGGCTCCGAACCAGATCGCTTCGATTGCGGCCAGCCTCATCCCGTTCCTCGAGCACGACGACGCCAACCGTGCGTTGATGGGCTCGAACATGATGCGCCAGGCCGTGCCCCTGGTAACATCGGAAGCCCCGATCGTCGGCACGGGTATCGAGAAGGATATGATCTCCGACAGCCGCATCCAGATTGTGGCCGAGGGCGACGGCGAGGTCGTTTTCGCCGACGCTACCAAGATACAGATCAAATACGAGCGTACGGAAGACGAGGTATTGGCCTCGTTCGAACCGGAAGTCACGACCTACGAACTTCCGCGTTACCGCCGTACGAACCAGAATACCTCCATCACGCTCAAGCCCGCCGTACTGACGGGCGACAAGGTCGTGAAGGGGCAGATCCTGACCGAGGGTTACTCGACGCAACACGGCGAGCTGGCCCTGGGCCGCAACCTGAAAGTGGCGTTCATGCCCTGGAAGGGTTACAACTTCGAGGATGCCATCGTGATCTCGGAGCGTATCCAGCGTGAGGATATCTTCACGTCGGTGCACGTCGACGAGTATATCATGGAGGTGCGCGACACCAAGCGCGGTGTCGAGGAACTGACCTCGGATATTCCGAACGTAAGCGAGGACGCCACCAAAGATCTCGATGCGAACGGTATCATCCGCATCGGTGCCAACGTACATCCGGGCGACATCCTGATCGGTAAAATCACCCCCAAGGGCGAGAGCGACCCCTCGCCCGAGGAGAAACTGTTGCGCGCCATCTTCGGCGACAAGGCCGGCGACGTGAAGGACGCTTCGCTCAAGGCGCAGCCGTCGCTGCACGGCGTGGTCATCGACACGAGGCTTTACAGCCGTGCGAACAAGGAGGGTAAGAAGGGCAAGAGCGCCGAGAAGGCGCAGCTCGAGAAGCTCGACGAGAAGTTCGCAGCCGAGATTTCGGAGCTGACGAAGCGCCTGGTCGCCAAGCTGTGGACGCTGCTCCAGGGCAAGGCCACGACGGGTATCACCGACTACTTCGGCGTGGAACTCTATCCCGCAGGCACGAAGTTCTCGCAGAAACTGCTCGAGGAGATCGCCCGCAAGTCGACCGACGAGAAGACGGGCGTGGTGATGGGTTACCTGAACCTCGGTTCGTGCAAGTGGACGGGCGATGCCCATACCGATGCGTTGATCGAGGCTACCATTAATAATTATACCATCGAGTGGAAGAAGGCCGATGCCGTCATCAAGCGCGAGAAGTACAACATCACCAACGGTGACGAGCTCCCGCAGACCGGCGTTATCCAGATGGCCAAGGTCTACATCGCCAAGAAGCGTAAGCTGAAGGTGGGTGACAAGATGGCCGGCCGCCACGGTAACAAGGGTATCGTCGCCCGTATCGTGCGCGACGAGGATATGCCGTTCCTCGAGGACGGTACGATCGTCGACATCTGCCTGAACCCGCTGGGTGTGCCTTCGCGAATGAACCTGGGACAGATCTACGAGACCGTGCTCGGATGGGCCGGCCGCGAGTTGGGCCTGAAGTTCGCAACGCCGATCTTCGACGGTGCCTCGCTCGACCAGATCAACGAGTACACCGCCAAGGCGGGCATCCCGCACAGCGGCCGTACGTACCTCTACGACGGCGGCACCGGTGAGAAGTTCGACCAGCCGGCTACGGTGGGCGTGATCTACATGCTCAAACTGGGCCATATGATCGACGACAAGATGCACGCCCGTTCGATCGGCCCGTACTCGCTCATCACGCAGCAGCCGCTCGGCGGTAAGGCCCAGTTCGGTGGACAGCGTTTCGGTGAGATGGAGGTTTGGGCGCTCGAAGGCTTCGGCGCCGCGAACATCCTGCAGGAGATTCTGACCATCAAGTCCGACGACGTGATGGGACGTGCCAAGGCTTACGAGGCGATCGTCAAGGGCGAGAACCTGCCCAAACCGGGTATTCCCGAGGCCATGAACGTGCTGCTGCACGAGTTGCGCGGCCTGGCCCTGTCGGTCAAACTCGAGTAAGGTGTATTTAGGATAAGAAAAACGAAGAACAAATATGTCAATTTCCAAAGACAATAAGACGAATAATGGTTACAGCCAGATTTCGATAGGCCTGGCCTCCCCCGAGGAGATCCTGGCACAGTCGAGCGGCGAGGTGCTCAAGCCCGAAACCATTAACTACCGTACCTACAAGCCCGAGCGCGACGGTCTGTTCTGCGAGCGTATCTTCGGCCCTGTCAAGGACTACGAATGCCATTGCGGCAAGTACAAGCGCATCCGCTACAAGGGGATCGTCTGCGACCGCTGCGGTGTGGAGGTGACCGAGAAGAAGGTGCGCCGCGAACGCATGGGCCACATTTCGCTGGTCGTACCGGTGGTTCATATCTGGTATTTCCGTTCGCTGCCGTCGAAAATCGGCTACCTGCTGGGTATCCCGTCGAAGAAACTGGAGGCTATCATCTACTACGAGCGTTACGTCGTGATCAACGCCGGTGCCGCTGCCGAGCAGGGCATCGAACGTCTGGCAACGCTTTCGGAGAAGGAGTACCTCGACGTGCTGGCCGCCCTGCCCAAGGGCAACCAGGCGCTCGACGACAGCGACCCCAACAAGTTCGTCGCACAGATGGGCGCCGAGGCGGTCTATACGCTCCTGAAGCAGGTCGACCTCGACACGATGTCCTATGCACTGCGCCACAAGGCTTCGACCGAAACGTCGCAGCAGCGTAAGGGCGAAGCGCTCAAGTGCCTGAACGTCATCGAGTCGTTCCGTGCGTCGGGGGGCAAGAACAAACCCGAATGGATGGTGCTGAACGTCATTCCGGTGATCCCGCCCGAGTTGCGCCCGCTGGTGCCGCTGGACGGCGGACGTTTCGCCACGTCCGACCTGAACGACCTCTACCGTCGTGTCATCATCCGTAACAACCGTCTGAAACGCCTGATCGAGATCAAGGCGCCGGAGGTGATCCTGCGCAACGAGAAGCGTATGTTGCAGGAAGCTGTGGACTCGCTGTTCGACAACTCGCGCAAGAGCAATGCCGTGAAGAACGAGTCGAACCGTCCGCTCAAGTCGCTCTCCGACTCGCTGAAAGGTAAGCAGGGACGTTTCCGCCAGAACCTGCTGGGTAAGCGTGTCGACTACTCGGCGCGTTCGGTCATCGTCGTCGGCCCCGAGCTGAAGATGCACGAGATGGGTATTCCGAAAGACATGGCAGCCGAGCTGTACAAGCCTTTCGTCATCCGCAAGCTGATCGAACGCGGTATTGTCAAGACCGTTAAATCGGCCAAGAAGATTATCGACCGCAAAGACCCGGTGATCTGGGATATCCTCGAGAACGTGATCAAAGGCCACCCGGTACTGATGAACCGTGCACCGACCCTGCACCGGCTCGGTATCCAGGCTTTCCAGCCCAAACTGATCGAGGGCAAGGCCCTGCAATTGCACCCGCTGGCTTGTACCGCCTTCAACGCCGACCAGATGGCCGTGCACCTGCCGCTGGGCAATGCAGCCATTTTGGAGGCCCAGTTGCTGATGCTCGGTTCGCACAACATCCTGAACCCGGCCAACGGCGCGCCGATCACGGTGCCGTCGCAGGACATGGTACTCGGTCTGTATTATATCACCAAAGAGCGTGCTGGTTCGAAAGGCGAAGGACTCGCTTTCTACGGACCCGAAGAAGCGATCATCGCCTATAACGAAAACCGTGCAGGCCTGCATGCCAAAGTGAAGGTGATGGCCGACACGCTCGACGAGAACGACCAGCCGGTCAAGAAACTGATCGATACCACGATCGGACGTATCCTGTTCAATCAGGTGGTCCCCAAAGAGGTGGGATACCTCAACGAGGTATTGACCAAACGTTCACTGCGCGACATCATCGCACTGGTGATGAAGAAAGCCGGTGCCGACAAGGCTGCCGAGTTCCTCGACGCGATCAAGAATCTCGGTTATCAAATGGCTTTCAAGGGCGGCTTGTCGTTCAACCTCGACGCGGTCATCATCCCCGAAGAGAAAGACAAGCTGGTACAGGAGGGCTACGAACGCGTGGACGAGGTGATGGAGAGCTACAACATGGGTCTTATCACCAACAACGAGCGTTACAACCAGATCATCGATATCTGGACCAATATCAACATGAAGCTGACCAAGACGGTGCTCGACCACCTCACCTCGGACATGCAGGGTTTCAATCCGGTCTATATGATGTTGGACTCGGGAGCCCGTGGTTCGAAAGAGCAGATTCGCCAGCTTTCCGGTATGCGCGGCCTGATGGCCAAACCGCAGAAATCGGGAGCAGAAGGCGGTCAGGTCATCGAAAACCCGATCCTTTCGAACTTCAAAGAGGGTTTGTCGGTACTGGAGTACTTCATCTCGACGCACGGTGCCCGTAAAGGTCTGGCCGATACCGCACTGAAGACGGCCGACGCCGGTTACCTGACGCGTCGTCTCGTCGACGTGACGCAGGACCTCGTGGTGACGGAAGACGACTGCGGCACGACCAACGGCGTTGAAATGCGCGCTCTGGTCGAAGGCGGTGAAGTCATTCAGGCTCTCCGTGACCGCGTCCTCGGCCGCGTGACCGCCACCGACGTCGTCAACCCCGACGACGGCGAAGTGGTCATTGCCGCCGGCACGCTGATCGACGAAGACTGCTGCGATCTGATCGAAAAGCTCGCGATCGACATGGTCAAGGTCCGTACGCCGCTCACCTGCGAAACGCGCTACGGCCTTTGCGCCAAGTGCTACGGCCGCGACCTCGGCCGCGGCTCGATCGTCAATGCCGGTGAATCCGTCGGCGTGATCGCCGCCCAGTCCATCGGTGAACCGGGTACCCAGCTGACGATGCGTACGTTCCATATCGGTGGTGCCGCTTCCCGTGCCGCCGTGGCCTCCAGCGTCGAAGCCAAGTCCTCCGGTGTCGTGAGCTACTCCCCGGCCATGCGCTACGTCCGCTCCGCCAAGGGCGAACTGGTCGTCATTTCCCGTTCCGGCGAAATCGTCATTACGGAAAACGGCCGCGAACGCGAACGCCACAAGGTTCCGTACGGCGCCACGTTGCTCGTGATGCCCGACCAGGAAATCAAGGCCGGCCAGATGCTCGCCAACTGGGATCCGATGACGCGTCCGATTATCACGGAATACGCCGGTACGATTAAGTTCGAAAACGTCGTTGAAAACGTGACCGTGATGAATCAGGTCGACGAAGTGACGGGCCTTTCCAGCCTCGTCGTCATTGACCCGAAGCGCTCCACCACGACCGCCAAGGGCAAGGGCAAGTCCCAGAACGCCGGCATCCTGCGTCCGTTGGTTCACCTCATTGACGAAAACGGCAATGAAGTGAAGATCCCGGGCACGGACCATGCCGTGACGATTCAGCTGCCTGTCGGCGCCTTCGTGGTTGTCCGTGACGGCCAGCAGATCGGCATGGGTGAGGTTCTCGCCCGCATCCCGGTCGAATCGCAGAAGACCCGAGACATTACCGGCGGTCTGCCGCGCGTTGCCGAACTCTTTGAAGCCCGCAGCCCGAAGGATGCCGGCATGCTCGCCGAAGTGACGGGCACGGTGACCTTTGGCAAGGAAACGAAGGGCAAGCAGCGCCTGATCATCACCGGCAACGACGGCGTCGCCCACGAAACGCTGATCAGTAAGGACAAGACGGTTCTTGTCCATGATGGTCAGGTCGTTCAGAAGGGTGAAGAAGTGGTTGACGGTCCGGTCGATCCGCACGACATCCTCCGCCTGCTCGGCATCGAGGAGCTCGCCCGCTACATCGTCGACGAAGTGCAGGACGTTTATCGTCTGCAGGGTGTGAAGATCAACGACAAGCACATTGAAGTGATCGTCCGCCAGATGCTGCGCCGCGTCCAGATCACCGATCCGGGCGACACGCACTTCATCACCGGCGAACAGGTCGAACGCTCCGAAATGCTCGACGAGAACGATCGCGTCGTCGCTCAGGGCCTGCGCCCCGCCAGCTACGACAACGTCCTCCTCGGCATTACGAAGGCCTCGCTTTCCACGGACAGCTTCATCTCGGCCGCTTCGTTCCAGGAAACGACGCGCGTCCTTACGGAAGCCGCCATCATGGGCAAGCAGGACGAGCTCCGCGGTCTGAAGGAAAACGTCATCGTCGGCCGTCTGATCCCCGCCGGTACGGGGCTCGCCTATCATCAGGCTCACAAGGCTCGCGAACAGGCCGAACGCCTGGAAGCTGAGACCGCCCGCGCTTCGGTCACGACCGAGGATCCGTTCCTCGAGCCCTCCGCCGTTGTCGATCCGTTCGCATCTCTTGATGCGCCGCTGACGACCACTGGCGAAGAGTTTGCCGACGGTTCCAAGAAGGAAGGCGCCAAGTAATAGCGCCCGAGTTCTGAAATGAACAGAAAGCCCGTCTCCTGAAAGGGAGGCGGGCTTTTTAGTACAAAAAAAGCCCCTTCACTTGACAGGGAAGGGTGTTATGGTCGAAAATCACATGCTTTTCAGGGACAGTGTCTCCATCGAATCGGCTCTTTGCCTCTGCGCCTAGGCTGTTCGGGGAGAATAGGGTGCCTGAAGCGTTTATAACCAGAGCCTGCATGGTGCAGGCCAAACTTTAGTTTTAGACGGACGTTTATGCCTACTATTAACCAGCTTGTTCGCAAGCCCCGTGAGCTCACGCACGACAAGAGCAAGAGCCCCGCTCTTAAGAACTGCCCGCAGAAGCGCGGCGTTTGCACTCGTGTGTACACCACGACCCCGAAGAAGCCGAACTCTGCTCTTCGTAAGGTCGCCAAGGTGCGCC